>OCVV011351174.1_pt1 | contig 10772 bp, 9 predicted proteins | sample 1539721 | NCBI WGS metagenome assembly OCVV01 (sample SAMN02144230, study PRJEB22623) | gut metagenome | biome: sheep rumen | host: Ovis aries | place: New Zealand
AACAGACGTTCCTGCTCTTTGCGTATTTGCATCGTAGCACGGGCAGACTCCCATACACGGTGAATCCAGTCGCTATCCTTAGGATCTACAGCGTCAGCCACCTCTAAGGAATATGGAATGGAAATTTTATCCAGCACCTGACCGACAAGTGTGGTCTTCCCAACCTGCCTCGGTCCGGCCAAGATTTGCATAAAGCGTCTTGGTTCAAGGATGCGTTCCCGAAGTGTATGATATTGCTTTCTAATATAAACCATACTCAAAACGATTGTACTTTTTACTCAAATCTAATAGAAATTTTACTCAAATCTATCTGCAAAACTACTCAATTCTATCGGATTGTCAAAATAAAACATACAGGAAAACAACATTTGACACCATTTTTCGTTCCTACCATCCTTATGGACCGATAAATAGACCATATATGCAAGAGAAGGGCTTTCCTTATTTATTCTTAAAAAAAATATCGTAGTTTTTGAATAATAAATCCGCTAAAAGGTCGAAGGCCTAAAAAGACCAAAGGCAGGCTGTGAAGTGCGAAACACTGTAAATGATAATCGCGGAATACACAAAATAATTACTTAAAATATAACACTTTACGTGGAGAAACTGTTTGTCAGCCCACTATGTTGTAAATGATCATGTGATAATATACCAAATTGTAAGGCTGAGTGTACCAACTCAATTTAGAACAACAATAATGGATTGTTCATTGTTATATTGATGATACACAGATGTGTAAATATGTATCACAACATAGAAATACGACTAAAGATTGGTATATTTGATGATTATTATAGTGGTACACTATTCAATTATTTACATGTATGGATGCGGAAACTTACTCATTGATAATGTGTTGCATGAAGTAGGCGAGTTGTTTTTGCCACCAATACCAATCGTGCGCCACGTCGTAGCCCCAATAATCCACCCATGCGGGGACGTTCTTCTCTCTCAGTAGGGCGTCCATGCGACGAGTGGAGGCAAGCAAGTCCTCTTCCCAGTTGCCTTGTCCCACGCAGAGGATGATGCAGCGATGACGATAGATGTCCCAATAGTAATGGTCTGCTGGCATGTGCTGCAGGTAGTCAAGCGGAGAGTTGCTATATACGAGCAAGTCACTGTAGTCTCCGAAGAAGTAACTGGCATGATAGAGTCCGCTCAGAGCGATGAGTGTGTCGAAAATATCGGGACGGCGGAAGAAGAAATTGGCGCTATGAAATCCACCCATGGAGCACCCTGTAGAAATGAATGTTTCGTCGCCTCGCCTCACGGCTGGGATGAGTTCGTTGATGATGTAGTTATACCATCGCTCATGCTGTTCTATTCTCCACCGGGGATTCCCACCGCGGTCACTCCACGTCTCCGCATCGATGCTGTCACAGCATACCACTCGGATGCTTCCGTTTTCGATCCACGAAGAGAGCACATCTATCATGTGGAAGTTTTCGTAATCATAGAACCGTCCATTTTGTGAAGGAAAGACAAGCATGGTTCTTTTCCCGTTGCCATAGATTTTGTACTCCATGTCGCGATGAAGTTCCTGGCTATACCATTTTTGATATGCTATTTCCAATTTTTTCAATGATGAATTAAGAATGAAGTATCAGTTGTTGAAGTAACGATATAATGGTGATTGATATTGTGTTTCACACTTTTTGATGCACGAAATTGACGAATTCCTTTACTTCATCGAGAGAATGGAGTCGGACGGTAAACATCTGCTGTCCCATGGCTCCTGAGAGAATTTCGGGCATCCGCTCGCACATCATCAGTTCATGCTGGTAGGCTTCTCTCACTTCGTCGTCTGTATGCGCATATTGGTAGATGTCGCGACGGGAGGCAAAGGCACAATAGTATTCGTTTTTCCAAGGAATCGACAGGGCATTTCCTGCGTCGTGCTGATAACTGGATGCAAGTTTCGATTTATCGAAGGCTATCATGTCTGCCCAGATGCGATACACATCCGTGAAGTGTGCATAATTAATCATATCGGGCGTGTAGCCTCCTGCGGGCCTCATGTTCACTTCAAGTGCCACGAAGTCGCCTTTCATGCCTAGTCCCTCTCGCTCTGTGTCGAGACGGAAAAACTCGAGGTGGACGAATCGGCTTTTCACATGGAATGCTTTCACCGTGCGTCTGCCTAACAATGCGAGAGGTTCGGGCATTTCAGGAGTTACATAGTAGGACAAATCGAGACGTTTGTTCACGATGTCCATAATGGATGGAGGCCACACCGTCATGGATTCGAAGATGGGATTGGAGTGTGAGTCGATGATGGCATCGTAGGAACAAATATCTCCCGTGATGAATTCTTCAACGACGTATTTATCGATTGTTTCGCCGATGGAGAGGAAGTGTTGCAGTTCCTCCTCATTGTGAATCTTATGAGTGCCGCCAGCTCCCACACCTACGTCGGGCTTTCCTATCAATGGGTAGCCCACAGCTTGAGCAAAGTTCACCACAGCCTCATGTCCCTCTGCACACCTCACTTGTCGAGCTGTAGGGATGTCGTTCTGGGTGTATATCTGCTTCATGGCAGATTTCTCCTTAATGCGACTCACCTCCTCAGCCTGGATTCCTGAGAGCACATGGAAATCAGTCCGTAGGCGGGCATCTTGCTCGAGCCAGTATTCATTATTCGATTCTATCCAGTCGATGGGTCCGTGCTTGAAAGCGAGGAATGCTACTGCACGATACACTTCGTTGTAGTTTTCCAAACTATTCACTTTGTAGTATTCCGTCAGCGAGTCCTTGAGTTCTTGTTTCAATGAATCGTAGGGCACGTCGGCGATGCCAAAGACATTTACACCATTCTGCTTCAGCCTGTTGCAGAATTCCCAATAGGTGTGAGGAAAATGTGGGGAGATAAAGATGAAGTTCATTGATTTATGAGGAATTAAAAGGCCCTTTCCAGCTTCCCCGATGGGAGAGAACCATTTGGATAGAAAGCCTTTAACTATTAATGTAAAACTTGAAACAGCGCTTGCACCTTAGAACCTACCTTAACTCAGAGTTGTGCGAAATCTAAGTTCTTGTATTCCCAGTTCTTTTCAGGGTCGATGTATTCTTTGCTTTGTCCTGAGCCCTGCCAGATGAGTTTGCCTTCTCTGTAGACCTGTAGTTGCAAGAAGGGAACAGGCTTCCAGGGAGAATCGTCGAGAGGTTGCGTAGAGATGATGGTGGATTGGGTCTGATGCTCCGAACGAAGATACAAACTATTGGCATAGTTGGTGTGCACATACATGTTCTCTCCGTCCCAAAAAAGGAGATTGAGTTTGTTATCCACGCTCAGTTGAGTGACCCGCGAATCAATGAAACGGAATCGTTCCTCATCGCTCAAGGCTCTACCGAGCAACTGCTGCTGTCGGTTCACTTCATCCACCAAGAAGAAAAGAATCCGCTCCGAGTCGGTTTGTCCCTCTTGCACACTTTTGTAATCATCAAGGGAGCGAGAAATCTGGTCGCATTGAATAGTGGGGGAAAAGATGGTACCATTGTGTGCCAAAGTCCATACCCTTCCCAGCTCATCATGCTTCACGAAGGGGTGGCAATTCTCGTAGTTCATGCGTCCTATGCTTGCCAGACGGATATGCCCTATCAGATTGCTGGCATAGATGGGATGCTGTAGCCTTGTCTTCAGATAATGGCTTTCGTTTGCCATCACGGGTTCCTTTTCCATCGATACGGCATTGCCATAAAAGATTGCCAAGCCCCATCCATGTCGATGATGGAAACTATGGTTGAAGAAAACCTTCAGGAAAGGATTAACATGCAGTCGATCCCTACTACTGATTCCTATTAATTCACACATGTTGTCTCTGTTTTGATAAAGCTATTCCTTTTTCCACGAATCCCTTCGAAAATCCATGCAGAATGATATGTGCATAACTGTTCGTGTCGGGGTCTATGAATTTCCCTTTTTCAAATGCCAGCACTTCCAGCGCCTCGGGTTGGTCGGCATAGAATCGCTCCATCTGCTCCAGCACGATGATGGCATACTGGCGGATGGTGTAGGTCTTGTTGTCATGCGAAATGATTTTCACAGAGTCGAGGTCGTAATGCGCTGCACTTTTATAGTATGACATGGCTTGCACCTGCTGGGAAGAAGTCAGACTTCTGTGCTCCAATCCCATCAACCAGAGGATGAGCAGATGTGCAAACTTCAAATCCCTCGAATCGATGCATTCGGAACGGAGCGGATTGAGGTCTATCATACGCAATTCGATGTGATTCACGCCTCTTTCCCTCAGCGTGTCCAATCGGTTCGCGCCCTTAGGCTTGAGTCGTATCGGGTAGTAGAGTTCTGAAGGAGCGGAAATCCATCCATCGCGGACATACTTCTCAATGGAATCGGAGTATTGGATGATGTCCTCGTAACGAAATACGGGTGTGAAGGCATTCCAATAGCCCATTTCACTGCATCTCACGGATGCCATACCTGTCACCACATCCTCTCCTTTTTTCTCCTTGCAAAAGAAAGAACCGTCCAAGAGAGGGCTCGCAGCAGTAACTGCCACCACCAGCCACCCGTAATCCACGAGTCGTTCTGCCAGCGTGAGATAGAGCCTGTTGCAATACTCCCTATAGGCTTTGGTTTCCTCTCCTTTCCTGATGGTTTCGCCCGTAGCGGCAGCATATTCGGCTCGAAGCAAGTCTCCTCCGAAAGAGAAATTGAAATGGATGCCCGAGAAAGTCATCTTGTAGCGTCCATACACATTGGCAAGGTATTGCCTGTACTGCATTTTCGAAGCTTCCACATTTTCAAACACCGCGATGGGAATGTCCTCCTCATCCCTGATGTAGGGAGGGTTGGAAAAAGTCCACAAGAGTTCTTTGGGCTCTTGCTGATTCAGACGTTCCAATATCCTGCGGTTGAGCAAATCGAGGTTAGCCACCACCTCCTCCACCGACTTGAAGATGGTGGTGTTGATTTCAGTTTGGTTCTCACAAAAGTCACGCGTGATTCGCTCGTCCCCAGGAAAGGGGTGAGGCGTATGAGCCATGTGCCCATCCTCGGTGATGCGCAAGGCTTCCTTCTCCAATCCGAAATTGCCTTGGAAGAGCAACTGCTTCACACTATCGTTTTCAAGATGTAGTCTCATGTTTGTAACTGATGAATTTGTGAATGTGCGGGCTTATCCGAAGAACTTTGTCCCATCGCTGTGCGCAAGGATGAAGTCAGCCTGTTCTTGCAGCTCTGCCACCGAGTCTGCCTCCAAGAGATAGACTTTGTTTCCCATGCCTCCCGATATGCTCGAAGGAGGCGTCTTTTCAAGCAGAATCTTCTTGCCGTACTTCTCTCTGATTTCCTCTTCCGTATGCAGATATTCTGCCCTCTCGCTCAAGCCGAAGTGGGTGACATAGCGATGGAAACACACATTGGGGAATGAGACATTATCGCCCTTCACCAAGGACTCAGCCCATATCTGGTAAACATCCACATGGTAGGCAAAATTCATTTTGTCGGGTATATAGCCGCCTGGAGCTCGCATGTTCACTTCCAATCCCAACACTTCACCCTTCTTCCCAAGTCCCTTCCTGCTGAAGTCGAGTCGGAAGAATTCGAAATGGAAAAAGCGGTTTTTCAGGTTGAAGGCTTTCACCGTCCTGAATCCAGCCTCTCGAAGGTCGTCCACCTCCTGCACGTTCTGCGTGTAACTCACATTCTCTCCGCTTCCATTCAGCATCCCTAGCGGAGTTTCTGCCATCACCTGGCTGGAGAAGAAAACGATGTCTCCCTGACTGTTGGTGATGCCGTCGAAGGTCTCAATATGCCCAGGAACGAATTCCTCCGCAATGAAAGAGCCGTCGATGGGGATGCCATCCAAAACGTCGTGGAGCTCATCCTCATTGTCTATCTTGTAAGTGCGGGAAGCCCCCACCCCATTGTCGGGCTTGACGATGATTGGAAAGCCTACAAGCCCCACAAACGCCTCCACATGCTCTTTCGTATCGACCAGCGTATATCTTGCCGTTTTCACCTTGGCACGCTTGTAGCCCTGCTTCATGAGCGATTTGTGTTTCACGGATTTCAGCTCGTCGGTTTTCCATCCCGTAGTGATGTTGAAATCAGTGCGTAGTCGGGCTTCCAGCTCCAGCCAGTATTCGTTCTGGGATTCCACATAGTCGATTTTCCCATACTTGAAGGTGAAGAAGGCTGCGGCCCTCATCACTTGGTCGTAATCCTCAAGCGAAGGGAGATAATAGTATTCCGTCACACTCTCCCTCACGTCTTGCGATAGATTCCCGTAGGGACAGTCCCCGATGCCGAGCACATTGGCTTCCAAATCCTTCAGACGACGGCAGAAGTGATAGAAATGCAGAGGAAAATGTGGAGATATGAATATGATGTTCATCTTATATATGTATTAGTTTTCATTGTTCCCACAGGAATCGCATCCAGTGAGTCACTTCGTATTGCCACGACGCTTCATTGTGGTTTCCGCCTTCATTGCGCAGGAGATAGGTCTTGATGCCCTTCTGCTGCACCAGCCACTCCAATTCCCTGATGCGGTTTTCCAAGTCCCATTCGTCTGCCAGTTCCTGCGTTCCCCACGAAAAGAAGATGCGCGTGTCGAGGTTGAATGTTCCCGTCGTGATCTCATGTCGGAATTGATTCATGGCAGGCTGAAAAGCAGCAGAGATAACAGCCGCCTTCGAGAATACATGGTTGAAATGGAGCACTCCATAGAGAGACATCATGCCCCCCCATGGAATACCCCGCGATGGCTGTGGCTTCACGACTGGCAACCGTTCGATACCGTCTATCGATGTATGGTTTCAACGATTGTGCAATCCAGTCGAAAGTCTGCAACCCTCTGCCCGGAATATGCCCGTAGATGCGGGACTGAATGTCGTAAGGGCAGTATTCGCAAACCCGTGTCCAATCATCGTGAGCACATTCTATGCCCACTACTATTAACCCTTTCCAATAGTTATCAAGAAACCCCTTCAAACCCAGCGACTTGCCGAACGTGGCATCAGCATCGAAGAAGAGGTTGTGTCCGTCGAACATATAGAGCACGGCATACCTTTCATCCGTCTCGAAATAGTTGTCGGGCAAATAGAGATGTATGCGTCTTTCCTCACCCGAAGCGGGGAAGAAGAAATTGAATTTGTTGACCATTATGCAGCAGATGCGTATTGAGCGTTGATAATTTTGCTGAAGAAATAAACCGCCTGCTTTCTCCACCAAAAGAAATTGTGACTCACGTCATATCCCCAATAATCGAAATGTCCGGAGATACCGATTCGTTCCAGCGACTGCTGCAACCGACGGGTCGATGCACAAGTCACTCCCTCGTACTCGCCTTGTCCGCAGCAGCAAAAGATTTTCTTGTTCCGAAAACTCTCCACCAGCGCCGCGTTTCCTGTCCAATCATTGATGAAATCAAGGGGTGAGTTCGCATAGATCAACTTGTCCTCAAATTCAGGGAAAAAGAAATCAGCATGGAAAAGGCCACTCATCGAAAAAAGTGTATCGAAAAGCTCAGGGCGACGAAAGAAAAACAGTCCCGAGTGGTATCCGCCCATCGAGCAACCCGTTGCGATGAAAGTCTCCTCGCCACGTCGTTCTGATGGAATAAGCTCATCAACAACATAGCTGAACCATCGCTCATGCAGTGCTATGCGCTGATGCTGGTTGCCTTCCGTGAGGCTCCAAGTTTCCTCGTCGATGGAGTCGCAACAGATAAGGCGCAGAGCTCCATTCTCAATCATAGGGGCAAGAACGTCAATCATTCCGTTGTCCTCCCACTCGTAGAAACGCTGGTTCTGAGAAGGAAACACCAGTACCGCACGGCCTGCATAGCCATACGTCTTGTACTCCATCTCGCGCTGAAGATGCTCACTCCATGTCTTATGATAACTTGCCTCCATTGTCACCGTTCTTCTTGGGTTCATATTTCGTCTGTTCCATCCGATTCAAAAACGAATCGCAATGAAAATCGATGCAAAATTAGGAGCAACCAAGTTCTCCTCCAAAAGAATAAAACAAAACAACCAAAGAAACGGACAAAAATAGAAAATTTATCTACAAACGATAGCTCCTACAGAATCGCAATTGATAGAATCATGAAAAACGCATAGTAATCAATCAAAAAAACATGGGATGAGTCCAAACCGCGAACCTTTATCCATGTTGTTCAGCAGTCTCAAAATGGAAAAGCAGTAGATTCTATTTCTTATGTCATGTAATAAGTTATTCTTGTATCTAAGTGGCAATAATGAAACTACAATCAATAAAAAGAAGAAGCGTGTATTCTGGGAAACATTGAACTTATACACTCAACTCAGTTTAGGTTTACTTTTATCCATGTATATATATACATGCACCTCTAAACTTAAAGATTAAACCTTCAAACTTCTGATTCAGGTTTACTAAATGTAAATGATAATGTGATAATATACCAAATTATAAGGCTGATTGTACCAATTCTATTTGAGTCAAAATCTACATGGAATTCACAGAGGACATTGACAAAATAATAGGAGCATGTACATATTGAAAACTCCTTTATTGTAGCTTTTCCTTTAATTATTGTGTGAAAAGCTCTGTTAATAACAACCTCCAAAGGATTCAATCCTCAATAATTATTGTCTCACAACCACCTTCTTACCATTACGAATATACACACCCGATTTCATTCCTTGATTGGAATTGTACTTCTTTCCACTTAAATCATAAACGCTTCTTGTCGTTTCATCGGTACTCACCAACGCTTGTATCCCTGCTGCATCTTCCTTGGAGAACTGCCATGCATCAAAATAGACGTTGTTCGCCTCAGTAAACAAGAAAAAGACCTTCTTCACACCTTTGAACAGACTTGGTTCGACACTGATAGTGTAATCCATGAAATCAGTCGATGAGAGTTCAACACTTGCCGATGGCTTTGCCGAAACATTCTCAAGGCGTATCTCGAGCTTTCCCGTTCCCTTTGCTCTTAGAATGAACGAATTAGCCCCTTCTGTGCCAAAATCAACGTTCCGCACCATGGTCCATGCTCCAGCGTTCATCTTCACTTGCATGTTTTTCGATGCGTCATTTCCAAGCGTGTTCAGATAGGCTACTTTCTCGATATTCGTGAAGTCCTCGTAATTCACACCTCCCGACGTGGACATGGTCTCAGCCTGCTGCAAGGAATACGGATTCATTTTCTTGATGGCAGATGGTCCCTGATTGGTCATCGTTACCTTGCTAATCTGTTGCTTGTTCTCATTCATCGTTGCCTTCTCAACACCGATAGAACGGAAACCCGATGCACCTGTATTCATCTTTTGCTCCAGCACCATCGAGTGATAGAACAGATAGTAGTTTCCTTGGAATTTTTGAAGATGCGTGTGATTATTACCCCAGCCAAACCCGAAGTTTCCAGGATTGGGAACATATTCGCCCTTGTATTCCCATGCATCTGGATTCAGCGGGTCATCAGTCACCATGTAGCACATGCTACAAGACGAAGGTGCAGGATAACTCCCACGTTTTGCATAGCTGTTCCAGTCGTTGCGGTCAGACCAAGATGTATTATAAGTATAAACGTAGCGCCCATTCATCATGTTTAATTCACTGGCCTCAAACAGATATGGCGCAGGCAAGTTGACAGCCTTGCCCTCAAGCGAAATCATATTACTCCTCAACTTGGCTATGCGTGAGTTGCCAGGCATGAGCTTCGTTCCTTGACTGTTTGGGTCACCTCCACCGAAGGCAATCCATCCCGTTCCATTATCATCAATGACCACACCTGGGTCGAATATCCAGTTGCAAGGAGCAACACCAGGCGTATCTCCATCGATAAGCGGCCTCGTAAGCGGTGACCTCCACGGCCCGATAGGAGAATTTGCTGTTAAGACACCCACACTGCCACCACTATTCGCAAAGTACAGGAAGAACTCATTCTTACCGTTGGCACCCTCACGCCACGTCACCGATGGAGCCCAAGAAGCAGCAAAACGCCATTCCCAAGAAGTGCACAGCTTTCCCACGTCAATAGTTCCGTGAAAAGTCCAGTTCACCATGTCGTCTGTAGAGAAAACAACAAGCGACTTGATAGCTCCATACCCATTGCTTCCCTTCTTGTTATTGACAAGAAACTGTTGGCTGTCGTTCGAACCATAGACATACACGCGCCCATCGAACTCCAAGGCTGTAGGGTCAGCACAGAACACACAAGCACTGATAGGATTACCGTTCGACACCCCCTTGTAGGCATTCGCCACAGACTGTGCCTCCACACCCATCGAGGCACACAAGCACACAGTTCCAAAGAAGATTCTTAAATTCATTGCAATAATCTTTTATGTATTGGTCTCAAATTATGAATAGCTAATCCAAGCAAAAAGCACTAGTTGACAATCCGTTATTATCTACATAACAAACATCTACGAGGTTTATAAAAAGCCCCTGATTTCGATCGGCCGAAAAGATTGCTGCAAAATAACGGAAAAAATTTAAAGAAACCAAATTATCATTATTAGAATAAATGGAATTAAAACAATCTTTACGAATCCAAGTCCAGATAGCTAAGTTCAGCGAGATTCTTACAACAGTCACCATAGATTATCAATCGACATTGACATATATGTTCTCCTGGCACCGACATAGAAAAGTATCTGAAATCATACAAGGATTTCGGTTTCATTGATTACAAATCAGTAGAACGCATTCAGTGAGGTACAGATATGCCCTAGTGTAGTGTCTTGAAGACATCTGATGCTAACATTGTCATCCAATCGTGCGTTAAATTTCCATAAAACCGAGTCCCTTGCAAGGACGC
>OCVV011311588.1_pt1 | contig 10771 bp, 9 predicted proteins | sample 1539721 | NCBI WGS metagenome assembly OCVV01 (sample SAMN02144230, study PRJEB22623) | gut metagenome | biome: sheep rumen | host: Ovis aries | place: New Zealand
CTTTACAGATCAGGCGAGAGTGAATATCTCCTGAACGGTTCTCCATGCAGACTTAAGGATGTGAACGAGCTCTTTTTTGATACAGGTATCGGAAAGGAAGGCTATTCCATCATAGGACAGGGCCAGATCGATAAGATACTTTCCGGAAAGCCCGAAGAGAGAAGAGAGCTTTTTGATGAAGCCGCAGGTATCGTTAAATTCAAATACCGTAAGAGCGCTGCTTTAAAGAAGCTTGATAATGAACAGAACAATCTTGTAAGAGTCAATGATATCCTTGCGGAACTCGAAAGGCAGATCGGGCCTCTCGAAAGACAGTCCGCCAAAGCCAAGGAATGGCTGAAGTATAAGGAAGAACTGAAGACTATCGATGTCAACTCATTTTTGCTTGAGAATGAATCCCTGAGAAAAGCAGCTGCAGATCTTCAGGGCAGACTTGATGTCGCATCCGGCGAGCTTGATTCGACCACAAATGAATATAACAAGGTCAAGGAAGATTACAACAGTGTCCAGCTTGAGATGGAAGATCTTGAACAGGCCATAGAAAGTGCACGAGAGCTTGTTTCGGGAGCTGATTCCACAAGGCAGAAGCTTGAATCCTCCATTGATCTTCTCAAGGAACAGATAAAGTCCAGCAAAGAAAATATCACTCATTTCTCGGAAAGAAAAGAGGCTCTTACTCTTGAGCTGGAAAAGTATCAGTCCGAGAAGGATTCAATTCTTGCAGACTCCGAATCCGAGGAAGAGCAGGCTGCTAAGGTTGAATCGGAAGCCGCATCAAGAAAAGAAGCTCTTGATAAAGCACAGGAAGAGATACAGGATCTTAATACGAAGATCGAAGAACATGCTGCAGGCATAATGGATGAGCTTAAAAAGCGTTCCGAGATCCAGGGACGCATAAGCCATTATGATGCAGTCATGCAGCAGATCGAGCTTCGTAAGGCAGAACTTCAAAGTAAGCTTCTCAGGGCTCGTTCCGATGAGGAAGCAAGAGAAGATACCATAAAGCAGTATGAGGAAGCCTTTGAAAAGGTAAGCGCCGAGATAAGCGAGATGAACTCCTCTATGTCCGAGCTTGAGACGAAGGTAAGTCAGCTCAGGGCAAAGCTCACCGATAAGGATGAGGAATTAAGAGGTCTTCAGGAAGAGTACCATAAGGAAAATTCCAGATACCAGGCTCTCCAGGATATTGCCGAAGCTTATGAAGGATATGGCAATTCCGTAAGAAAGATCATGGAGCAGAAGAGCTCCAATAAGGGCATTATCGGTGTTGTTGCCGACATAATAAAGGTTGATAAAAAGTATGAAACTGCCATAGAGACTGCTCTTGGCGGAAACATCCAGAATATTGTCACAAGGGATGAAGAAACTGCCAAGAAGATGATCACCTTCCTCAAGGAAGGCAGACTCGGAAGGGCTACATTCCTTCCTCTCGATTCGGTCACTGATCCACAGGAGCTTAAGGCCAAGGATGCGCTTAATGAAAAGGGTATGCTCGGACTAGCAAGTGATCTTGTTGAAACCGATGATGAATTCCGCAATATAATCAAGAGCCTTCTCGGAAGATTTATTGTTGCGGACAATATGGATAATGCAACAAAGGCTGCCAGAAAATTTAACTATACCCTCAGAGTGGTTACTCTTGAAGGTGAGCTTCTTATGCCCGGCGGATCGATCAGCGGCGGTGCATTTAAGAATAACAGCAATTTCCTTGGAAAGAGCAGAGAGATCGGTGATCTGAAGAAGAAGGTCGCACAGCTTTCCTCAGATATCGAAAAGGCTCAGAAGGAAATTGAAGAGACAAGAGAAAAGAGAAACACTTCAAGGGCAGAGCTTGATAAATTAAAGCTCGATATCCAGAACAAGGTTATCGAACAAAACACCGCCAGACTCACCCTCCAGTCAGAACGTGACAGATTCAATGAGGAAAGCGAGAATGCCGTCAGCCTCAGACAGGAACAGGCAGATATCGAGAAGGAGATCATCGATGCTGCAAATGCAAGGGATGAGGCGGCAGATATCCTGAAGGAGAGCGAAAAGAATGAGAAGCGTCTTCGTGATGAAGAGGCTGATCTGACCGAAATCCTTAAGGATAAGCAGGCAGAAGAATCGGAAGCTGCTGCACGTGTTAACGAATGGGAAGTTGAAGTCCAGAAGATGAAACAGGCTAAGGATTTCAAACAGGCTAATCTGACCCGTGTTGAAGAATCTCTTGCAGGTGCTGATTCAGAGATGGAAAGCCTCAATGCATCTATTGAGACCAATAATATTTCCATCGGTGAAAAGGAAGAGCAGATAGAAGAGATCAAAAAGACCATTGAAGCTTCCTACGCAGAGCAGGAAAAATCGGCAGATCTTCTCAAAAATTCTCTTTCGAGAAAGGAAGAACTTTCCGCAAGACAAAAAGGCTTCTTCGAAAATACGGAAAAGCTTCAGGAAAAAATGTCTGCTCTCGACAAAGAGGTCAACCGTCTTACCACACAGCGTGACAAGGCCAATGAGACAATGGAGATCCGCATCAATTATATGTGGCAGGAATATGAGATCACACTCAGCCAGGCTGCAGAGATGAGAGATGAGAGTCTTACGGATCTTACAGTACTTAAGAGAGATGCCGCCGAGGTCAGGGACAAGATAAAGAAGCTTGGAGATGTTAATGTCGGCGCCATCGAGGAGTACAAGGAAGTATCCGAAAGATACGGATCGATGAAGACTCAGCATGATGACCTTGTGGAAGCTGCGGAAACGCTTAAAAAGATCATCGAAGAGCTTGATGAGAATATGAGAGCCCAGTTCAGCGAGAAGTTCAAGCTGATCAATGAGGAATATGATAAGGTATTCAAGGAGCTCTTCGGAGGCGGTCAGGGATCGCTTTCACTTCAGGATGATGAGGATATTCTTGAATGCGGAATCAATATCTCCGCACAGCCTCCCGGCAAAAAGCTTCAGAATATGATGCAGCTTTCCGGTGGTGAAAAAGCACTTTCCGCAATAGCACTTCTTTTTGCGATACAGAATCTCAAGCCTTCACCTTTCTGTCTGCTTGACGAGATAGAGGCTGCACTTGATGATAATAACGTCGGAAGATTTGCAAAATATCTTCATAAGCTTACACAGAATACCCAGTTTATCGTTATCACTCACAGAAGAGGAACGATGGAGCAGGTTGACAGACTCTACGGTATTACGATGCAGGAAAAGGGAGTTTCATCTCAGGTTGCGGTCAATATGATCGAATCTGAACTGGACGATTGATGATATGGGTCTTTTTGGAAGAAAGAAAGAACAACAACCGGATAATGATTTTAATGAAGCTCTGGCAAAGCTGACCGCGATCGCTGATGAAGCCGAGAAGGATCCCATTGCCAGGGAACTTCATGAAGAGGCTCCCGTTGACGGAAGACTTTACAGGGAAGATAAGGAAGCTCTCTTTGAAAGACTAAAGAGCGGAATGAGCCGTACCAGAGAAAGCTTTTCTGCCGGACTTTCCGCGATCTTTACCGCTTCCGAGATCAATGATGACTTTTATGATGAGCTCGAGGAATTCCTTATCGGAGCGGATGTGGGTGCTTCGATCACCGAGGAGATACTTGATGAGCTCCGTGATATGGTCAAAGAGCAGCATTTGAAATCAAGACTTGATTGCAGAAACCTCCTCATCGATTCCATCAGAAAAAGGATGGAGACAGGCGAGAACGAATACAGATTTGAGAATGAAACCTCTGTTGTATTTGTTATCGGGGTAAACGGAGTCGGAAAAACAACAACCATCGGAAAGCTTTCATCCAAGCTGTCACAGATGGGCAAAAAGGTACTTGTTGCCGGGGCTGATACTTTCAGAGCCGCAGCTGAAGACCAGCTTAAGGTCTGGGCTGAAAGAAGCGGAGTTCAGATCGTGACCGGCAAGGACGGACAGGATCCCGCAAGTGTAGTTTTTGATGCATGTAATGCAGCAAGAGCAAGAGGCACTGATGTACTTATCATAGATACGGCGGGCAGACTTCATAACAAGAAGAATCTGATGGATGAGCTTGCCAAGATGAACCGTGTCATAGATAAGGAATTCGAAGCGGCTCACAGGGAAAATCTCCTTGTTCTTGATGCCACGACAGGTCAGAATGCGCTTAATCAGGCCAAGGAATTTAATGAGGCTGCGCCTCTTTCCGGTATAATCCTTACAAAGATGGACGGAACTGCCAAGGGCGGTATTGCAATAGCGATTCAGGCTCAGATGGGGATACCCGTTAAATATATCGGTGTAGGAGAAAAGATCGAGGATCTGCAAAAGTTCAATGCGTCGGATTTCGTAAATGCGATCTTTGATGCAGGTGATACCGAATAAAAAAGTTGGAGGATTTACGATAATGGCTAAAGAAATGCTTACTCTTGAAACGTTTGAAGAGGCTTCTGAGATAGTATCGAAGGTTACAAGAGAGACTAAGCTCATTTATTCCGAATATTTTTCGAATGTTACGGGTAATAAGGTTTATCTTAAGCCTGAAAATATGCAGCTTACCGGAGCTTATAAAGTTCGCGGTGCTTACTATACGATCAGTACTCTTTCTGATGAGGAGAGGGCAAAGGGACTTATCACGGCATCAGCCGGTAATCATGCGCAGGGCGTTGCATATGCAGCGAAAGCATATGGCGCAAAGGCTGTTATCGTAATGCCTACAACAACTCCTCTTATTAAAGTAAACCGTACCAAGGGATACGGAGCCGAGGTCATCCTTTACGGTGATGTTTATGACGAAGCATGTGCCAAGGCTTTGGAGCTTGCAAAAGAGAAGGGATATACCTTTATCCATCCCTTTGATGATCTTAGGGTCGCAACAGGACAGGGTTCCATTGCTATGGAAATAGTAAGGGAGCTTCCCCTTGTCGATTATATCCTTGTTCCCATCGGCGGAGGCGGACTTGCAACAGGTGTTTCCACGCTTGCAAAGCTTCTCAATCCGAAGATCAAGGTGATCGGTGTCGAGCCCGAAGGGGCTGCCTGCCTTAAAGCTTCCTTTGAAGCAGGCAAGGTTGTTACTCTTGATGGTGTAAATACTATTGCTGACGGTACCGCAGTTAAGACACCGGGCCAGAATCTTTTCCCTTATCTTCAGAAAAACCTTGATGATATCATAACCGTTCCCGATTCCGAGCTTGTCGTATGCTTCCTCGATATGGTGGAAAACCACAAGATGGTTGTAGAAAACTCGGGACTTTTGACCGTTGCCGCACTTAAGCATATGAAAGCTGAAGGAAAGAAGGTGGTTTCCATTCTTTCAGGCGGTAATATGGATGTCATAACCATGAGTTCCGTTGTACAGAACGGACTGATCGCAAGAGACAGGATCTTTACCGTATCCGTACTTCTTCCCGATAAGCCGGGAATGCTTGCCAAGGTTTCCGGAATTCTTGCCGAGCAGGGTGGAAATGTCATCAAGCTTGAGCACAACCAGTTCGTATCCATCAACAGAAATGCGGCTGTTGAGCTTCGAATTACCCTTGAGGCATTTGGAACAGAACATAAGACTCAGATCATCGATGCACTTGAAAAGGCAGGCTACAGACCAAAGGTTGTCAAGACCAATATATGATCTTACGGAAAGCCGGTATCGAGTTTTGATCTTGAAATGGGTCAGAGTGTTCGTATTGATGACTGGAGAGTATACAAAAACCGGAATTTTGGTCCGGACTGTCTTCTTTTAAGTTCACGCTGTGATTCGGACATTAAAGAAGGATTATCATTTTATATCTTCGATAATGATGAACAGGCAGGAGAAGCTTTTGATAATCTGCCTGATCATTTGCATAGTATCAGCGAATCGGATGATCTGCATATTGTCGGCTATGAGAATGACGTATGTGATGCCGAGATAAAGAGTATGATGTATATCGTGGGCAATGTGATCATTTATGCCGAGCTTGGATGCTACGGGATGTGGTCTGACGGATCTGATGACAGTATTCCCGCTGCAACGGAGAATACGGAATTGGCGGATTATATTTATAATCAGCATGAGTATCTCGCCGAATATGCCAATGAACAGATAACATTCCTGATAGAGGAAATGTGATCTGACAGTCCGGCCGGATATAAAAATTTCACAGGTGTCAAGAAAAAATACTTGACACCTATTTTTGTTTGGGATATTATGGGCAAGGTGCTTTTTGATGCATGTTTGAGGAAGGAATATGAACAAGATCCTTGAACAATCTCTTCTGTACGATTTCTACGGCGAACTGCTGAATGAACACAGAAGAAGGATATATGAAGCCTCTATGTTTGAGGACCTGTCACTGGGCGAGATTGCTGAAAGTGAAGGGATATCGAGACAGGCAGTACATGATGTCTTGAAGAAATGCGAAAAGGCACTTGATGATTATGAATCCAAGCTTCACCTTGTGGAGAGGTTTCTTAAGATAAAGGGTGAGGTTACTGAGATAGAGAAGCTTGCAACGTCGGATGGCGATGCAAAGAGCAGACTGGATCATATTTCCAGGATAGCAGAGAAGGTACTGGGTGAGCTTTAATGGCTTTTGAAGGCTTAAGCGAAAAACTGCAGAATGCATTTAAGAACCTTCGCGGAAAGGGCAAGCTTTCCGAGGCTGATGTCAGGGAGGCGCTCAAAGAGGTTAAGGTTGCCCTGCTTGAAGCGGATGTTAATTTCAAGGTCGTTAAGAGCTTTGTAAAGACTGTTGAAGAAAAATGCATAGGTGAGGAAGTACTTAACGGACTCAATCCTTCTCAAACAGTAATAAAGATCGTTAATGATGAGCTTACCTCTCTTATGGGAAGCGAAACCACCGAGGTTTCGTTCAGACCCGGTAAAGAGATCACCGTTATCATGATGGTAGGTCTTCAGGGTGCAGGTAAGACTACAGCTTCTGCCAAGATGGCAGGGCAGTTCATTAAGAAAGGCAAAAAGTCACTTCTTGTTGCCTGCGATATATACAGACCTGCGGCTATTGAACAGCTTAAGGTAAACGGAGAAAAGGTTGGCGTTGATGTCTTTGAAATGGGCAATACCGTCAAGCCACCTGTAATTGCCCAGAATGCTCTGGAAAAAGCCAGAAAAGAAAATTATAACGTTGTGATCCTTGATACCGCAGGACGTCTTCATGTTGATGAAGAACTGATGAATGAGCTTAAGGAGATCAAGGAAAAGACTGAGGTTTTCCAGACGATCCTCGTTGTCGATGCGATGACCGGTCAGGATGCTGTCAATGTTGCGAAGACATTTGATGAAGAGATAGGAGTGGACGGTGTCATTTTGTCCAAGCTGGACGGTGATACCAGAGGCGGTGCGGCACTCTCAATAAAATCCGTTACAGGAAAGCCCATACTTTATGTGGGAATGGGTGAGAAGCTGACAGACCTTGAGCAGTTCTATCCGGACCGAATGGCCTCCAGGATCCTCGGTATGGGTGATGTATTAAGTCTTATCGAGAAGGCTCAGGCTTCTGTAACCACTACAGAAGAAGAAAGCCGCGGTATGATGAACCGCATGCAGAAGGGTAAGTTCGATTTCAATGATTACCTGGAAAGCATGAAGCAGATGCGTAATATGGGTGGCCTTGCTTCGATCCTTTCGATGCTTCCCGGAATGGGAATAAATGCAGCCGAGCTTGAAGGCGCAGTCGATGAAAAGAAGCTTAAGCAGACGGAAGCAATAATCCTGTCGATGACACCCGAAGAAAGATCCAATCCCAAACTTATAAATCCCAGAAGAAAATTCAGAATCGCCAAGGGAGCGGGACTTGATATAGCCGATGTGAACAGATTCATCAAGCAGTTCGAACAGAGCCAGAAGATGATGAAGCAGATGGGCGGTTTTGGAAAGAAAGGCCGCGGAATGTTCCCGGGAATGGGAGGCATGGGCGGTTTCGGCGGAAGAAAGGGTTTCCCCTTTTGAATGTGATTGAATCCGGACTTTATCCGTTTTCATATATACAGATATCCAATCAATTTATTTATGGAGGAATTTAGAAATGGCAGTAAAGATCAGACTTAGAAGAATCGGTGAGAAGAAGGCTCCTTTTTATCGTATTATCGTTGCAGATTCCAGAAGCCCCAGAAACGGAAGATTCATCGATGAGATCGGAACTTATGATCCTTCAAAGGATCCCAGTGAGTTCCACATCGACGAGGAAGCTGCAAAGAAGTGGATCGCTAATGGCGCTCAGCCTACTGAGGTTGTAGGAAAGCTTTTCAAGGTTGCCGGAATAATTAAATAAATCTAGCATTAGGGAACTGTTAGTAAGTATACTTTCGACAGATCCTCACTAAGGAGGCCTTATGAAAGAACTTGTTGAAGTTATTGCAAAGGCTCTCGTAGAAAATCCTGACGAGGTTGTTGTGACCGAAACCAAAGATGGAGCAGATTACGTTATTCAGCTTCATGTTGCTTCATCCGATATGGGTAAGGTCATCGGAAAACAGGGAAGGATCGCAAAGTCAATCCGTTCCGTTGTTAAGGCCGCAGCTTCAAGGGAAAATGCCAGAGCTGATGTTGAGATAACCGACTGAACACGCTTCCTGATAAGGGAGCGATCTATACGGACCGCTTATTAATGCGGTCCGTTTTTAACACTATGAAAGAATATCTTAAAGTAGGTACAATTACAGCATCTTTCGGTATCAAGGGGGAGATGAAGGTCTATCCTCATACCGGCGAACCTGCAAGGTTCAAAAAACTGAAAAAAGTATTTATATCCGAGGGCGGATCATACAAGGAATATGAGATAGAAAGTGCTAAAATGGCACTTCCTCTTGTGATAATCAAGTTCAGGGGAATAGATACTCCCGAAGAGATAAGAAATTTCAGGCAGAAGGATATCTATGTAAAAAGAGAAGATGCCACTCCTCTTGAAGAAGGCGAGTATTATTTTGCAGACATCATCGGAATGAATGTTGTTGATGATGAGGGTACGCCCAGAGGGAAGATAACAGATATCATTCAGACAGGTGCAAATGATGTATATGAGGTTACTCAGGATGAGGGCGGATCTTTCCTGATACCCGCGATCAGAGAATGCGTATTAAATATCGATACCGCCTCTAACCTCATGACTATACATATTATGGAGGGGTTATTGGATTGATCTTCAAAGTTTTAACTCTTTTTCCCGAAATGATCAGAGCCGTCATGGAGACAGGTATCATCGGCCGTGCTTTGAAGGAAGGCACTATTGAACTTGAAACCTTCAACATCCGTGATTATGCGGATAATTCAAGAGCCCAGGTGGATGATTATCCGTATGGCGGAGGTGCGGGACAGGTTATACAGGCTGAACCTGTATACAGAGCATACCTTGCAGCTATAGGTGAAGCGGCCTTCGGCCGCTTAGTTTCCGATCATGCGTGCAAAAAAAGAAGAGTTATATATCTTTCTCCCCAGGGAAAGCAGTTTAACCAGAGGATGGCTAAGGAATTTGCCGGAGAAAGTGAACTGATCTTTTTGTGCGGCCATTATGAAGGGGTTGATGAGAGAGTTCTTGAGGAAATTGTCACGGATTATGTTTCTGCGGGTGATTATATCCTTACCGGAGGTGAACTTCCCGCTCTTACCATAATAGATGCCGTAGCAAGACTTATTCCCGGAGTTTTAGGCAATTCCGATTCGCCCGAAATAGAGACATTTTACAGAGATCTTCTTGAATATCCCCAGTATTCAAGGCCTGAAAAATGGCATGATAAAAAAGTTCCGGAGGTTCTTCTTTCAGGCAATCATAAGGATATAGAAGAGTGGAGGCTTGAAAGATCGATAGAACGTACGGAAAAAAGCCGCAGTGATCTTCTCGAAAAGTATAAGTCCAAAACAATGCTAATTGAACGCATGAAGGGGGCAAGGGTTCAGAATATTCCTGCATCCGAAGCACTTGCCTTTGATGATTCGGACATTGTTTTTTCCGGAAATGATCTTTATCTTATCTATGATCATGATTCAAGAGTCCTGTATGCAGGATGCTTTGATAAAAGGATCAGTGAGCATGATGCTGAAGAGGCCGGGAGAGTAAGGTCGCTTATAGAAGAATATAAGTCCATGGCAGAAAAATGCTATTTTCTTAATGTTCGTGGTATTGTTCGGGATGAGCTTTGCAAGGAGCTTATCATGATCTGTTTTACCGAAAGGAATCCCATTTCTTCCGCAAGAGTGAGAAATTATGCGGAATTCGGCGAAAGACTGAAGGTGCTGATATCAAGAGCATTATTGCAGGGAAGGACATATTACGAATTTTTAGGGCATTCACAGATCATGCAGATCGAGGATGCCGTGAGGATAGGGCTTTATACATCCGGAGTTTTGTCTATGGATCTTGATGCGGATACTGCTTTCGAAAAACATTGATCTTTACATAAAAACATAAAAACAATTAGATTTTACTTGCATTTGAAGGATATCTGTGTTAAATTACCAATGTTGCGTTAAAGGATAGTCCGCTGTTACCTTGATTCAGGTATTATGAAAATCCGTGAGTGCTGTTAAGAAGTGATCTGTATATATCAGCTTTTTAACAGAGCCATTTATAAAGGAGATATACTATGTCAGACATTATTAAGGAAATCGAAAACGAGCAGCTCAAGTCAGAGATCGCTGAATTCAGTGTTGGTGATACCGTTAAGGTTCACAACCGTATCGTAGAGGGCGAGAAGTCCAGAATCCAGATCTTTGAAGGAACTGTTATCAAAAGACAGAACGGATCAAACCGTGAGACCTTTACTGTTCGTAAGATCTCTAACGGCGTAGGCGTTGAGAAGACCTGGCCCCTTCATTCTCCC
>OCVV012876667.1_pt1 | contig 10767 bp, 4 predicted proteins | sample 1539721 | NCBI WGS metagenome assembly OCVV01 (sample SAMN02144230, study PRJEB22623) | gut metagenome | biome: sheep rumen | host: Ovis aries | place: New Zealand
GAAATCCGAGTTACTCTATCCGAACACCTTCAATGATATGGATCACTTCAAGCGGGAACTAAGGAAATATATCGAATACTACAACAACGATCGGATAAAGTTGCGTCTAAAAGGAATGAGTCCGGTACAATACCGGACTCATAACGCAGTTTTATCCTAACTTTAAACTGTCCAACTTTTTGGGTTCAGTTCATGTCCTGGGGCTTTGATTGTTTAGGGGATAAAGGGAATGGCTCCCCTTGAGTGGGGAGCATTCTGTTAATAGCAATTGCTTAAGGTTAATGTTCCTCCTGAAGGAACCGTCACAGTCACAGGGTATGTAACAGAAGCATATCCATTACAATTGCCAGTCACGTTATTCCAATATCCGGCACCAGTTGTTGCAGAGAACGCATCCCAGCAATTTGCAAAGCTCGCCGTAATTTGTGTGGTCTTTGTCCCTGTCATTCCATTACACTTTTCAAGTGTATACTTTCCAGGATTCAACGTGTAGTTGGGTTGATAATTTTCAATGGTAGTCGGCGCATCTGAAGAATAGACAACATCAAAAGAGCACAACCCACTTGTTGGTACAGATCCTTTAGAATTGCGAGCAGATATGACATACGTGTATGTACCAGAGGCCTCACCACTAATTGGAGGTAGGGTTCCGCTATAATACGATATCGCCGGTCCGCTCACCGAATTCTTTGTAATCGTATATGTGCAACCACCGACAACTTCACAATTATCAATAGTAATTGAGGTGTTAATTGAAGCGTTTGGAGATTTTGTCATTGTTGTAGTTGGGCATCCGTTTATTTCTGGAACATTTGATGCTGCCGGTAAAGCATTGCATTCCGACATATAAACATGGAATGCCTTGTCGGAACAATCAGAAACTTCCAAGTGATAAGTTAAGTTTGGCGAGGGATTGTATTGTGCATAATACGTTCCATTATCATTACTCAAGGAGAATGAAGTTCCATTCCATGCGCCAGCTTTCCCCTTACAATCAGCAACATCAACATTCAACTGTCCAAGACAAACCTTATTAAGGGTGATATCGGCGCAACCACTGTTTAAACTATCATTGATGTGCACGTTGTTATCGGACGCTCCAATACTTTGAGTAACTACTGTACAGCCGGAAGGCGGAGTTGAAGCCGTACCATACGTCACCTTAAACCGGCAGTCTTTACTCAAAGTCCCGTGGTTCACAGTCAGCGTATAGGTAACCTCGCCAGAGCCGTCGGCATCCGTAAAGCTATCTGTCGCAGAGGAGCCGTCATAACCCGTTTTTGCTCCGCCATATACGCTTGTACTACCCTTCTTGATATCATAAGTGCAGTTCTCACCGCAGCCCGTATTAGTATTGCCACTCCCCGCCTTGGTCTTGACAGGCGTTATCGAGGTTCCGGCGGCGACAGGCGTGCTCGCTCCAGGATCCGTCCAGGAATCGCAATCCAGGTTCAATGGATAGTTTATAGTGTAGGAACCATCACACGCAACAAGGGCTTCTGATCCACGCGTAACGGTTGCCGTATAGGTATGGGAACCCGCCTCGGTCGCTCCGTCGCTAATAGAGAATCCGTATGTGTCGGAGTAGGTGCCGCTACCCACAGTTGAACCGTTCTCCTTGACGGTATAGGTACAGGTGCCTTCGGGGCAACTGACGCTTATCTTATTTGACGGAATTTCTGCCGAACCACCAAGATCCGCAGCAGAGGCATTTGTTGTTCCGCTCGTAATGCGACATGTCACCGGGTCCTTCACATGCTCAACGACCTTGAAGGTCTTATCGCATGCCGCCAAGCTCTTGATTTCGGTTTTGGAGCCTGCGGGGTTTCTTACCTCGTACTTGTACGGGGTGTCACGGACCTCCATCTGCTCTCCAGCGAAGTGGGGGTTCTTTGAACATCCCGTACTTGCCGCCTCGGCGTTGGTGCATTCCGAAACCTTTGTACCATCGAGATAAATCTCGTATGCGCAGCCCTTGTCTGGGCACCCGCTCAACTTGAAGGAGTACTCCGGAGAGCCTTCGCCGTACTCTATTTCGTTGGAAGAATTCAGTTTCGTATGCGCGATACTGGCTTCGCCGCAAGTAATGGCGCCGACGGAACAATCCCCATTGCAGGAACATTCCACCCAGTCGCTCGTGTAGTTGTTTACCTGAGAATACACTTGCGCCCAGAAGGTATATGTCTTTCCTGCATTGGAGAAGGCTTCCGGATCAGCGACTCCGTATTCCAGGCCTGCATAATCGTGTTCAATGTCAGAAAGGTAGCTTGCTCCGTCCACATCGGCTTTCAACCTGATTTTTGACAACTTGTCAGAATTCTCCGACACGTTGAGAGTCACCTTCCATTCTGTTTCGCCTGCACGAACCGCTGTGCATCCGTCAAATCTGACGGTGTTTTTGCACTGGGCCTCTGCTGACTTGACCGTGACAGGATTCGCTCCGTTGTTCTTGAACGCTATCAAGACAACATTTTCGGGGTCAAAACCGGCGGCGTTGTCGGCCAGGTCCTCGTACGTGGTCCCACTGGCTGCAATACTGAAATGCTTGGTGATCGTTTCTGTAGAACCGAAAATCCTTACGTGGCGACTCTGGTAATTCACTCCGCCCCAGGAATCGCTATTACTTTCGAGCCAAACTTCCAGGTCGACATCGTCATAATCATTCTTGACCTCAATGACAAAATCTTTAATGCCTCGCAGGTCCATTGCGGTAAACGTGGGCTTGTATTCTTCGCCACTTGCAATGAGCCTTTCGTTAGAAAGCAAGGAAGCGTCGGCCTGACATTCGCTGAACTTGCCCGTCCAGAAGGGCCCGCAATGAGCGGGATCTACGGTGGATTGCCAGGCCAGTACGTCAGTCTCTGCATATTTGCAGTTTGCAAGGGTGGCGTAGGCGGTCTTTACGTCTCTGTTGTTGTCCCTGTAGCCATGCGCACCGACTCCACTTTCGTCGAAATAGTAGCCGTTTTCACTATCTACAGTGGCATCGTTCGTGGCAGAGCCTGCCACATAGGAGTAGGACACAGAACAATCCTTGCTGTCGAACCAGCCGGAATGGCCGACCCAGGGCCTCTGGTATTCGTTGGACTGGCCAAGACCCGTACCGTAAGTGGGCACAACCCCGTCTACCGCCACGGCGGCAAAGGAGCATTTGATAGACGGTGGACCGTCAAAGCACTCCGAACCGTAATCATCGCTTTGCCAGCCGATGCCGTATATCTTGAATTCACGGCTCGCCAGGCTGAATCCCACGTACTGGTAGTTCATTATAGCATGGTTATTTCCTATAGAAGAAAGGATGAATTCCGCCTTGTAGTAGTCGGATTCCTGGAAACTACTGTTGTTGTAGAAATTATCCGTGATAGCCTTGAGTCTGAGTGTGTCGCTCCCCTTGAGGGTTGCCGAAAGCATGACCATGCTGGACGATGTTACACTTGCCTTGGAACTATTTTCCTTGGCAAGTTCTATTTCAGCACTGCAGTTGTCGCCCGGATAAAGACAAGCCTGTGCGGCAAGGTTGCCAGAAGTGTTTTCGTACACATTCAACATCCAGAAGCCACTTGCATCGTCATCGGCACGGAGCAAGAATCCCGAATTCTTGATTCTCGGAGAATCCTTGCCGTAGCTGGATGTAGCATGGGGCGGCTGGAACAAGGCCTTGAGGGTTCCGTGGATACCGGCCTGCACCGTGCTCATAATCTTGACCCCTTCCTTGGGAGCGGATGTCGATGCCACAATGTAGCCCTGGTAAGGATCCCTTTCGACAAAACTGGTGTCACTAGAATGCCCGCTTTCGAATTTCCACTTGGCGTTCGTTCCACTGCCAATGCAGTACTCGGTTTCGGTTTCTCCAGGTTTGTAGCAGGCGTGCCGGTTGTTATCCTGAGAGGTTTTTCTAAATTCATCAAAGAAGCAGTGGTTATCTTTCTCGCCAAAATGAGCGTAAACGATAGCCTCGTTGTCCTTTACCGTGAATCCGTTATGTTCTTCGCTGGCGCTAAACTTGCTGCTGGAAATCGGGTCGGTGGTGGGGCAGGTGGCGCCACCGTTATTATCGCATGTCCAGTAATTGAAGTCTTTGTATAATTCCCTGTCTATGCTGATGAACACCGAATCGCCGTCGAAAACGGGGACAGGGCAGGCAACCTCTTTGTTCTTGTAGTCACAATACGTTGTATTCCCTCCCGTGACCACCGTCACGGTGGGATTGCCCACGATGTTTCCGGCGAACTTGATTCTTATTTTGTGGAGCTTCGCCTTGGCGGTTGCCCGCAGTGTTTCGTCGGTCTGAATCGGACCCGACCGGGAATTGTTCTCTTCGGGAATAATAACCACGCATTCGTCAGCATCATCGCCTTCTTCTAAAGTGAGACGATCTGAATCTGTACCACCGGCGACAATTTTCCACAACGCATTTTTGTTTACTGTTGAAAAACCAAGTCCCCAAGAAGGTCTTACCCATTCTTTTTCCGAACTGTTGACAATGGGACAGTCCGGCCAAGAACTCAGCGAAGTATTTTCAGGACATTTATCGGAATGGTTTTCGCACCACTTGCTGATATCTGCAATGGAAACTTTGTTCTTGTTGTTTGTGAGAGTTACCGTAGATGCCATGAGAAGAGTTGACGTCCAGGGGTTTGCAAGCTGGTAGCCCTCTCCTGCTTGCAAAGTAAAGGTTACCGAGCCGTTGGTTGCTCCTGGGGGCGGCGTCAGGGTGAATAATGTAGGCGTCGCATGGCCACTTTCGTCAGCTGCAAAGGAGAAGGTGTAGGTGTCACCTTCAGGAGAAATATTGTCCTTGACCTCCAAGTTCCAACCGGCGGGAACAGAGGCGGCGCTCACCTTAATATTGATTGTGTTAGAATGGGGTGGCAGGTTTATTTTAACTTCGTGAGGTACGCCAGCGGTAAGGTTGGCGGATCCTTCCTGGAAATTGACAGGCGGAGCTCCGGCCTGTAAGCCTTTTACCCAGACATAGAAGGGGACAGAGGCGAGCCCGTCGGGATTGGCTGTACAATTGTAGAGTCCTTCTGCCAGGCGTTCGTCTCCTTCGACCAAGTTCGAATTGACGTGAAGTTCCGGGATACAGTTGACGTTGGCCGTAGCTTTGGATACGCTCGCCCCGTTTAGGGGGATTACGTTATAGTAGTCGCTGAGCTTTCCGTAAGGGTCCTGGGTCAGGTAGATAATTCGGGGCAGCACAATAAAGGATTGTCCCAGAGCAGCACCTCCGCCGGCCGCATTCACGACAGGAATCTCTTCGCTGGATTCGTACTGGGATTCGAGGGTCACGCCCAACTGTGGTGCCATGGAAATAAAATAGGGATCCCTGCCACCCATATTGAGTACGGCTTCTGCATTGCCGCCTGCAACGGGGGCCCCACCCAGGGCAGCTGCACCACAAGGCTTGTCCTTGTCGCAGACAATGCCGTTTATGCTTAAATCGGCCAAAAGGAGGCTGTCGGAAACAAATGACGCCCCTTGAAATTCGCTTTTGATACACTTGTTTGCCGGGAAATAGAGTGTTCCTGTTAGGTTCAAGTGACTTTTTCCGTCAAAGCCTTCGTCCATGAAGATGAATAAATGCTTGACGGCTGTGGAATTTTCTGGAAGTGAGGTGGCGCCGCGTTTCAAATAAAGCAAGACGAATGAACCAGGGTTTGGTCCTCCCAAAATTCCGTTGTCCGATGCTGTTATTATGCTATTTTGGGCCTGAATTTTGTCCTCGACGATGATGACAAATTTTCCAACCAATGTTCCGCTGATATTGGTTTGTGAACCTGGAATTTTCACGACCAGGTATTCCCCGTTGTAAAGTTTGTTTTTTCGGTCGTTCTCGTTGTTGTAAATGGTTCTATAGCAGGTGTTCAAGGATTCTGCCAACGTAATATTCCAGCCGTTGGCACTCGGGCACGCATTCTTATTAGTTGCAAAAGCTTCCAGTTCGTCTAAAGGTATTTGTATGGGATCGTCTACGAAATAATCTGCCCCACATTTTTTGGTATTTAACTTATTTCCCCAGATTTTTTTACACTTTTCGGCAACTGCATCAGCGCAATCAAAGCTCGGCTTTGCTGGCCAACCATTCTTGCCGTGCACAGTCCCTTCACTTTTAAACCAGGGATTTACTAGACAATAAGGCCTGCTCGGTTCACTGTTGTTGCTTTTACAGGCGGGCGATCCCGTGATTCGTCCTTCTTCGTAATTGTACAAATTGAAAGCGTCGTTTGTGGCGTCATAGAAATATTGCCCACCGACTTTATATAAACCTGCAACTACAGCACTTTTAAAATAGTTGTCAAACTTGTTGTTGTCGTTGGACCACATCGGTATGGGAAACCATCCGCCACCTTTGTCACCATTCCAACCGCTAATCGGGGTTACGTCGTATTTTCTCCAATCGTTGGTGCTATAAGTCTTTTGTTCAAACGCCATAAATCCTGTTTGGGTCTGGGTGTTGTCAAAGATGTAATATTTGTCGTTGTTTGCCTGGCGACCGGATTCGAAAAATCCAGAAACCGTAGCCGTAGTCCAATCGTCCCAACCTTTTTTGTAATCGGTCCATTCCCTCAGACCCTCGGTACCATATGTGTATGTGACGTATTCCCCATCGTTTTTTAGCAGTTCCCCGCAAACCAACGGTCCCTCTGTTGGGTTGCGTTTTGTAAAGTGACCGCTACCCGAAGGCCTTTCCCAGTTGTCCGAATTGTCGCCATAGATCCTGAATCTTTTGTTTGACGGGCACCGTTTTTTCCCGGTCTCTGTAATAGTCTTGCTGGAAAGGCTTGCGTAATCTGACGACGGACGAGCGGACTTGATGTATACCTCGGAGCCGGACTTGCCCATGACTATCTGACCGTAGCTTCTTTGACCGGCCAAGTCGGTGTTTTCTTCAAAGTTCTTTGTTCTGGTAATGGTTTCTGTGGCGCATCCTTTTGATTTGACTTTGCAGTTGTCATATCCATATGGGCAACCACCCCAATATGTATGATCTTCTCCGTCACAGGTAACACCGGTCTGAACAACAGTTGTAGAATATGCTGGATAAATAATATCGCAGGTACAACCAGTCCTGGCCGTGGCTTTGTCCACAGAGCCGTAGGCCAGGTTCTGCTTACCCGGCATCCACACGTTTCCCTCTACAACGAAGGACTTATCCTTGTCCGCAAAGTGAAGGACGACCGCACCTTCTTCACCAACGCAGAGATTTCCTTTTATTTTGGCATATTTGCCCTTGTCGTACGATGTCATGTAGCCTTTTAGGGTAACATTGCTGTCTATTATCATGTTGTAGCTGCCATCTCTGGCTATGCCTGTGGCCCCGAGGATAACATCTCCACTAAAATAGGCGCTTCCCGATAAATCGAAGGAGCTTTGCTTGGGCACACCTGCATCCCCACCTACAAAAAGATCTTTTCCTGAAATACCGGTGTTTTCCGCAGCAAGGTTTCCGCCAATACAGGTCAGTCCTCCCAAATTTATGCTAGAACCAGTCAACTCTGCATTACCGGTCACGACCCAATTTTTTTGTGCTGTAGGAGGGTTCGCATTCCAATCTCCGTTAATGATAGCAGATTCATAGTTAGACGATGTACCAACAATAGACCCTCCAAAATAAGCGTAGTCAAATTCCAGATCTGATTGTGCTTGTATGTTTACCACAGGTCTGTTCACCTGGTAGAGTCCAGAAACGTTCAATATGGCGGCCTCGGTGTGCCGGGCTTGGCCATCTCTAGAAATACCCTCGGAGAGAATTTTAACTTTGTATGTGTCGCCATCTATGTTTACGCCAGTGAGCCACACGTGGTGATCCTGGCTCCCGCCATTGACAAAGCTCCTTATCTGGTTGTCCAGATTTATCGGCGTCTTGACGGCCTTGGGCTGACAATTATTGTTGTTGCAGTTATTCAAATCGTAGATATACTGTCTGATTAAGGCACCCACATCGTTGGCATGGAATGTCATCCAGGCTCGAGTATTCTGGATGCCCGCCATGGCGCTCTGGTACGCTTCACGCTGCATCATGCGGCTGGCGCTGGAATGGCCTTCGCTGGTAATCCACTTGTAGGTAGCGGTGGCGGCGATGGTTGCCACCAGCATAAACATAAGTACGGTGACCAGGGATACACCGGCCTTTCTTTTGTTGTTGGTTCTGAATTTCATAATTCCCTCCTAGTCCCTGGGACCGTTACTTGGAGTGTGGACGACCATCTCTATTTCGCTAGTCTCTCCTGCTCCACGAGTAATCTGTAATTTCAGTTGCAAAGCCTTGATGTATTGCTTTTCATCTGCGTGTGTTTCTGGGTCGAAAGCATCGTCGAACATGTAATTCTGGCCAGAAATTTCCGAGACCTTCAGATTCTTGATTTGAATGGTTGCCTGAGAAGCTTTAGGCGAATAGCAGGCGAAGGTGAGGGCGAGGCAGCCCGTAGCATTGACGGGCGTGGTAAATCTCATGTAGCGTTTGCCGCTTCCTTGGGCATTGTACGGCGGGAAGAACAAAAAATCGTCCATCAACCTTCGTGGAGGAGAAACTGTAGAGTCCCTTAAATATTCGCCGTCGGAACCTCTTAGTCCTACAGACATGTGGTCCACTCCGGGAACAAAGGCTTGCAGGGGCACATTTGGATCTGGGGACATACTGATAAAGGGAACCTCGAATGAAATTTCGTAGGTGTGTCCCGCCTGGAACGTGATTAAGCCCCGGTTCTCGCAGTAGTCAGACCAGAGCCCAGGACCGGGGTAGTCTGCTGAATTGACTGCGAAGACCTGGTTTCTGTTGGGTTCGGCCTTGAATTCTCCATTGGCATTGTCGTAGTTGGTGTAGAACTGCGATAAAGCAATCACGGAATCGGCGCCTTTTTCTTCAAGTGCGCTGTTTTCTGACTTGAAGTTAAAGAAATGTTCACCGCCAGTTCTGGGTATTAGGCGGAATTCGTTCCCGGGCGTCGGAAAAATCTGCTGCCCTGCATTTCCCGCATCAGCAGCGGGACTTGCGGCAGTAACCTTAAATTCGTCAACATTCGTTGCTATTCTTACGGCATTATCGCGAGCGTCTTGGGCAGAGCCTTCGGGACACATTACATCGACATCAACGGGGGGAGTTAAATTGTTGATTGTCCGGCAGCTGCGCTTGAGAACCTTATTCGCGTCAACGAACCAGTTTATCTCTTCTACGGCTCTGTAGCTGCCATCTTCCCCATAACGGACACGCCTGAAAGTGAGATCGCTTTGTCCACTGCTCGACGTTATAAGGAAAGAGGAAAAATCTCCATTGGCCGCATCACGATATACATCATTATAAATGTTACTGAAATTATCTCCGGCCTCGATGCCGTTGACTGCGGCCCCCGCCTCTTTTGAACTCTTTGCCCCCAACTGGGCTACATCCGCCTTGAAAATCGTTGCCACGTTCTCGGCTTCCTGGGTGGCTTCGAGTATGTTCTGGGTGCGCACGCGGAACTTGGTAGAATCACTAAAGGCGCGCCCAGCCACGATGACGATAATGCCTAAGATGGCCATATAGACCATCAGTTCCATGAGGGTGAAACCGTTCTTGTGTCTAATCATCTGATTACCCCCGAAACAGAAATGGACTGAGTGGAACCCTTATAGGGCCAGCTGACAGTCACATCGACCCGCTTGGCGTAAACATGAGAGGCTCCGTTTGCCCCCACAAGCAGGCTACTCGCGCTAGCCTTAAACGCGTCGTCGCCAGAAACTTTCACATTGACGTCATAGTTGATTGTTATGGTGTAGGGGACAATGCCCGGCTGCGCCTTCCACTCCCTAGCAACAGTCTGCATAGGAAGGCTCCAGGTGCCGTCCCCGTTGTCCGTCAATCGGTCATCCGAAAAATTGGGGAGACCTTGGGTACTCAGTTCATCAATAACATTCTGCGCCACCTCAGTAGCACCGTCGCGACCGCGTATACGGAGCAGGGCGTCTCGGTTGCCTTTCTGCAACTGGCATATGGCGGTGTACAATAGACCAAGCACAAGGGCAGCCACCATGACCTCCATGATACCGAAACCGCGCTTGCGGGATTGCTTTGTATCAACTCGATTGCACATGACAAACTCCCTACAAGTCAGACCAGGTACCCGATGGACACCACTTGGATTGGAACACGTTCTTGGTTTTTTCCTTAATGATGGCCCCGTATTCATCGCTGTACTTCAAAACGATATACCCTTCGTTGGGGGCCGACGAAAGTCCCTGTCTTGGTGCAAAAGATGCTGCAGCATCTTCTGAAGCAATTAAGTTGATGTCCTGGACATTGCCATAGTAACTGGCCTGATTAAATGGATAGTATCCCCCAGGAACTCCTGCGTTGTCTTCTAGAACAGTAACATGGTCTTCTAGGACTAGTCGGTCAATTCGATTGTCGTCGTTAAATGGACCGGTGGCACACGAAGCCTTGTAGGTCTCAAGCACATTGGCCGTAGATCCCTTCCGCACGCACAGGGTTTCGTTCAACTGGCGGGCCTTGTTGGCGGTACGCTCCAAGTACGCCGCCACGTTGAGGGCAGCGTCCTTGGTACGGGTGTGGGACACCATCGTCTGGAACCCAACGACTCCCATGCCAGCAAGGACCCCCATGATGGAAATCACCGCTAGCATTTCTACCAGCGTGTACCCTAATTTTTTATGCGGTATGCTCTGCATAGACAGTTTCCTGTTCAAAATCACCCTACAACAGGACCCCGGGGCGGGTACACCTCCCTAAACCCGGACCCCCAGATCCCGTCCGATTTAAAATAGCTT
>OCVV011288850.1_pt1 | contig 10765 bp, 5 predicted proteins | sample 1539721 | NCBI WGS metagenome assembly OCVV01 (sample SAMN02144230, study PRJEB22623) | gut metagenome | biome: sheep rumen | host: Ovis aries | place: New Zealand
CCTTGTTCTCCTGACGAGCGGTCACTCCGTTGGAGCCGTTGCGGCGGGCAGGCTGCTGTGCATTTGCGGACACTCCGAAAAATGCGAGGGCGAGAAGCGCCGAGAGAAGGTAGTTGTAAGTCTTCATAAGGCAGTAATTTAATGGTTTAACCATACATTTACAAAGACCTTGCCAAAGGCCGCCTACACTATCTCGGCTACCATTTCCAGCCAGACGGCGTCGGTCTCGTCAAAGAATCCGACGGTGGTGCTGTCGATGTCCAGCACGGCGGTGACCGCTCCGTCCCGCACCACCGGGACCACGATTTCCGAACGCGACAGGTTGCTGCAGGCGATGTGGCCGGGGAACTCTTCCACATCGGGCACGACTATGGTGCGCTTCTTTTCGAAGGCGGTGCCGCACACTCCGCGGCCGCGGGCAATCCGGAAGCAGGCCACGGGACCCTGGAAGGGCCCCAGCACCAGTTCGTCACCCTGGACCAGATAGAACCCGGTCCAGAAAAAGCCCATCCTTTCCTGAAGCAGCGCGGCTGTCTGGGCCTGCCTTGCGACCGGGTCTTTCTCGTCGCCGAGCAGAAGCTCAAGGTCTTGGTACAGACGCAGATACTTGAACGTGCGGAGGGGCAGGTGGCAGTAGCCCGACGTGTTCTTGCCGAGGTAGTCCCTGTGCCTTTCTTCGGCCGGCCAGAAACTCTGCAGGGGCTGCAGTTCCGTCACCGGATACTGCCCGAGGCGCTGCTCCTGCCGGGCGAATTCCGCTTCGATTACCGCCCTCTCGGAAGGGTCGGTGTAGAAGATGCCCGTGCGGTAGCGCGTGCCGACGTCGTGCCCCTGGCGGTTCAGCGCGAGGGGGTCGATGCTGGCGAAGAAAAGCCGCACAAGCTTCCCGAGCGGCACCCGCGCGGGGTCATAGATGACCTGCACCGTCTCGGCGTGGCCTGTGGAGTCGGTATAGACTTGTTCGTAGGAAGGCTTGTCCAGGGTCCCGTTAGCATAGCCCGGCATAGTGGATACGACGCCGTCCACACCCTTGAAAAAGTGCTCGGTGCCCCAGAAGCAACCGCCTGCAAAATAGATAGTTCCGTAACTCATAAGCAAATAACTGGCAATGAACGGCCAAATGGCCCTATTATTATAGTTGTAAAAATAGCTAATTTTCCGAAAAAAACACTATATTTGATGGCTTGAAACTAATAACTTTAGCAATACAGTATGAAAAAACATCTATTCACTATTCTGTTGGCGGCTCTTGCGCTGGCGGTTTCTTTGCCCGTCGTGGCCCAGAACCGCATCCGTGTGCAGGGTCGCGTGACTGACAGCAAAGGGGAGCCTCTCCCCGGCGCTATGGTTATCGTGAAAGGCACCCAGAACGGCTCTATGACCGATGTGGACGGCGCTTATTCCTTAAGCAACGTCTCCCCCAACGCCACCATCACTGCAAACTTGATGGGCTATGAGGAGCTGTCGGTTAAGGTCGAAGGGCGCACGACCATCGATTTTGCCCTTAAAGACGACAACCTCGTGCTCGACGAGGCCGTGGCCATCGGCTACGGCAGCCAGCGCAAGGTGACCCTGACCGGTTCCGTGGCCAGCACCACCGGTGAAGACCTCGTGAAGAACTCTTCGGTCAACCTCTCCCAGGGTCTTGCAGGCCGTATCTCCGGCGTCATCGTCAACAACCGTTCCGGTGAGCCCGGTAGGGACGATGCGGTTATGTATATCCGCGGCCGTTCGACTCTCGGCAACAACTCCCCGCTCATCATCATCGACGGCGTGCCCGGACGTGGCGATGAGTTCTCCCGTCTGACCGGTGATGAAATCGAGAGCGTCAACGTCCTGAAGGATGCTTCCGCAGCTATCTACGGTGCACGTTCCGCCAACGGCGTCATCCTCGTGACCACGAAGCGCGGCCGCACCGACGGCACCCCCAGCGTGACCTTCTCCTACGACTATGGTATGCAGTCTCCGACCCGCCTGGTCGAGATGGCGGACGCCGTCGCATTTGCAAAGGCTTACAACGCAGCCCGTGCGATTACCGGTGCTTCCCCTATCTACACCGAGGAGCAGATCCAGCACTACATCGACCAGGACGACCCCATCAACTACCCCAACACCAACTGGTTCAAGGAGATCATCAAGCCCTTCTCCTCCCAGCACAAGTACGGAGTCAGCCTGCAGGGCGGCGCCGGCAAGGTCAGCTACTTCCTGCAGTTCAACGGTCAGTACCAGGACGGTATCTACGTCAAGTCCGCTACCAACTACAACCAGTACAACGTGCGCTCCAACGTGGATATTCAGGTGACCAAGGACTTCAAGCTCGGCGTTGACCTGAACGTGCGTCAGCAGCACAAGAACTATTCGGCTTACCCGAGCGACTCCTACGGTATCTTCTACATCACGACCCGCCGCTATGCATCCGGCGCTCCCTACTATCCCAACGGCAACCTGCGCAGCGGCGCCAACCCCGCGGCCCTCGTGCAGAACCTTACGGGTTACGACAACACGACCTACAACACCATCAACACCACGTTCCGCGGCAACTACGACCTCCACGCCCTTACCAAGGGCCTGTCAATCAACGCAGTGCTCGCATACGACGTGCACAACAACTTCCATAAGAACTGGTCCAAGAACTGGCCGTGCTACTCCTACGACGAAATCACGGAGACCTACCGTCTGCGCGACAGCGGCGTGTTCACGACTCCTACCCTCAATGAGAGCCAGAACAACTACCACACCGTCACCGTCAACGCCAACATCAACTACGACCGCGATTTCAACGGCCACCACGTGACCGCCCTCGCAGGTTTCGAGCAGAGCAACTACCGCCGCGACTACTTCAATGCCGCCATCGAGAAATACGATTCCGACATACTTGACGAGTTCTTCGCCGGCAACGCCGACAAGGCCTACTACAAAATCGGCGGCTTCGCTTCCGAGACGGCCCGTCGCTCTTTCTTCGGCCGTATCGGATATGACTACAAGAGCAAGTATATGATTCAGGCCCTCGTCCGTTTCGACGGAAGCGAGAACTTCCCCGCAGACAAGCGCTGGGGTATATTCCCCGGAGTCTCTATGGGTTGGCGTATTTCCGAGGAGCCTTTCCTCAAGGACAACGCCCCCTGGCTCTCCAACCTCAAGATACGTGCTTCCTACGGCGAGCAGGGTAACGACCAGGTGGCCGCGTTCCAGTATCTCTCCACCTATGAATACTCCTCCAGCTCTTCCTACCGTGCCCTCTATGACAACAAGGAAGTCAACTACATCATTCCCAACGGCGTGCCCAATCCCAACATCACCTGGGAAGTCGCCCGTACCTGGAATATCGGTCTGGACGGAAACATCCACAACGGTCTCTTCGGATGGGAGCTCGAAGGCTTCTACACCCGCCGCAGCAACATCCTCTGCACCCGCAACGCTTCCGTGCCGTACTATACCGGTCTGACCAGCAACCTGCCCGACGAGAACATCGGCATCGTGTCCAACAAGGGTGTCGAGCTCCAGCTCAACCACGAAAACAAGGTTGGCGACCTCCGATACAGGGTTGCAGGCAACATTATGTACGCCAAGAACACCATCGAGTTTATGGATGAGACTCCTTACGACGAGAAACATCAATATATGAACCAGACCGGCCACCCTATGGGCGCATCCCTTATCTACCAGGTTGCCGGTATCAACCGCAGTTTCGAGGACATCGAGAATCATCCCCAGATGTCAGGTGCCGGTCTCGGTGACTTCTACTTCGAGGACCTCGACAAAGACGGCAAGATCGATTCCAACGACCGTATGAGGATGGACCTCACCGCGGTGCCGCAGATTGTATTCGGTCTCAACGGCGACCTGCAGTGGAAGAACTTCGACCTCTCGCTCCTCCTCCAGGGACAGGCCCGTGCCCGTTACTACTACGCTCCTCTGACCGACCCCGTGTCCGGCAATATCGAAATGGATGCGGCAGTCAACGCCTGGACTCTTGACAACAAGGATACCGACCATCCCCGTATCGCCTCCAACATCGGAAACGGCGGCGTGTATCGTACTTCCTACTACTACCGCAATGCCGCGTTCCTGCGTCTGAAGAACCTCGAAATCGGCTACACCCTGCCCGGTGCCGTGTTCGGCCACCAGGTCGGAATCAAGAACATCCGCGTCTATGCCGCCGGCTACAACCTCCTCACCTTCTCCGAGTTGAAGAACGTCGACCCGGAGACCAGTGACGAAGGATACCAGACCTATCCTCAGGTCAGGATTTTCAACTTCGGTGTCAAAGTAACCTTCTAATCAGAGCCCATTATGAAAAAGATATTTTACATTCTTGCAACCCTGTCCCTGCTGACCGCGTGCAACGACGGTTTCCTGGACAAGAAGCCGCTGGACAAGCTCTCTGAAGAAGCTGTATTCAACAGCGACGCTCTTGCCGAGAGCTATATCAACGCCATCTATACCGTGCTTCCCGATCCTTTCACCGAGGGCAACACAGGTTGTATTTCAGACGAAGGCTTTTTCCGCTACGGCGGCACTTCCACCCGTTATATAGCCGACGGCTCGATGACCCCGAGCAACATCGTCGACCAGAACCACGGCGGTCCCGCCCACCCCACCCGCACCACCTTCCTGAATATCTGGGACCGTGCCTATGAGTACATCTACCGTCTCAACTACTTCATCCGTTTCGTCAATGAGAAGGGCTCCAGTATGACAGAGGCCGCCAAGGACCGTCTGCTCGGCGAGGCTTATTTCCTCCGCGCCTGGGCCTACACCAACCTGATTCAGCGTTACGGCGGCGTGGTCCTGGTGGACAAGCCCCACGAAGACCTCGGTGCCGAATTCAATGAGCAGCGCGCCGACTTCGACGATTGCGTCCAATTCATCAAAGACGACCTCGATGCAGCTTATTCCCTGCTGCCCGAGAAGACCGGGACCGCCCAGGGCCGCGTCCACAAGGACTGCGTGCTGGCTCTCCGCTGCCGCCTGACCCTCATCGCGGCTTCTCCTCTGTTCAACGATCCCAACTTCCCGACCGGCGGCGTGTTCCGCGGCACTTATTCCAAGGATAAGTGGGAGGAAGCGTATAAGGCAGCCAAGGCTATCTGCGACCGCGCAGACGTGGACGGTGCATATTCCCTCGACGATACTTACGACGGCTTCTGGACCGACGGCAACTCCCCTGAGATCATCTGGGGCAAATATTTCGTCCAGAGCAGCGGCCAGCCGCACAAGGCCCAGCTTTTCTATTCCCTTATGGACTTCGGCGGCGGCGGCTGGGAGAGCTTCAACCCCACCCAGGCTATGTGGCTCGACTATGAGATGAAGAACGGCAAGAAGATCTTCGAGGAAGGCTCCGGCTACGACCCCCTGCAGCCTTTCAAGAACCGTGACCCTCGTTTCGAGCACTGCATTATCTATCCCGGAAAGATTTACAAGTGGACAGACAAGAACGGCGGCGCCAACGAGACTCCCCTCAATCTTTACCTGCTTTATGAAAACACTGAAGTCAGTGATTTCGACAAGGGCAAGAAAGAGCCTGTGACCTCCAAGAAGGCCAGCGACCAGATCGACCTGACCAACACCGGCGGCAGCGGCCTGACCAAGTGGTATATGCCCAACAAGTACATCTCCGAATCCCTTATCGGCAACGTGGTTTATCCTTGGTTCCGTCTCGGCGAGATGTATCTGAATATGGCTGAAGCCGCATTCCAGACCGGCCGTGAAGGCGAGTGCCGCACCTACCTCAACAAGGTGCGCGGCAGGGCTGACGTTATGATGCCCGAGGTGACCGAATCCGGCGACGCCCTGTGGGACGAGGTGGTCAACGAGCGCCGTATCGAACTCGCTTTCGAGTCTTTCCGCTACTTCGACACCCGCCGTCTCAAGATAGCCACCGGTTATGAGAACGTGCCTTTCGCCGGCACCCGCACGATGCGCCTTGAGAAGGGCAGCAAGGTGGAGACTCTCTACCGCTGCGTGCAGCCCGCTCCTCTCGCCAACAAGGACCGCAATTACTATTGGGCCAACACCAGCGAGCGCGAGGGCTACATCCAGAAGAACAACGGCAACGACGTGGCTTACATCGTCAACTATGTGTGGAAGGGCAAGACCTACACCGTGGATTATGGCGAATGCTGCCTCACCATTTCCCCCACCCAGAAATGGTTCCCCAACAAGGGCCGCAACATCAAGCCTCAGTCCGGCTCGCTTACCTGTTCCAACAAGCCCGGCGTCGAGAATCCCGAAGATTATCCTAACTATCTTATGCCTATCCCTCAGCCTGAAATAGACAAGACTCAGGGTACTCTCGTACAGAATCCCGGATATGTTTATTAAACGCTTATATTTACCGGTTCTCATTCTCCTCGGTATCCTTTGCGGATGCCGGGGGGAGGAACTGGTGCTCAACTACAACGCGGCCGACATCTCCACCGTGGAGGGCGAGCACACTATGCTTGCCGGATTTGCGGCGCGCAACGACCTTTCCACGGACCTGCATCTTCCCCTGAACACCCACTGCCTGGTGGTGGGGAAGGGCACGGACAAAGTATGCATCATCTCCAACGACCTGATGGAGATTTCTCCCGACCTGAGCCTGGAATGGCGCAAGGAGATAGCTCAGAAGAGCGGCCTGCCGCTCGACCGTATCTTTATGCACTGCATCCACACCCACTCCGCCCCGCGCAACGGCGGCTGGAGGGCGGAACCCGGCGGGAGCAACTACTCCCACAAGGAACGCCTGCACCGGGTGCTGGTCGAGAACGCAGTGAAGACCATCACGGATGAGGCGGCCTTCCGTCCTTTCAAGATGGAAGTCGGCAAGGCGCAGACCAGCATCAACGGCAACCGCTGCGAGAAAACCGGCCCCGTGGACCGCGACGTGTACGTGGTCCGTTTCCTCGAGAAGAGCGGCGCTCCGGTAGTGTCCGTGGTCAACCTCGCCTGCCACCCCGTCTGTATGGGACCGAAGAGCCTTCTGGTGTCTTCGGACTATCCCGGCGTGTACAGCAAGATTCTGCGCGAGGCTTGGGGCGGCGACGTATTCCAGCTGACCGGGGCTGCGGGCAATATGGACCCGGCGGAAGGTCCGAAGATGGCCGAGTATGCCGAAGAATGCGGCCGCTGCCTGGCTGATTCGCTGCTGAAGGTGAAATTCGAGGCCGTGCGGCCGGACGGAGAGTTCAAAGTTGTCAATGACACCGTGGGCCTGCCGTTCCGCATCGCCGAAGTGACTCCCGAGGCCGTCGAGGCGCACGCCGCCGAACTGATAGAGAAATGGGGCGGCGAGCTCTCCCTCAACTGGAGCTGGAACGAGGATGTCGAAGGTTGGAAGAATCTGATTCTCAGCCGCTTCGCCGAGGGCAAGGTGCGCAATACCCTGGACTTCACTATGGGCGCCGTCAACATCAACGGCATCATATTCTACTTCACCCAGGGCGAGCCTTTCTGCGAGTACCAGATGGAAGCCCGCAAACATTTCCCCGGCCGCACCGTCATCTTCGCCGGCTACACCAACGGTCAGAATTCATATCTCCCTTCCGCCCACGCGTACGAGTACCGCAAGGGCTACGAGTATGAAATCGACCAGATGCACGTATATATCAAGGCTCCCTATCCACTTTCGGACAAAATGCCGGAAGTCTATTCAGGAGCCATCGAAAAGACAATCGCCAACGCACTATGATACTATCCTTTCTGCTTGCTGCCTTACTTACCGTGGCGCCGGTGAGCCAGCCTCCCCGCTACGATATAGTCCCTACTCCCAAGAGCCTGACTCCCGCCGATGGTTCGTTTGTGATTGGCAAGACGAGCCGGCTGCTGGTCGAGGCGCCTGAATTCAAAGAAATCGCCGAGGATTTCACCTCCACGGTCAAGGCTTCTACCGGATTCGCCCTCGACGGCAAAGGCTCCGGAATCGTGCTCCGCAAGATCGAAGGGCTCGGCAAAGAAGCCTACAAGCTCAGCGTCAGCCCTTCCGAGGTGATCGTTGAGGCTTCCGACGTGCCGGGTGCTTTCTACGGACTGCAGACCTTCCTGCAACTGCTTCCGGCCGAGATTTTCTCGGACACTCCCGTGAAGAAAGTCAAGTGGGATGCTCCCTGCTGCAAGATTGAAGACGAGCCGGAATTTGCCTATCGCGGCTTCCTGTTCGACTCCGGGCGCTATTTCTTCCCCAAGGAGGAGGTGATGAAGTTCATCGACCTGATGGCAATGCACAAGCAGAATATGTTCCACTGGCATCTGACCGAGGACCAGGGATGGCGCATCCAGATCGACAAGTATCCGCGCCTCACCGAAATCGGAGCCTGGCGCAAGGAGACGGCGTTCCACAGCTGGATAGGCAACGGCATTCCGCACGGCGGATTCTACACCAAGGACGACATCCGCGAGGTCGTGGAGTACGCCCGCAGGAGGTGCGTGACCGTGATTCCGGAGGTGGAAATCCCCGGCCACAGCACCGCCGCCATTGCCGCATATCCTGAGCTGAGCTGCTTCCCCGAGCGCAGCTATGAGGTGGAAACCCGCTGGGGCATCTGGAAGAACCTCTATGCTCCTACTGCCCGCACCTTCCAGTTCCTGGAGGATGTGTTCACGGAACTGTTCGAACTCTTCCCTTCGCCTTACTACCACATCGGCGGCGACGAGGCCCCGAAGGATGTGTATCGTGAGAGCCAGTACTGCCAGGACCTTATGAAGGTGCTCGGTCTCAAGGACGTCGAGGAGCTCCAGACCTTCTTCGTGAAGCGTATTGGCGACTTCCTCAAGGAGCACGGCAAGACCGTCATCGGCTGGGATGAAATCCTGGACGGCGGCGCCCTGGAGGATCCTATCGCAATGTCCTACCGCGGCCACGCCCCAGCAGCGCGCGGTATCCGCCGCGGCATCCGCGTGGTGCTGACCCCGAACCGCTGGTGCTACCTTGACAACCATCAGGACGACCAGCCGGACGACCTGGCGCAGGAGGTGTTTATGCCCCTGAAGAAGGTGTACAACTATTATCCTGCGGTGGATTCCATTCCCGACCTGAGCAAAAAATATATTATAGGTTACGAAACCTGCCTCTGGACGGAGTATATTCCCGACAGCGAGAAGGCGGAGTGGATGGCGTTCCCGCGCAACGTCGCCGCGGCCGAGGTGGCCTGGACGAGCCGTCCCAATAAGGACTGGGAGAGTTTCCGGATGCGTATGCCGAAGATACTGCGCCGCCTGGATATGAAGCACATCGGCTACTGCCCTGTGTATTACGAAGTTATTTTCGACTACGACCGTCGTCTTCCGTTCCCCAAGCCTATGAATCTGGAGCTGGATTATCCTGACGGCGTGGTGCACTACACGCTGGACGGCAGCGAGCCTACCGCGGATTCTCCTGTCTATGACGGAAATCCGTTTATGGTTGACAAGGACGCGGTCATCAAGGCCCGTGCATTTACAGCCAAGGGACAGCCCCTGGGCAAGACCGTTACGAAAGAGTTTTTCAGCAGTTATGGTAAGTAGAAGGGGACTTATAATTCTGGCGGTGCTGCTGGTCTCCTGTGCGAAGGTGCAGGGGCCGGCTGAGCCGCAGGTTATACCTCAGCCGGGCTTCCTGCAGATGAACGAGGGCTCTTTCCGCATCGACAAAGGCACGACCCTTTTCGTCGAGGCGGGAGATTCAGCGGTGCTGCGCACCGTGGGCTTCTTCAACGACCGCCTCAAAGAGGCCGCCGGGTTCACTCTGAAGGTAGTCAGCGACGACCCGCTGAGACATCGCGGCGAGAAGGGCATCTTCTGGCTGGACGCCGGATTGAAGGAAGAGGCTTACAGCCTTATAGTCCGTCCGGATATGGTAAGGGTGGAGTATGGCAGCGGCGCGGGCGCGTTCTACGCCCTGCAGACCATCCTGCAGCTCCTTCCCGATGCGGTTTTCGCATCCGCCCTCCAGAGGGGAGTGGAATGGGCGCTGCCCTGCTGCGATATCGAAGACGAGCCCCGCTTCCCCTACCGCGGAATGCATCTCGACTGCTGCCTGCATTTCTTCGACATTCCCTTCCTGAAGCGCTACATCGACCTGATGGCCATCCACAAGGTCAACCGCTTCCACTGGCATCTGACCGAAGACCAGGGCTGGAGGCTCGAAATCAAGAAATACCCTCTCCTGACCGAGAAAGGCCAGTGGAGGAAAGAGACCGTGGTGGGTTCGCTCAGCTCCGGCATTTATGACGGCAAGCCCTACGGCGGCTTCTACAGCCAGGAAGAAGTGCGCGACCTCGTACAATACGCCGCCGAGCGTTATGTGACCATAATTCCCGAAATCGAGATTCCCGGCCACAGCCTTGCGGCCATCTCCTGCTACCCGGAGCTCAGCTGCGGGCTGGAAGACCATTACGAGACCGCCACCCGCTGGGGCATCTTCCGTCAGGTGTACTGCCCCAAGGAGGAGACCTTCAAGTTCCTCGAAGACGTCTTTGACGAGGTCATCGAGCTCTTCCCTTCGGAGTTGATACACATCGGCGGCGACGAGTGCCCCAAGACCAGCTGGAAGCAGTGCCCGCACTGCCAGGCGCTCATCAAACGCGAAGGTCTCAAGGACGAATTCGAGCTCCAGAGCTGGTTTATCCAGCGTATGGAACGCTACATCAACTCCAAGGGCCGCCAGATTATAGGCTGGGACGAAATCCTCCAGGGAGGCCTTGCCCCTAATGCCAAGGTGATGTCGTGGCTTGGAGAGGAAGGCGGAATCAAAGCCGCCCAGCAGCACCACGAAGTCGTGATGTCGCCATATCCCAAGTACTACCTT
>OCVV011121162.1_pt1 | contig 10760 bp, 10 predicted proteins | sample 1539721 | NCBI WGS metagenome assembly OCVV01 (sample SAMN02144230, study PRJEB22623) | gut metagenome | biome: sheep rumen | host: Ovis aries | place: New Zealand
TCGCTGGTGATGGTTCATTCCCCGCGCACTGTGACGGGGATTTTTGCTATAATATCTTCATCCTGCAAAGGTTGCGGCGGATCCGAAGGGACTCCCGCCTGTTCCGAGCAGGACAAGTACGCGAACGACGCTCGCGGACTGTTGTTCTAGAGAAACGACCAATTTCAATAGGGAGCGACATGTCCTGCGAGGGGCGCGTGTCGGCATGCATCGCCGGGGCGCGTCTCTTGCATCCGTGTTTTCCCTAAGGCTTTGGTCGGCCTCTCTAGAGAATATGGATTCGGGAGGCGCGCCCCTCTTCATTGATGCGACGCCTCTCCCGGCAGGAGAGGAGGCTGGAGCATGACGCCAGAAAAGGCATCGCGACGACACGCCGACAGAGCCGCATCAGCGGCTCGGAAAGGGGTTTGTTCATGACCGACACCCCAATCACTGCTTACAGCATCAATCTCAATCTTCGCCGTTTGCAGGTAAGTGTAAAGCTTGCGGAAATGATAATTGAGAACCTTGCCGACGATCCATCAAAACAGATGTTTGAATGATGTTGAGAGGAATATGGTTTAAAGAAGGCCGGATCGAGAGATGAAAACAGAAACAAACATCCTCTCAACCCTATTGCCTGCATTGGCTCAAAGCCGATGCGGAATGAGTGCTTTTCGCCATTGTGCCGGAAGTCGCAAATTTGTTTCACCCTATTTCTCCCGGATTCAGTCATATCCGGATTTCACGTATTTCTATGCGACAGTTGGATGAACTAACGGAAGGAGAAACAGCAATGAGCTCGACACTTACACTTGCAATGATTCTTGGTCTTCGCTGGCTGGGGTCCAACTGGCGATACCTTAAGAAGGACATAGGTGATTGGTTCCTCTAAAACATATGAAAACGAGGTGCTTGCCATGGAATCGCCCGAAATATTCAAGGATTTTGACAAACAGATTGCGGACGCTGCAAAGTTGGCCAATTTGCACACTTACCATAGCGTAGATGTTAATCAGTTTTACAATGACACGTGTGCCATCAGATCGCAACAGTTGATTCTTCGAAAGTTCGGAATCGATATCCCTCAAGAAAAGTTGATGGAAGAAGCGGCGGAAAATGGATGGTATACACCTGGGCAAGGTACGCCAGGGACAGCCGTTGGAAAACTTCTTGCAGCGCATGGCGTGGATGCGTCTTTGTATCAAAACGCCAATTTACACGATTTGCATGATATGCTCGCCCAAGGACGGCAATGCATAGTTATGGTAGACGCCAACGAACTTTGGTCGCCTGATAGCAAGTGGCATTTTCTGAAAGAGAAAGTCCTTGGCATAGAATCGGCAAATCATGCACTGATAGTCACGGATGTAATAGGAGATCCCGATAATCCTGCGTTGGCCAAGGTGGTTGTCACTGATCCTGGTACTGGTGAAGTCGCCAAAATATATTCCGGTGATCAGTTCCTTGACGCACATCGAGATTCTAATTTTTCGATTGTGTCAACCGATCAACCACTCCCTTCGTTCGTTGATACATTTGGGCAGGGGCATTTGATTTCTTTTGGCCGCAATGACAATCCCACATGGTGGGATAATTGGGCGAAAGAATATGGAGAAGTGCTTGATGAGGCCAGCGGAGTACCCATTGTGCCAGAAGCTCCGAACGACAACGGGGGTGGAGACGACGGAACGGCTGTCTATGCACCATCTGATGACTGTGAAACAGGCGAATCCAGAGATGATTTGGACGAGCCGTCATCATTGGGAGTCATAGATGGCGGTGACTTGTACAATGGCGGCGATGAAACAGCCGGTGCTGCTACTTCTTTGCTGGGAAGTCTAACGTAGTGAAAGGGAGCGATATGACATATCTAACGTCTGCATTTGGCAATGAAATGCGCAATCCCGTCAAGATCAATCCAAGAGAATCGACGGAGACTCAATTCAACGATTATTTGAGAAACGGACATACCCTCTTTTTCTTTGATACTTACGATTACGAGCATCTCGATGCTTTGATCATGGGTATTTTCTCCAATAAAGAAAAAGGATGGGATTATACCAACGTGGTGGAATTCGTCCCTGGCCTGGGTGGATTCCGATTGTATAATAAAGAATACAATAGTTTCGCGGAATCGTCGGAATTTGTCGGCGGCAGATCGACTGGCTTGCAGTTTTATGACTTTTTGTTCAATAGAGGCCATGACAAGGGTTCGATGATTGTCGTAAAGGGCTTCAATCAACTGTTGTCATCTTGTCCTGAGTGTGTATCATGGATCAGAATGGTGCTTGAAAACAACATCGCGCAAACCAGAAATGCCATTATAATGATTTTTGCAGATATAGGCATAGACATCCCGGCCATTCTTGTTCCATATTCGGTTAAGTTTAAATTGAGGCCGCCGGATGCAATGCGAATAGAAGAGTTGATAGAAGAGTTAATAAAAGAAAAATACGATTGCAGCAAAGATTTCATCGAGAGGTTGAAGGATTACCTCGCGGGCTTCTCGGAAGAAGAGATACGGCGTATTATCGCGTACTCTACTCAATGGCCAGTCCCGAGGGATATGGAAGAAAAAGTGAGAGATGCAAAACGGGCAATGGTTGAGCGCGTTGGAGTGCTGAAGCTCGAGAAAGAATCGTGCAATTTTGCCGGACTCAATCACCTAAGAAAATACCTTGAGCGCGTGAAACAGATATCCGAGTCGAGCAATAGAAAGCTGATCCGTCAATGGAAGAAGCCGAATCCGAAAGGCATATTGCTTGTAGGAATGCCGGGATGCGGCAAGAGTATGTGCGCCAAAGCAGCACAGCAGATACTTTCTCGCCCTCTGATTCAATTGGATATAGGGCGGTTGCTCGGAAAGTATGTCGGTGAGAGCGAGCGCAATCTGAGAATAGCGCTCGATGTCGCAGAAAGGGCTTCACCTTGCATTTTGTGGATTGATGAACTTGAAAAGGCTTTTTCCGGTATGGATTCATCCGACGGCACGACAATGAGATTGTTCGGGTCGTTCCTTACATGGATGCAGGAAAACAAATCTGACGTATATGTCATTGCAACGGCAAACAATATTGAAAAGCTCCCGGATGAATTCAAGCGCAGAGGGCGGTTTGATGCCATTTTCCGAATCCAGATGCCTACTTGCAGCGAACGGAAGGAGATATTCAAGTATCATCTCAGGAATGTGATGCCTTACAAGGAAGAGGAACTGGAAGATTTGTGCCGCAAATTGGCCGAAAGGACTCGCTACAGTGAAAAAGAGGATGATGGGTTTAGCGGTGCCGATATAGCGGCAATCGTTAAAAATGCAGTATGGTCTGCATTGGCATCGAATCGTACAGGTGTCAACGAAAATGTCATTGTGGCCGAAATTGAAAAGATGAAAGGCAAAGCCCAGCGCGATGTCATGGGCGCAAGGTACATGGCCATGCGAGAAAGACTTCAAAAGAGCGGGTATGAACCTGCAAGCAACAAGTAAGGAGTAAAAAATGAAAGTGCTGACAAGACATCTGTCTCTGCAAAAGCCGGTCTGGGAGACCTGTCAAGGTTTTCTTGCCGAGACAACAAATATGACTGAACAGTCGCGCACAGACGTTGTCCGAGTTATCGGAGACTACATCGAGGCTGCCGATAACAATTTGCGCGAGTGCATGAAATCCGCTTCGCCCCTTGAAAAAGCGGACAAAATTCTAAGACGTGAAGTCGAGGGGCTGCATGATGATATTTTGCAAGGAGTCCAGCAGACAGAAGAGGAGCGACGGTATTCATTGCGATATTTCTATAACTCGATCAAGCGAATATTTCTTGCCTTTCGGACGCGGGCTGCCAAGGCAAAGATTGCCAAGATAAATGGTGAAGACGATTCGCAGTCAGGCATTGGACCCGAACTGGATGATATTGCCGCGCAAGATGCGGAATACGATTCTTCAGTTCTTGCAGTCTCGGTTGAAATCGACAAGATGCTTTTCGGCGATGTGCTCGAGGGCATTGAAAATGGCCGGCTGTTGTCTGACGACGACAATACATCGCTATCTCCTGATGATAAGTTTATCATCTCCGCGCTGACATCGGACTATTTGTCTGAGGAAGAACACGATCTAAAATTCTTGCTGGCCGTGCAGACATTCGCTGACAATATCACTCCTGAAATTGCCAAACAGGGCAGTCTTCCTTTGGCGCTTGGCAGCGCCGTCAAGGCCTATGAGTTTGTATCGACTCAAAAATGCAATGCAAAGATGTTCCAACTGCAAATGATCAGGGCCGCAGTTGCAAAGGGAGAGGAGAACGCGCAATGAATATTCAGGATATAGCATCTCTGAAGAACGCATTTCCTCACCATGCAAATAGACTTGATTCAATCGTGAAACTCTTGCATGAGCCAGGGAAATATTTTCGCGCCGTTGAGCAAGTTCATCTAATCTTGCAAATGGAAGAGGAGCGACTCCAATCATATGCACGGGCGGGAAAATTGGCACAAGACGCTGCGCTAATCAACGTGATCAGGAGTCGGCGCCTTGCATTTGAGGTGAATGAGGCTCAACGCGCAGGTAGCGCATTAAAACAACTTGCTGCACAAGAGATAACAGGCGCAATGAGGCGAAATTTCTATGCACGTTATTTAGAGAAAGGCTTAGCATGGGTTATGTCTGCGGTGGCGTCTTATGGTGGAGTTTACATAAAGCCAGAAACAATACAGAAGGTTTCGCGATGTGTACGATATACGTGCATGGCCAGCAGCAAACTGATTAGAAACAAAGAGTTGCGTAAGGAAACTTGGGCGGAAGTTAATACTTGGTTCAAAGGTGGGCCAAAGAGAAAATTGGTTGCTGCCGGTTGCTCATATTTGAAGGGCAAGACAATGGAATTTTGGAGGTGGGCAAAAGGTGTGTTTTGCCGCACTTCAAACATGGACACAAACAATACAACATCAAATACTTCGTTAACGCATCAACGGTAGCTTATGAAGGATCAACAGCCAATATTTCGCATTTTGATTGATGGCACAACGGACTTCTGGGCAACTTCTATTGATCACTTCGTAGAATCCGACGTGACGGTAGACGACCTTTGGTCTGCCTGTAGTACACGATTAGAACAGCTAATTTCATGGCTGAAGGAGGTTTCACCTCCACGCGCCGAATTAGTAAAACAATATCGAGACGCGATAATAATAGACCCTATGCTGTTGCGACACATTATTATTGTCGGCAGCATGCCAGAATCTGTAAAGACAGAATATAAGGCAGACGGAGAAGGGAATGAAACAGCACCAAGTGAGGATGGAAAGACCGATATTGATGAAGAGGAAATCGGCGGATATGGCAATTCATCGAGTTTTCGGACGCTAAAACCCATTTGCCTAAGCGATGTAAAGATGGCTTTTAAGGATGTTCAATCTGCGGAATTGTACATTGGCAATCGTATGTCGGAATCTATGAAGATGAATGCGCGTAGAGGAATGGCAATCCAATGCGATGAAGAAATACTGGCTATTTATAATACATCGTGGATGTTTTCTCGGGGCGATACTGGTTTTGCTATTACGCCGCAAGGTATGCATATGCGGAAGTGGCCTAATTTCAAACCTCAATTTGCATTATGGAGTCAAATAAAATCTGTTGAAGCCAAGGAAAATGGATGTGTTTGTGCACACCTGCGACAGGAGGACGGCAAGTGCGTTGATGGTGTATTTGATTTGAATGATAAGGACGCTCCATATGAGAAGTTAGTTTCGGCAATCAAGCGTGTGTGTAGAATTGCAAAGGAATATTACGATGAAGGAGGCGAGGTATGAGTATTTTTAAATCTATATCGAATCTTCTCTTGAGTTTATTCTCAGACGGGCAGATCGATGCGGACGATTGCTGTGTTGATGGCGACACGTTGGCAGCGATTGGCGTAGATGAAGACCGGATTGATGAGATATGTCTGTCAAGTTCTAACGAGTCTGCCGATATGGGAGGCGGAGGCGTTTCCGCCGACTGTCGCTTTGGCGTCGAAGATAGGATTGAATCACGTTTCCGCGAACTGGAAGCATGGAAAGGTGGTTTGAATGAATCCATTGACAGGGCTATGGGATCTGACATGGATGCTGACACCATCAGACGATTGCAAAACAATCTTAATGCCAATGGACTGCTCATGGAAGAAGAAGCGCATAGACAAAGTTTGCATGGCGAAATTGCAGACAATGCGACAAGAGAGGCAAGCGGCAAAACATTCAATCAATTCGAGGCGGAGAAGGCCGGATATCATCACATTGTTTCAGATGATAGTATAAGGTTCCCGGTTGACCGCTCGAATTATTTTGAGAAGGACGGCAAGCTCTACCGTATGGATGGATATGGCAATATGTTTGAAGTGCGATAATCAAGGTAGGAACGAAGGATAGAATATGAGTGAATTCAGATTGATGTTCGGCGGTGAGGATTGTCGTTGTTTCATAGTTTCCGATTTGCTGAAATTGGAGGAGCAATATGGTGCTGAAGTGTGGGCAAGATGCGCCGAACGTGTTGGCTCTCTTGTCGACTGGCTCAAAGAATTGAATGATGATAAAGCTAATATAGTCGAGACCAACGGAAAGGCTGTCGGGAAACATCCTGAGATTCTGAAATCGATTTTAGACGGGGAATTCAGTAGTGACGCTATCGTAAGATGTTTAGAAGAAGCGTTGGCGCGATTGAATTTTTCATATGTATTCCATAGACAAACACTTACCTTTGTGTGCCCATCTATCTGTGTAAATGGCGTCTTGCATTGCAAACTTGTTATCGAGATAAAGAATCTGGGCCTTGTTTGTCATGGCTACATAGAAAATATCGATTTAGGAGAGGGCGTAGGCGGGAAAGAAGAAGCCACGCAATTGTTGAATGAAATCGTTGCGGGATTCGGGATTAATGTAGATCTGGTACATTGGGCACCATCCAGAGGGGCGGTGTCAGTTGAGAAGACTGCTGATTTAAGCAGTGTCTGGGGGCAGTTGTCGTGTGAGATATGCGAATGTGTCGCAGAACTTCCGCTTTATCTTCTCTACCTGTGGAATGGCGCATGCAGAGAGCGTGAAAAAGGAGTGGACAGCGACGATGTCAAGTATTTGGCGGCAAAGGGATTTCTTGACAAGGTAAGACAGTATGCTTTCAAGATATTTTACGAATATGTAAACGACGAGAAGATGTTGAAGGACGTTGCAATAGATTTTGTTAATAACCTAAAACGGCACTCTGAGTTTTTGACGGACGCTTATTTGAAGAGAGTTGTTGATGGAGCAGAAATGGCACTTCATGATGAGTTATTGTTATCGGGTCGCGATTTTTGCCATGCCATTGACATGGTGATTCTTAGCTATAGCGTGCGTATGCCCCGCCCCGATTTCGTCGACAAAACAGAAGGATACACGCACGATGCAATTATTGGTGCGATTTCGCCTAATCTGCGAGAGATGTTACGAAGAATGCTACAGGCCGTAAACGAAATTCTGGGCATAGAATATTCCATAGACATATTTTCAGAAGATGATTTGATTGGTTCGGATGATAGCGACCAACAATTTCTGCCCGTCAATGTAAAAGTAAAATTGGCAGACGAAAATCAAAGATTCGGTATTGATGAGGGACATAAATCAATGATTGTGCGCAGCGTTCAATTGTTCATGACGAATCTAACAATTTCCGAGGATGGAGCGAAGGCGATGAGTATAGTTGAAAGGATTTTGAGGTCACGCCTACAAATGTTACTTGACAGAACAAATATATATCTGTCGAAGGTATAAATAAGCGATAGCAACACATGAAGCGAATAGCCATATTTGTCGGGATCAACGCTTATCCAGAATCCCCCTTGCGTTGCGCGAGGGCGGATGCAGAGACTTTGTATCGTGAATTCCGCAGCAAGTATGATGCTACAAAGCTTTTGGTTGATAAAGAAGCATCGCCGGAGCGTATTATAAGTGAAATCGAGGACTATCAAAAAGTCCTGTCCCCCGGCGACATGTTTCTCTTCTATTTTTCCGGGCATGGATGCGAAGAGAACGGCAATAGGCTGATTGCAATTCCCCAGTTCGATGTGCGAGGAAATCCGTTGGAACTCGCCGGATTGACGATAGATGCTCTCAAGGACATGACCGACATCAAAGGAGTTCATCGCCTTTTCATCTTAGATTGTTGTCGTAATGTGCTACAGACGGAAAACAACATAGGCGCACGCGGCAAAATGGCCGGTTATTTGCATCGGCACGGGTCGCGTTCGATAATCCAGCCGACAATCCTGTCTTCAAGCGCTCCGGGGCAAACCTCATACGAACACATTGAATCCGGGCACGGGTATTTTACTGAGGCTTTTTTGGCCGCCATCCGCAATTCCGAAGTCCGCTCGTTCAATATGTTTCGTGATCGCCTCGATTTTGAGATGCAATCTTTGAGAACGCCAGCTTCGCAAGATCCGTATTTCGAGGGAGGAATCGGCTCAAATCTCCCGTTTTGGCCGACATGGGAATATGGTGTTGAGCATGCGCCACCCGCTCCCGGCGGGGCCACAATCCGAAAAGTGACCCTTGGAGATGTAATTGATGCGTTCAATGGCTTGTCGCACTCCTGTTTTTTTATCGGAGGCGCAATCCCCGAGAAAAAGCGTCGCAACGCTTGGAACTCAATGCGCGTCAAGGGATACGACTCTACCATATTGGCGTTATTCGACAATACTTTCTGGGGAGGAAGCAGCGATGGGTTTGTGCTGACCGAAGAAGGCCTGTATGCCAGGAATTCATCCAGCGATGCTCCCTGTTTTGTCGCATGGTCAGATATGCGGCGAATTGATGCCCATGAGAAATATCTGATAGTCAATGACATACAGATTGACACCCTGTACTTTGATGACGACTCAAGGCGAAAATGCTGTCAAGGACTTGCAGAACTGGCCTCCATTGCAGCCGGAGGTGCGCATGTTGGCGTAAACGCTTCTGCCACAGCATCTGTCTGGAAACCGGGGACACCCCATCCAACAATACCGCATATAATTACGATGGCACAGGAAGGTAAATGGCGATGCGAACCCGGATATGTGCTTCGCAATCCTGAAGACCCTATGGCGGGTGCGATCTGGAAGCACAAAAGGCCACATCCAGATTACCCTCATGTTTTTTCAGGTAAAGCAGAAGGCGAGTGGGATTTGGACGTAGGGTATCTATGGGTTGATCCAAATTCGCCAAACGATTTCCGCGTAAGATGGGTGATCGGAGCTCGCCCGATGGAGCATATTTACGCTTCTGCCACCGAGGGTGAATGGTGTTGCGATCCTGGCTATCAATTCAAAGACCCCCGAAATCCGTTTAAGGGAGTGTTGCGAATTCGCAATACACAATTAGCCTCTACGAACGGGCGAAAAATCCCATGCCGAAAGAAGAAATCAAACCACCCCCACGTCCTTATTAGGGATAAAAATGGTGCGTTGGCGCCAGAGCCAGGCTATGCATGGGTCAATGGCTCATATTCCAACGACTATGGAGTTATTTGGAAGCCGGGATTTCTCCACCCGGACATTTCTCATATCGTTGCATCTGATGTAGAAGGGTACTGGATCCCAGAAAGCGGCTATGAATGGGATGGTGCGCAGAAAGTGAGAAAGAAATAATCTGGAGATTTACCATGTCGAAAAATGCGTAAAATCCGAGTATGCCCAATGGAGTCGTGAACACAAAAAACTTGTGCGGCGGCTGGTGTCGCCCAAGGCATCGGCTAAAGATTGGAATGAGTTCTACTGTCACTCAAAGGCTTCACACCCACAACACGCAAGGATTCAGAAAATGATTATTGGAAAAGAACGGGTTGCGGTGCTTTTGGCTACATGGTGCATTGCCGCATCTGCACAATTCATTGACCCAAACTTGCCGTCTTTTGACGAAGCGGCGACGATGTTGGGAATGCCGTCGTCTGCGGAGATATCGGCCCAGGTTGCGAGGGGATGGGATACTGACCAGATTCCGGCAGGACGGCGCGGACTTCAACCTTCCGGACGTCTGCCAGATGGACGCCAGCCAATTGGTGGTTTGCAGCATGGGACACCAAATTATATGGTCGGGCCCGATGGGAATGTGTATTATGTGCCGTGAGCAATTTATGTCTATACAAAACGTAGAGGGATAGCCATTGAAGGTTGAAAGTTATTGCCATGAAGATAACATGTCTGCCAAGAAAGTGGTTTGAGGCGATCAAGGGGTCGGTGCTGGAGGAGCAGGTGCTGGCCCAGAACAAGGTCGTATCCATCCAGTCGCGGAGCGGATGGGATTCGGAACCGCCGTTTTCCGAGGAGGGCTTGAAGTCCCCGAATCTCCTGTGCCTGACGTTCGACGACGTGACGGACTACTCAGACTTGTACGACGGCGAGAAAGTGGCGCGATTCCGCCCGGTCATGGCGCAGAAGATACTAAAGCATGTGGGTCATGGCAAATGGCCGGTGTTGATCCACTGCACGGAGGGCGTCTCGCGCAGCGGCGCGGTTGCGAACGTCCTCGATCACTACTGGAACTTCGTCTGGGACAAGAAGCCAGAAGATCACGAATATTTCAAGCGTGTGAATCCGCAGATATCGCCCAACCCGGTTGTGGAGGAGATCTTTACAGAGTACATCGAGAACGGATATTTGGAAGAGCTGCGATGAGTGATAAAATCAAACAGGCTGATCTGTTCGCGCCGCAAGAGGAACGGTTGACTGATGCGCCGCCGCCGGACATGGAGTGGATGGCTCCTGAGGCGGAGGAACAAACCCGTCCCTGGTTGACCAAG
>OCVV011240937.1_pt1 | contig 10758 bp, 6 predicted proteins | sample 1539721 | NCBI WGS metagenome assembly OCVV01 (sample SAMN02144230, study PRJEB22623) | gut metagenome | biome: sheep rumen | host: Ovis aries | place: New Zealand
GGGACGATAGCCACCCTGCTGGCGGGGCTGATAGCCACCCTGCTCGCCATCGGCGTTGTAGCGGGGACGATAGCCACCCTGCTGGCGGGGCTGATAGCCACCCTGCTGACCATTGAAGCGCGGACGGAATGTGCGTTGCTGTCCTTGCTGGAGTCCGGCCCCGAAGCCTTCGGGACGGAAGCTTTCCTCCTCACTGCGTCCGTTCTCGCTGCTGTAGGCACGCTGCGAATGGATGCGAGGGCGCTGGCCCTTGCCCACCGGACGATATTCTTTCTGATAGTTGCCTGCCGGCACATAGCCCTCACGGCTGTTGTCGTTCTGCTCTGCAGCATTCTCCTGCTGCTTGTTTTCTAAATCCTGACTCATGGGTTGAAATCTTTTTAAAATCTTAAATGCTTTTCTAATTCTCTCTGATATAAAAGTTTGTTGTAGGTTTCAGGGTGTCGTCAGATGCCCGTGTAGCTTGACGGCGTAATGGCCAGCAACTCCTGGCGCACGCTGTCGCTGACATTGAGCGTCATGATGAACTCGCGGATGACGTCGGCGGTCATCTTGCGGTTGGTGCGGGTGAGTGCCTTCAGCGCCTCGTAGGGATGCGGATAGGCCTCGCGGCGCAGGATGGTCTGGATGGCCTCGGCCACCACGGCCCAGTTGTCGTCGAGGTCGGCCTGCAGCTTCGGTTCGTTGAGGATGAGCTTGCGCAGGCCCTTCAGCGTGCTCTGGATGGCGATGACGCCGTGGCCGAGGGGCACGCCGATGTTGCGCAGCACCGTGGAGTCGGTGAGGTCGCGCTGCAGACGGCTGATGGGCAGCTTCTGGGCGAGGAACTGCAACAGGGCATTGGCCAGTCCGAGGTTGCCCTCGCTATTCTCGAAGTCGATGGGGTTCACCTTGTGCGGCATGGCACTCGAACCTACCTCGCCTGCCTTGATCTTCTGCTTGAAATATTCCATCGAGATGTACATCCAGAAGTCGCGGTCGAGGTCGATGATGATGGTATTGATGCGTCGCACGGCGTCGAAGACGGCTGCCAGTGCATCGTAGTTACTGATCTGAGTGGTGTATTGTTCGCGCTGCAGGCCCAGTTTCTCGCTGACAAAGCGGTTGGCAAAGGTGCGCCAGTCGTAGTCGGGATAGGCCACGTGGTGGGCGTTCATATTGCCCGTGGCACCACCGAATTTAGCCGTGAGCACACAGGCGCGCAACGAGCGCAGCTGCTCGGTGAGGCGATAGACATAGACCATGACCTCCTTGCCCAGTCGCGTGGGCGAGGCGGGCTGGCCGTGGGTCTTGGCCAGCATGGGAATGTCAGACCATTCGTCGGCATACTGCTGCAGCTGGGCGATAAGTTCCTCCACCTGCGGGCAGAACACGTCGTTGAGGGCATCCTTCAGCGAAAGGGGCACACTGGTATTATTGATGTCCTGAGAGGTTAGGCCAAAGTGGACGAACTCCTTGAAAGGAGTGAGGTCGACGGCAGAAATCTTGTCAAACTGCTCCTTAATATAGTATTCCACAGCCTTCACGTCGTGGTTGGTGACCTGCTCGATTTCCTTCACACGCTGGGCATCTGCCACCTGAAAATCCTGATAGATGGCACGCAGGCGGGGGAACAACTCAGTCGGGAAACCAGCCAACTGAGGCAACGGCAACTCGCACAACGAGATGAAGTACTCAATCTCTACACGAATGCGGTAGCGAATGAGTGCGTATTCAGAAAAATAAGCTGCTAAAGGTTCGGTTTTTCCACGATAGCGGCCGTCAACAGGCGAAATAGCTGTCAGTAATTCCAGTGTCATGACAATTGTTAATGTGTTATCGATTGCGTTCTCAAAACGTTACGTTATCTACTATTCTGTTTAAAAACAAACTTCCTTACATGTCTCCTCTCATTAGAGAGTGCAAAATTACGTCTTTTCGCCTAAATAACCAAAACTATCGCCTTGTTTTTTCAAAAAATTAACCACTATCTGCAAAATGAATGTATTTCCATTGAAAAAAGAGCATCCATCTTTTGCAAAATGAGTATATTTCCATGGCAAAACAAGTTATTTTACCAAACAAAACAAATTATTTTCCCAAACAAAACAAGTTGTTTTCCCGCACGAAAAGTAAGGGCACAAAAAATCCCGACAGCCACAAAGGACTACCGGGAAACACCCCAAGTGGGCGTTGACGGATTCGAACCGCCGACCCTCTGCTTGTAAGGCAGATGCTCTAAACCAGCTGAGCTAAACGCCCGTTACTTTTTCTAAGCGGGTGCAAAGGTACGACTTTTTTCTGAACCCACCAAATTTTTTCCTCACTTTTTTACTTTTCTGCGTAAAAACAGTGAAAAAGATATAGATAAAACGCTATTATGACGTGAAACACATACATAAAAGCAGGGTTGACATCTGCGACATCGGCTCCCCGAAAAAGAAAATGACTATGTAGAGTCAGATAAAATCCGACTCTACATAGTCATTATTTGCGTTCAAAAAGAGACGCTGTTGTCAGTGTGAGATTACTTCACCTGAACAGTTGCGCGGCGGTTGAACGAGATGGGCGAAAGCTCATCAACACCACCCTTAGCAACGGTCTCAATCTTGTCGCGGCTGACACCCATCTTCACGAGTTCCTCAGCGACAGTCTTGGCACGCTCCTCAGACAGCCACATGTTGTGGTCAGCCTTACCAGTAGCGCTGTCAGCGTAACCAGTGACGAGGAGGTTAGTGTTGTTCTCCTTAGCATACTTAGCAACACCCTCGATGTTCACGAGGTCCTTCTGCGAAGCGATGTTGGTCTTGTCGAGGTTGAAGAACACCGAAACGGGAGTGGTAACGAACTCACGAACAGCCTTCGGAGTCTCAGCGGGCTTCTGGTTGGCCAGAGCCTCACGCAGACGAGCGTTCAGGCGAGCGTTCTCAGCGTTAGCATCGTTGAGCTGTGCGTTGAGGGCGTCGATCTGGCTCTGCGAGAGGGCCTTGATAGCGTCCACATCGGGAGTCTTGTCCCAACCCACGCGACCGAGGTTGAAGGTCAGACCGATCTCGCCAGTGAACCAACGGTCGTGGTTCGAGGGAGAGGGATCGCCACCCTTACCACCGAGGTCGGTATACTTCTTGGCACCGAGGCGGCCTTCGAAGTCGTCACCGCACATGGTCATACCGAGGTCGAGGTTGAGCAGCACGCGCTTCGAGAGCTTCCAGGTATTCAGGATACCAGCGCTAGCGGCGAGCTCATAAGTGTTGTACGAGCAGTTACGGGTGATACCAACACCAGCGTAGGGAATGAAGTTCCAAACGCGGGTTGCGCTGTAACCGCAGAGCATGTTGCTCAGGTTAAACAGAGCCTGCTCCTGTGCATTCCAGAACTTAACGTCGTTGGCGTCCTTGTTCTCGCTGATCACGCTGCGGCCGTTCATGGCAGCAAACTTAGTGCGAAGACCGAGACCAGGAGTAAACCACTTACCAACTGCTACCGAGAAACCGGGAGCGCTGCGGAAATCCTTGAAAGGACCCTTAGCGAAGTCATCACCCTTCTCCTCGTTAGAGTAGAAAGCATTCCAAGAACCGTTCACCTGAATGAACCAGTTCTGCCAGAACGAGTTTGTTGCTACGCTATACTTCAGCGTAGGATCTTCCTGTGCCATAGAGGCCATGGAAACACTGGCGAAAGCCAGAATCATCAAAAACTTTTTCATAACTTAATTAAATTAAAAAAAATATACCATTAAACATTATTCATTCGTTGTCAATACGACATATTTCGGGCACAAAGTTAATAATTATTTTCAAACGGTGTCACTTTTTTTTAAGTTTTTTTCGTTTTTTAGGGCAAAAAGATGCTTTTTTAGGGCATTTTTCTTGATTTTTGTCGTTTTTCAGCCGAAAAGTCGTTCAATTTCCTGTTGTTTCAGAATAGACAGTATCGCCTTGCCATCGGGGGTGTAGTTGACATTCTGGCATGCGAACAGGCCATTGACGATGTTGTCCATCTCGTCGTTACCAAGCACTTGGCCCACGGGAATGGCGGCATTGCGGGCAAGGCTGAGTGCGAGTGAATGGTTGATTTCATCCTTCAGCCGACCATAGGAGTTGGCTGCTCCTTCTATCATCTCGCGCACGAGCGTGACGGGGTTGACGCCATCGAGGCCGGCCGGAATGGCATTGACGGCATAGCTGTCGCCGCCGAGAGAGGTGAGTTCGAAGCCCATGGCTGCCAGTTCGTCTGCAATGGCGACATAGGTGCGCAGTTCGGGCTTCGAGAGCTGTATGATTTCGGGGAACAGCAGTTTCTGTGATGCCCACTGGCGCGATTCCTGGCGTGCCAGATACTGCTCATATAAAATGCGTACATGCGCGCGATGCTGGTCGATAATCATCAGCCCCGACTTCACGGCCGTCATGATGTACTGCCCCTTGTACTGATAGTGGACGGGCGAAGCATCAGCAATGAGGGAGCCAGCGGCAGCATCAGAACCAGCCTCAGGTTGTCCTTTGTCAAAGAGCTGCGGCTGTGTGGCAGGAGTCTGACGATTCTGCAACCCCTCGTAGAACTGCTGCCAGTCGTTGACGGCCTTGCGCGGCTGTCCGCCGGAAGGAGACGTCTTAAAAGGATTGTACTGCGGGTTATATTCGACCTTCGGCATGGCTGGAGGGGTGCTGCCAGGCACGAAGACGGGGATGTCGGGTTTGCCTGCAGTGTCGAAGGGAATAGACGGCACGTCGTTGAAAATTCCGATGGATTCCTTCACGGCAGCTGCAAGAATCTGCCAAATGGCCTGCTCGTTCTCGAACTTAATCTCGGTCTTGGTGGGATGGATGTTCACGTCGATATCGGACGAGGGCACTTCGAAGTAGATGAAGTAAGGCACCTGCTCGCCTGCCGGTACCAGGCGCTCGAAGGCATTCTGCACCGCCTTGTGGAAATAGGGATGCTTCATGAAGCGCCCGTTGACGAAGAAATACTGCTGGGCATTCTTCTTGCGCGCCGATTCAGGTTTGCCTACAAAGCCATAGATTTTGCCCAGCGACGTTTTGACATCGACTGGCAGGAGATCCTGATTGAGCCTTTTGCCAAACACATCTACGATGCGCTGGCGCAGGTTGCCAGCCTTGAGGTTGAACAGCTCGACATCATTGCTGTGCATGGTGAAGGAGATGTCGGGATAGACCAGCACGATGCGTTCGAAGGCAGCGATGATATTGTTCAACTCTGTGGTGTTGGACTTCAGAAATTTCCGGCGTGCGGGAACGTTGAAGAAAAGATTCTCAATCTTAAAACTGCTGCCCACGGGACACGAACAAGGTTCCTGACTGACGAAACGTGATCCCGAGAGCGACAGTTGGATGCCCAGTTCCTCGTTGGGTTGCCGGGTGCGCAACTCCACCTGCGAAACGGCAACAATGGAAGGCAGCGCCTCGCCGCGGAAGCCCATCGTGTGGAGGTCGAACAGGTCGTCGGCCTTGCGAATCTTCGACGTTGCATGGCGTTCGAAAGCCAGACGAGCATCGGTCTCCGACATGCCGCAACCATCGTCGATGACCTGAATCATCGTCCTTCCGGCATCAACTACGACCAGATTAATGGTCTTGGCGCCGGCATCAACAGCATTTTCGACAAGCTCTTTGACGACGCTCGCCGGACGCTGAATGACCTCACCAGCAGCAATCTGGTTGGCCACGGAATCGGGAAGAAGCTGAATGACATCGGTCATAACAAGAGGGGTTACGGGGTTTCGGGGGTTTCGGGTGTTGAAGAATCAGCAGTCGGTACGGGGGCTGCAGGCTCAGGCGCAGCGGAGTTTTCCGACGGCAACTGCTGCAAAGGAGCGGCATGACGCTCGATGACTTTCAGTTTTGCCTCCTCGCCTTTACCACGCCATACGAAGATGTCGTCTTTGTTGACAGGGCGGATATCCTCGAACCAGGCAAAGCGTTCCAATTTGAGTTTCGACGACGGAATCTGGGTCAGCGGATACCACGTGCCACTGGCCTTCGGCATCCATATCTTATAGAGTTTTCGCTCTGGGGTGAAGTACATCCGCAACGTGTCGGTCTCGGTATAATCCATGACGATGATAGTACTATCCTTCTCGTCGATGGGATAATAGACCGCCTGCACGTTGCCGTAGGAGACTGCCTCGTGGATTTTCCCATCGGTGAAGAAGGCCTCCATCTCTTTCGAAGAAATCTGATTATAGTGCTCGTCCTCATCGACTTTCTCAACGGAGAATGCCTGCCCGATGACGTGTGCACGGCGAATACTGGAGTCGTTCATGAAGACCTGTATCTCCTCGCCCAGCAACTGTCTTTCACCATTCCAGACGATGGGATCCTGATACATCGTCATGCATGAATCCTGCGAGTTGAAGACCAGCGAGTCGCACACGGCCTGTGCATCGGTGCGGAAAGCCCTCACGTGGGGATAGCAGTGTACCTTGCGATAGACAGAATCAGTATTGATATTGAACGTGAAGATGCGGATGGTGTCGCCGTGCATGTAGAGCGTGTCGGGCTGTGAGAAGTCCTTCACCACCGCACGCTGAGTGGCCATGCCGGCACCCGTCTTCTCGTTGTAGACCATGTGGTCGCAATTCAGTTCATTCTTATTCTCTTTGTCCACGTAGACGACGTTGCCATAGGCTTCGCTCTCGCCGGACTTATCGTCGTAGAAGAGGCTGTCGCCCGTGATGGTCTTCTGCTTGTCGACCACCGTCGAGCGGCCGTACATCTGCGCCTGATCGGTCTTGGTATTGAAAAAGCCGTTCTCGGTGTCGATGGTGCTGCCCTGCGACGTCACCTTCGACGGCCCCACGACATGGGCTACCGACTTCGACGTATCGTAGTAGAGCGTGTCGGTAGTGACAAGCCTGTTGCCGTTGTACAACTTCACGTCGTAATAGAAGACGGCCTCGCGCGTACCTGTATTATATTGTCCCCAGTCGGACACGAGGTGATCCTTGCCGTCGACGAGTTTTCCGCCCTCCACGAAGTAGGCCGTCTTATAGAGGCGGTCGTAGGTGAGGCTGTCGGTATAGAGCGTCTGGCGGCGATGAGTGAGCACCACGTTCTTGCTGGCCACCATCAGTTCCTCGGCGCCGTCGTAGGTTCCCACGTCGCAGCGCAGCGTCAGGGTGTCGCCCTGTTTGAAACGCACGTGGCCGAAGGCCTTCACCGAGTTGGAAGCCTCGTAGTAGTAGGCGCTGTCGCACCATAGATGTGCCCCCTGATGAATAAAGTGCACCCGTCCCTTGGCAATCTGCGCGTCGCGCGTCTGGCCGTACAGGTCGTAGCGCAGTTCATCGGCATGTTCCAGGTAGACCTTATCGTCCTTCTTCGGCGCCTTGCGTCCTTTTCGCACAGGAGTCATCGCACAGACAAAGCATAGGCCAAACAGGCATAGAACCATCATCATGATTCTATGCCCGCCTGCAAATGGGTTATGTCGGGGGGAAAATATCATTTAATCCAACCTTGATATTCAAATTCACAATCCTTGTAGCGGTCGTTCATGCGCACGTAGGTATGCTTGATCTTGTCGGAGAGCCACTCGTGCAGCACATCCTCACGACGCTTGGCCAGCACGACATTCTTCAGCACCTGGAAATCCTCGGTGATCGTGGCCTTGTGGGACTCAATGCGGTTGCGCAGTTTCACGATGGCGCCCACCAGCTTACCCTTATCGTTGATCATGGTGAAAGCCTTCGACACTTCGCCGACCTTCAGCGTGTCGACGGCACGTGCCACCTCGGGGGCGAGGTTCTTCATCTGGATGCGCGACGAGAGCACGTCGGTCTCCCTGTCGAAGTACGACATCAGACCGTGGTTGTTGCGTGTTTCCTTGTCATCGGAGATAAAGGTAGCGCCCTCTTCGAACGAGAACTTCCCACCACGGATGTCATCGCCGATACTGTCGAGGCGTTCCTTCACCTGTTCAATGGCCTCGGCCGACACCTGGGGCTTCAGCAAGATGTGGCGGCAATTCACGCGGTCGCCACGCTTATCGATGAGCTGGATGATGTGGAAGCCAAATTCCGACTCCACAATCTTCGACACCTTCTTCGGGTCGGTCAGGTTGAAAGCCACATTGGCAAAAGCCGGATCGAGCATACCGCGACCCATATAGCCCAGTTCACCACCCTTACGGGCCGATCCGGGGTCTTCCGAATAGAAGCGTGCCAGCGTGGCGAAGGTTGTCTCGCCCTTGTTCACGCGATCGGTGTACTCGCGCAGTTTATCCTTCACGCGGTTGGTCTCCTCCATCGAGATGCGCGGCTGCAGCGTGATGATTTCCACCTCCACCTCGGTCGGCACGAAGGGGATGCTGTCTTCCGAGACGCCCTTGAAGTAGTTGCGCACGTCGGAAGGCGTCACGGTCACATCCTCCACCAACTTCTGGCGCATCTGCTGCACCATCAGCGTGTTCTTGTATTCGTCGTGAATATCGTTACGAATCTGGGCCATCGTCTTGTTCTGGTACTCTTCCAGTTTCTCCTGCGAGCCCACCATCTGCACCCAACGCTCAATCTGGTTGTCGATACCCTGCATCACCTCCGACTCCGTCACTTCGATGGAGTCGATGGCAGCCTGATGCAGAAAGAGTTTCTGCACGGCAATCTGCTCGGGTATCGTGCAGTCGGGATTGCCCTTGAAGCGGTTGCCCTCGGCCTCAGCCTGCAGGCGCATGGCCTCCACGTCCGACTTCAGGATGGGTTCGTCGCCCACCACCCAGATGACCTCATCGACGATGCTGGTCTCGGGAATGGCGGCTACGACCGTCTTCGTCGAGTCGTCGGCCACGCTGTCCGACGATGACATATAGTTGGCTTTCACGCCCATCGCCGTAAGGAGCGATGCGGCAACGACAGCCGAGAATAGAGACATTCTTTTCATACATTCATTTTAATGTTTGTTGACTGTCTTCAGCACTTCCTCGTCAACCTTTACGGCATAGCGGCGACGCAGGTCGGCCACCCACTCCTTCTCAAGTTGCTCCTGGTAGTCCACCACCACCTGTCCGCGCACGTCCTGATAGTTCTCGGGGGCCTTCAGTTTCTTGCCATAGACTGCATCGATGGGGAATTTGTCAAGCGCCTTCACCGTGGTGTCCTTCTTGAAGATTTCGCGGTCTACGAGGGCGTTGTCGCCTTTCTTGAAGATGCCCTTCTCCACGCGGATGCGCAGCACGGAGTCGTTGTTGAACGTCGTGCGCAGTTTTTCAGCCCACTGGTCGAAGGGCAGACCCTTCACGGCTTTCTTCACCGCCTTCACGTCGTCCTTCACCTTCACGTGGTAAGCCATACCCTTGAATCGGGGCTCCTCCCAGGCGTATTTCTTCTTGTTTTTCTTGAAGTACGCTGCCAGTCCGGCCTCGTCCTTGGCGGCCTTGTCCCACACTTTCTGGTTGCCGATCTCGAAAGCCAGCAAACCGTCGTGGTACTCCTGAATGAGATACTTCAAGTCGCTGTCGGCGGCCACCATCTCGTTCTTCTTGGCTTCCAGGAGTTTCTCTGCTGTAGTGTTTTCCTTCTCAGCGAGCTCGGCAAGTTTGCGATCTACAATCGCCTCGCGCAGTCCGCGCTGGTCGATGAAGCGCAGGATGTCGGTACGTACGGAGTCGTAGGGGAAGAAACCACCCTTCTCCATCATCTTGATGATGTGCCATCCGGCCTGCGTCAGCACGGGAGCGCTCATCTGACCGGGCTCCAGGCCGAAGGCCACCTTCTCGAAGTCGGGCAGCGTCTGCCCCTTCGTGATCCAAGGCAGTTCACCGCCATTGCGGGCCGACCCCTTGTCGTCGCTCACCTTCTTGGCCATCAGGGCGAAGTCGGCACCGTTCTGCAATGCCTGATACACAGAGTCGATGCGCTCCTTGGCAGCCTTCTGCTGCTCGTCGGTGGCACGCTGGTTCACCATAATCAGGATGTGCGAAGGTTTCACCATGCCCCCCATCGAGTCGATGCGATGCTTCGTCTCGGCATAGATGCGCTGGGCCTCAGCCTCAAGGTCGGCATCCTCGATGAATGCCGGGCGAATCTGCTGGTCGCGGTACGATGCAAACTCATCCTTGAACGACTTCAGCGTGTCCAGGTGGGCATCCTTGGCGGCCTGCACCTTCATCTTGTAGTTGACGAAGAGATCCACATATTCCTCAACGCTCTTCTTGTCGATGACACCGTCGGCGTTGTTCTTGTTGTAGGAATACTCAAATTCCGAACGGAGCACGGGCTGCCCGTTGATGGTCATCACCACGGGGTCGTCCTGTGTCTGTGCGCTCACTGCCGTTGCTGCAAGGAGCAAGGCAGCAAAAAGGATTTTTCTCATACCTATTTTATTAATTATTGAGATAAGTATCGATTGTTGTATTATTCCGGACGCGAATAGTTGGGAGCCTCACTGGTGATGGTGATGTCGTGGGGATGGCTCTCCATGACGCCGGCACCCGTAATCTTCACAAACTGGGCATCGTGCAGTCTGACAATGTCGGGAGCACCGCAATAGCCCATGCCCGAGCGCAAGCCGCCGATGAGCTGATAAATGACTTCCTGCACCGTTCCTTTGTAGGGCACGCGGCCGGCAATGCCTTCCGGCACCAGTTTCTTGTTGTCCTTCGTGTCGCCCTGGAAGTAGCGGTCCTTCGAGCCATGCTTCTGCTCCATGGCCTCCAGCGAGCCCATGCCGCGGTAACTCTTGAACTTACGACCGTTGAAGATGATGGTGTCGCCGGGGCTTTCCTCGGTTCCTGCCACGAGCGAGCCGATCATCACGCACG
>OCVV011061289.1_pt1 | contig 10755 bp, 13 predicted proteins | sample 1539721 | NCBI WGS metagenome assembly OCVV01 (sample SAMN02144230, study PRJEB22623) | gut metagenome | biome: sheep rumen | host: Ovis aries | place: New Zealand
TAAAATATCATAAAATACATAAAAAAACAATAAATAATACAAAAATTTATAATTGTAAACAGTTAAAATTATCGTACTCATAAGAAAATTATATTAAAATAAAAGAAAAAAATTTGAAAAAAGGAAAAATTATGACAACTTTTTTATTGAAATTTTTAGCACTTATTTTTATGGTTGTAGACCACGTAGGATACTTTTTTATGGGGGCAACAGAATATTACGAAACATTTAGATGTTTAGGAAGAATAGCTTTTCCCATATTTATGTTTTTAGTAATTGTTGGAGCAATAAAAACCTCAAATAAAAAGAAGTATTTAACACGTCTTGCAATATTTTCAGGTATAACATTTATTGGAAATCATTTATTAATGCTATGGTTTAATAACTCTTGGAAAATAGATAGCAATATTTTCTTAACTATGTTTTTAAATGCGTTTATTGTTTGTTTGATTGAAAATAGAAAGAATATAAAGAAAATTTTAATAGTTTTAGGAATTATTATAAGCACAGTTTTAATTCACTTTGTTGACTATGGATATTTATCTTTAACAATATCTATTGCTTATTATTTATACATAAAAAATCCAAAGAATTTATCAAAAGTAAAAAACAATTTATTATTCCTAATATATGGAAGCTTATCAATGATAATTGGAACATTTATTAATTATTGGGGAAGCGAAACTGTAATTGCTATGCAACTCTTTATGCTTTTAAGCCTTCCTCTTATAATGATGTATAATGGAAAACTTGGATTAGAAAAGAATACATTCTTTTATAAATTTCAAAAATATTTCTTTTATATTTTTTATATAACACACATATGGATATTCTATATAATAAATTTTGTAAGACTTGGAGGTTAATATGTCTTTATTACCAAAAAATATAGATAAAAGTTGGAACAACTTTTTAACAGAAGATGTTCTAAAAGAATTAGACATTATAGAAGAAAAAATAGGAACAGAATTTTTTCCTAGAAAAGAAGAAATTTTAAGATTTATGTCAATTGATTTAAATAATTTAAAATATATAATAGTTGGAATGGAACCTTATCCATCAAGTTTTGAAAAGGATGGAATTATCTACCCAGAAGCAACTGGTAGAAGTTTTGAAGTAAGAAACTTACTTGATAAAACTTGGAGTGATAAATTCAAACAATCATCCCTTAGAAACATTTTAAAAACTATTTATTATAATGAAACAGGAGAAATAATTTCTCTTGAAGAATTAAGAAAAAAGATAGAAGATAAATCATTTAAAATATATAATCCAAAAGATTTCTTTGAAAACATAGAATCTCAAGGAGTTATGTTTTTAAATGCAACTCTAACTGTAAAACCTTACACAGTAGATTCTCATAAGAAAATATGGGAAACATTTATGATAAAACTAATAAACTATATAGAAGAAAACTCAAAATGCGTTTGGGTATTATGGGGAAAACCTGCACAAGATAGATTTATCCCTGTAATAAAAAACAAATACATAACAAGTTGTCATCCAAGACTTAATGATTTTATAAAAGAAAATTCTCTTGGAAAAATGGAAGGCATTAGATTTGTTAAAAGTTAATATTTAAAATTATAAGCATATTATATTAATATAAAAATATTGTCCTGAAAGGAGTAAATAATATGTTTTTAATTTTATTAATTATTATTGCTCTCATTATTTTCTTTGTTGTAGTGATGAACACAATAAAGAGATATGAAGTAAAAGTAAAAGAATCTCAAGCTGATTTAGAAGTTTATTTAATAAAAAGATATGATGTTTTAACAGAATCTTTAAAGGTTGCTAAGGGATATGCAAAACACGAGTCCGAACTTATGGTAAAACTTCTTGAAACAAGAAAAGGAATGACTGTAAAAGAAACTCAAGATGTTTTAAATAACCAAATAGAAGTTTTTGATAAACTTTTTGCTGTTGCTGAAAATTATCCAGACCTTTATTCTAATGAACTATATCAAAATCTTCAAAGTCAGATTGAATCAACAAATGCAGATGTTGCGGCTTCTAAAAGACTTTACAATGCAAATGTTTCAATTTATAATCAGACAATTGTAACTTTCCCAAATTCAATTGTTGCAAAAATTTTAAGGAAAAATGAAAAAGAATTCTTAAAAGAAGATAAGATAAAAGAAAAAGAAGATGTTTCTTTAGACGTATAAAAAATAGAGAGGTTTAACCTCTCTATTTTTTTGCCATTTTATCAATTAATGCAAATATTTGTTTTTCTGTAAGTTTTCTTCTATTTGAAACAAGTTCTAAAGATTCTAAAGGATTTGTTTCAAACATATCAAGGAATAACTCAACTTTTTGTTCTGGGAGCTTATATTCACTAGCCATAAGCTTATTTGTTGTAATCCAATTATAATTTTTTATTTTAAAATTATCTGCTTTTACTGGAATTCCAAGGTCTTTCATTTTCCTAAGTCTTTCAATATAAAGATAAGGAAGAAGTCCTTTTTCTTCTACTATTGAAACATTTTCTTTTAAGAAGATATGGAAAAACTCCAAATATTCAACTCTAAAGAAATCTTTCAAAATAGGGTCCTTTTCTTTATGATAATAAGTATCGAAATATTTATAATCATAAGGAAAATCCTTAGGTCTTGTAGGATTGTCAATTATACTATTTAAAAGTTTTAAAATACTTAAAGCCTCAGCAATTGTAAGCATATGATTAGAAACATAATGTTTTATAAGATTTACGCTTTCTTCAATGTAACTACCTTCATAAGAAAGAGATATTACTTTAATGTAATCACAAAGAAGATTGGTTGCAGATGTTCTATACCCATATGAATATAAATCCTTTTGCCCTTTTTCTTTTTCATATATAGTATAAAGATAATAATTTAATATATCCATATGAGAAATATCTTTAGAAACTCTATCTAAAAAATAATCTTTAAAACTTTTATAAGAAGAAAATCTTGTTTCATCTAAACAATAAGCTATTAAATATGGATATTGAAAAATTGTTGGGTCTTTATATATTTGAGGATATTTATACTCAAAATTTAAAGTCATCTCAACAGCAGAAATATCCGAATGAAAAACTTCTAACTTTTCAAACCAAAAAGAATATTCTTTGTAAAAAACCCACTCTTTAAAACATTTCTTTATGAATTTATAAAAACCAAAATCATTGTATCTAAAAGGAAATCCAGATATTTTTTCAAAGCCATCTTTAGAAATAATAAAAGAATCATTTTTATAATATTCTGCTACCATCTCCTTTGGATATCCTTTTGATGTATCAAATTTTAAATATTCATATCCAACAATAAGTTTTCCATCTTTATTTCCTTCTCTGTCAACTTCCTTTTTACAAAAGAACTTAATATTTTGAGCAGAATTATCATATTCAAAATGTTCTGTTACAGGGTTTCCGCATTCACACCTATCCTTTATCCCAGCATAAGCTTTTCCGCAAGAACAATATGTTCTGCTAAGAGTTTTGTTTATAAAAAGACTAAAAGCAGGGACTTTACAGCCTTTAAATTTCTCTATTTTATCATAACTATTTATTTTTCTATAATTTTGAACAGCCATAAATTATCTCCTCATTTTTTAATTTCCTTAAGCCACTTATCAATAGCTTTCTTAGGAATTCCATCAACATCTTCGTTAAAAGCTTTTTTAGCTTCAATTAGATTATAGTTTTCATCTATATCAATAGTTATAAAAGATTTATTGGGACTTTCTTTTTCTCTTAAAAATACAACTCTAGACAATTCATTAATAATTCTATCAGAATAACTCCCTACGCAGTGATGAAGGTCTGTTCCTTCCTCAACTATATCTTTAATACAAGTAGGAACTTTAAATATGTACTCTTTTATAATATCTTCTCCCTTTTCATTTTTATCTTTTACAGTAATAAGTTTCTCAACATTTTTATACTTGTTGACACTCGCCATAAATTTCTTTTCAAGCTCAGGAGAATCTACAGATAAAGATAAAACATTCTTAGACAAAATATCGTGTTGTCTTTTAAGCTGAGAAGGATATTTATCTATTTTTACTCCATACTTATCTGCCATCTTAATATAATCAGCAAGAAACATAGCTTCGTTATAAGGAAAACCAAAAGGCGGATTTTCTGTAAAATACAAATTCTGTCTAAGAAGATAATTTAAAAGGTCTGTAATCTTATAGCCTCTTTCTAGACAATCACTAATATCTGATAAAAACTTCTTCATAACGGCTGGTCTATCTTTAACAGGAACATTGTGTTTAAAAATTATTGATAATTTATCAATAAAACTAAAAATAATCTTTAAACTATTTCCATCTATCTTTTTAGATATATTCTTTATCTCAGAAATACTTCCTTCAAGGTCTAAATCCTTAATAATAGGAAGAGCAAATTTAGGAATACCAAGAGAAACACTAAGTTTAGAAGCTTCTTCCATAGAAAAACTCTTAGAAGACAAATTTGCCTCTAAAATAGAACAGGAATCACTTGTAATAATTTTTTCATATTCCAAATAATTAAAAACAAGCAAATTATAAAAATTTGTCATAGTAGTTCTATACAAAACACCTGTATCTATATGGACTTTTAAATACTTTGGAGTATCTTTTAGATGATTCGAAATATTTTCATTAAGAGAAATAATCTTTTCAAAAAACTTGAAAAACTCATAATAAAAATTATCGTCACCTTTTATAAAATCATCTGAAATAAATTTATCTCCAAAACCCTTAAAAGTCTTTTTATTAAAAGAAACTCTCTTACTGAATTTTTCAGTAAATACAGCCTCTTCTTCATTTAAATCAAAAATAATATGACCTAAATCTATATGATAAAAATCTTCATCTTCACTAAATTTACAAATATCCAAAACATCTTGAGGAATAGAAGAAACATCTTTAATTGGAATTTTTACTGTATCAACAGAAAAAGGATATTTATTTGAGGAATAAAATTTTCCATTATAATTTACTTTTAATAATTTCAATGAGTTTTACCTCCAATTTTTATAAATATATTATACCATAAAACCACTAAAAATCAAAGAAAAACAACTAAAATCATAGAATATCAATATTAAAATATTGAAAAATTTTCAAAAAAAATATAAACTATAGATATAGAATGAAAGGATTTTTTTTATGAATAAATTTGATGAACAAAAAGTTTTAAGAACCGAAGCATTTCTTGACACTTTAAAGCTTTTAGAAAAAGAAGACATAAAGAAAAAGTTAGAAAATTCAAGAACAAAGCTTTATAGAGAAGACAAAGAAATAGAAATAGAAAAGCAAAATAGAAGAGGAGAAATCTTAGTTTTAAAAACATCCACCCTAAATGCTTCTAAAAATTTCAAAGATAAAGTATGCATATTAAACTTTGCATCTGCAACAAATCCAGGTGGTGGAGTTAAGAATGGTTCAAATGCTCAAGAAGAATCAATTTGCAGAGTAACATCTCTATATAAAGAACTTTCAACTCAATTTCTTTTTGACAATTTCTATATGTATCACAGAGAAAGAAAGAACACTTTATATACAAACAGAATAATCTATTCAGAAAATGTATTAGTTTTAAAAGAGGATTTTGCTCCATACAACGCTTTTAGTGAAGATAGTCAAAGATTTATTAATGTAATTACATCTCCAGCCCCAAATATTAGAAATTTACAAGGAATAAAAGAAGAAGAGCTATTAGATATTCTAACTTCAAGAATTATAAGAATATTAGAAGTCGCAATAGAAAATAAAAATACAAACATAGTTTTGGGAGCTTTTGGATGCGGAGCTTTTGGCAATCCTCCTAAAATCGTAGCAAAAGCTTTTAAAAACGTTTTGTTTGATAAAAATTATAGAAGATATTTTGATACAATCATATTTGCAATTCTTGATAGTAAAAATACAAATAATTTTGAAATTTTCGAGTCAATACTTAGAGACCCACAGCTTATAGATTGTAGACCAGAAATTTTATAAGGACTAACTGTTAAGTAATCAAAAACATAGAAATATGTAGTCAAACATACTCAAAAGTGGACACAATTAAGCCTTTTGAGTATGGACTTAACAGTAGGTTTCGAGCCCGAATTTGAGCATATTTGTATACAAATGACATTGTTTTATAAGGAGATTTTTATGTTTAAAATAGTTTTATTAACAATTCTAGCTGCAACTTCAATTAATTTGCAAGTTCCAAAAGAAAATAAAGTCATAATAGAAAAAAAAGACCCTGCAGTTTTTACTTTTAGAGATGATGGTTTTACTATCAAAGCTCCAGAACATATAGACGATAAAATAATTATAAAACCAAAATATAATTTTGATTATGACTACGATTTAAAAGAAAACGAATATAAATTTATTTTATTGAGCAATGAAAAAATTTACGATTTGTAATAGAAAGAGGGTATTTCCCTCTTTCTATTTTTGTCATAAAAAGTTTTAAATGAATTAAAAGATTTAAAAGAAAATATAATATCTTATAAAGATATATCCTTTTAGAGGTGATTAATATGACAAATTTAAAAAATATGATTAAATATTCGCTTGACAATGAAGTTGGAGGAGCAAATGCTCAAACAATCTTCATAATTGGAGCAAGCTGTGCAGTTATTGTTGTAGCTTACGGTATAAGAACAAGAGTATATAACTGGATTAAAATGGTTGAAAAAAGAGAATCTCTAACTCTTAATAAAGCAGAATAAAGGAGTTGATATATATGAAATTAATAAAACATTGTTTAAATAATGAAAATGGAGGACCTCATTTAGATGCTATTATAGCTCTAACAGTAGGATTCATTATCACATCTGGAATATGGGCTGTTGGAAGAATGATTTGGTTCTTATATTACGATACTCCAAAAGCACCAGTTATTGATAGAGTTGGTGAAGGTGCTCAATCTGTAATCGTTGGAACACAGTAATAAGGAGGGATAAATAAAATGAATTTAAAAAATAAAATATTATATTCTTTAGATAATGAAAATGGTGGACCATCACTTGAAGTTTTATTCTTATGTATAGTGTCCCTCGGAGCATTTGCAGCTGTTTTAACCTTAATAAAACCAAGAGTCCACGAATTAAACAGAAAAACTATCAATTTCCTAGCAAAAGGAAATGGTTTTCAAAATACTGGAGCATAAAAATAAGAGGGTTTAAAACCCTCTTATTTTTTTCATTACTTTTGAGTATTAAAATACTTATTAATAAAAGTATTAATTGAATCCATATCTTCTCCCATTTCTGAAGAAGTATCAATACTTCCTTCTGGAAGGAAAAGATAATTTTTGTTTTCATCAATAATAAGATTTCCATCTTTATCTCTTTGAACAGGTTCTTGTTCAAAGTCACCAGTAATAATTCCAAACATATCAGTAGCTGAATATTTATAGTAATAGTCAGTACCCCTAATATCATTAACTATTGGATTGTATTCAATAATAAAGTTACCAACAAGTTTTGTTACTGATTCTCCAAGAGTAAATCTTTCATTGTCAATACCTTCTGCTGTCTGATAAATATATTCAAGTTCCATTGATTGTCCTTGAATATATAAAGCATAAGACTTAAGCATATTAGTATAAAGTTCTTCATAGTCAGCATTTTTATCACTAGGAGCATTATTTTCCATTCTAGAAATAATTTCTCCTTCAGCAACAATTATATTAGAAAGTTCTTTCTTTTCTGCTTCAGAATAAGAAGAATAATCTCTAGAAATTTTTGCTGTATTATCAAAAGCTACCATATTTTCAATAAATGCATCATTTTGTTCTATTAAAAATCTCCCATATTCATTTTCATAATTATAATCATAAAAATAAATAGTAAAACCAGTAGTATAGTTAAAATACTTGTAGATGGCAAGTAAAAGTAAGAAAATAGTAACAATTACAAGACATATAATTCCTAAAACTTTTAAAATTTTTTTAGTTTTAGAAGGTTTCTTTTCTTTAACTTTTAGCTCTTTAGTTAGTTTATTACTCATAAAAAACCTCCTTACTCAACTTTTTCAACAAGACCATATTGTCCAAGTATTTCAACAGAATCTTCATAATTTAAAGGAAGTACAGTCATTTTAATGTAATTTAAATTATCTCCTGAACCAAAAGCATCTCCATTTAATCTACTTAAATCAACAAGCCAATTCCAATCATTTGAATAAACAAGAACTAAGAATCTATCACCATAATCATTTAAAATATCACATTGAATTTTATCCTGACATAACCATTTCAAAGAATTCCAAGCTCTATCAAAAACTTCTGTATCTGAAAATACTTCACTGTACCAAATAGCATTATCAACACCAATAAGACCATCTTTATACATATGATAAGTAAATTTCCAAGCATTTGAAGCAGTTTTTACGTTTTCTTTTGTTAAAGTCTTAGGAACTGTAATTGTTAAAGTTTTATTTCCATCAATTTTTTCTCCATTAGAATCAACATAATCGCCTCTTTCAATTGTAGCAACATCTTCTAATGCAAGATATTTTTCACTTGTAGTATTTTCTGAAATATTCAAAGTAGTATCTAAAAGATTTTCATTATCTTCTTCTTTAACAAGGTCTTGATTCATAAGTCCTTCATAATAATAAGTAATAACATTTTCATTTACTCCATATGAAAAGATAGAACCAAGAGATAAATACTGAAGTCCAAGAGCCTCTAAATAAGTAACTCCCCCTTCAGGTTCTTTATATCCGTAAAGCCTATTTATAGTATCTTGATTAAAAGAAATGTCTGATATTGTATCTTTCTGGAATCCTAAAAATACTACTAAAAATAAGACTATTAAAGACAATATAGAATATTTAAAATTAGAATCCTTTAAAGATTTTAAAAAACTTTTCACTAAAATAACCTCTTTTCTTTTTGAATTTTTTTATAATAATCTATATATTATATAAAGAATACTACAAAAAAAGAACATTTAAAATAAAAAATTTGCTTAACTAAAAAAGAAAGGATTTTTTATATGGATTATTTCAATAATACGTTAAAAACAGACTTCAAAGAAGTCACTTTTGATTTTCCTATAAAAGAAGTAGTTCTCTATAAAGGAATGTACATTGTACTTATATCCCCTTTAGATAACCTTGAGTATCCATTAAATGTATATGGAGTAAATAATCAAGGAGATATAATGTGGAAAATTAAGTCTTTTAATGGAGAACAAATAATCTTTGATAAAATAGAAATAAATATTTCTAATGGAAAATTATATTTAAAGGATATGAATCACTTTAAATATGTTGTAGATGCAGAAACAGGAGAAATCTTGTCAGGTAAAATCAGACCTTTAGAAGAAGATTCTTTTCAAGAGGATAAAAAATCTCCTATAAGTAAAGTAAAATCTGCAGCAACTTCATCAAAAAATATGATTGATAAAGCATCTTCATTTAACCCTAAAACAATTCTCATAATTTCTTTTATAATAATTGTATTTTTGTTATTTAAATTAATGGGAAAAAGTATTGAGATAAACTCTCTTAATAAAAAGAACACAGAACTTTCAAATCAAATAACAGCCTATGAAGAAGCTTTAGTTTTACAGGAACAAAAACTTAAAACTTATGAAGATTTAATTCTTAATTTAAGAGAAAATTCATCTGGTCTACAATCTTCTCAAACTCAAAATGGAGTAACAATTATAGATAGTAACCAAACACAAGAAACTCAAGAAGCACAAGAGACACAAGAAACTACTCCTACAAGAGAAAAGCAAGTAAATAGCGGAGTTTCAACAGTAATTGATGTAATTGATTCAATTATTGGAAATGTTTCATCTGGAACTCCTACAACAATAGAAGATGTAAACAAACCTAAATATCAAGAAGGTTACGCAGTAGAAAGTATTATAGATGGACAGAGAATGACTATTTCAGATGGTGTGGAGACAATTAATGTTAAACTTATAAGTGTTTCAGAATGTAAAAAAGAAACATTAGAAGCATTATTCCCTGTTGGAAGTCAAGTATTTGTAGAAACTGATTCTAAAAAGTACGACGAAGATGGATATCTTCTTGCTTATGTTTGGTCAACAGAACCAAATCCAAATAATATGAATACTATGGCAAATTACGTAATATTGAAAAACGGTTATGGAAAATTTGTTATGGAATCCCCAAACATTAAATATAACAGATTTTTCTTCTAATAAAAAAGAGAGGCTTTAAAGCCTCTCTTTTATTTTATATGAGTATGATTCTTTAAATGTTCGCTACAATATTCGTGTTCACCCTCACACTTCGAACAATATCTAAATTCAAGATTTGGGTCATCAAGTTCAGTCTTTCCACAAACACAGCACCTATGATAAGCTTTCTTCACTTCAGAACTTGAATCATCCATAATCTTTCTAGGTTTCATCTTTACAACATTATCAGAAGCTTCTTGATTTTTTACAGCTTTCTGAACAACATCTCCAAATCTCTTTAACATAGAATTAAGATTCTTTTGCCTATCTCTTGTTATCAAATAAAAGAATACAAAGTTTAGAATAGATAAAATTCCTTGAACACCAAGACCAATACCTAAAACACCACCAATAATAAAGTTAATAACGATATTTATAACACTTATTACTCCATAAAGAATTCCAAGCCATTTCATCTTAATAGGAATAATCATCCATAAATTTATCTTAAAATCTGGGAAAAGAAAAGCAAAAGCTAAAAACATTGTACTAAGAATTGGTCCAAATCCTTGAGAAATTGTTTGACCAGTTATTAAATACACGATTAAGCTTCCAATAAAATTAAAAAATAGAC
>OCVV011320720.1_pt1 | contig 10752 bp, 6 predicted proteins | sample 1539721 | NCBI WGS metagenome assembly OCVV01 (sample SAMN02144230, study PRJEB22623) | gut metagenome | biome: sheep rumen | host: Ovis aries | place: New Zealand
GTTCCCGGCTCAGTAACACTCTCGAGCCATCCTTCTACGGGATTTACACCAAGTACAAATTCCGCATTATCGTCGAGCTTTACCATCAGGAAATTATCCGATCCATCGGCGATGTAATAAAGCCTGTCACCGGATACGGTGAAGCTGTTTACCCTTCCAGTTCCCGTCATCTCCGCGTTATCGGTCATGGTAAGTATTCCGTCTTTGATCGAATAAGTACCGATCCCGATAAAGCTGCTGATCGGAGTTTCATACCATGAATAGGTCCCGTCGGGAGAAAAGGTAATACTGAAGTCTATCAGATTATCCGGATCAAGACCGCCTTCGGAAAAATGATTGCCGCTGAAATAATACACTCTTATTTCATCAAATACCGTACCCGTGGCATCACCCGCTGTCTGAGAATTGCTTACCGTCTGAGGATCACCCGCCGTCTGAGAATTGCTTACCATTTGGGGATCAGTGACCGCACCTGTATCCGCAGTTGACATCTCCTCAGCGTTTACCGATCTGCCGGGATTTGTCAGAAAGCAGGCTGCCACGATCACGCATACCGCAAGCGATACCATGACAAGCCAAAACGCAGGCTTTTTATAATTTAGAACATTCTTTATTCTCATCTTAACTCCGGTTTCTCCAAATGCGACGGGGCAGGCGGCAATCCTTCTCCTCTGAACGCTGCAATCCAGCAATGCCTGGGAATAAGCAGCCATATACTCATTGCTCTTACCTCCGATGACCTTCTCATCACATGCAGATTCAATATCCCTGCAAAGAAGAATGTATGCTACCCAGCATAAGGGATTGAACCAATAGACTGATAAAAGAAGGAACCCAAGAGGTTTCCAGAGATGATCGAATCTGTGCAGATGAGCCTGCTCATGAGCAAGCACAAGTTTCAGAGTATCCTGATTCATTCCGGAAGGGACATATATCACAGGCCTGAATATGCCAAGGATAAAGGGAGACTCTATCTCATCGCATTCCCTTAATCCCTTGCTCACGTATGCAGATTCCTTTGTCCTGATCCTGATCAGTACATAACTGAATAAAGCATAGAGCATCATCACGATCATTCCGGTTATCCAAACAGCACTTGCAATGAACACCACCACCTGCATCGGATTAACGGATGCTGCCTCCGTGGGAGCGAGCGTATTTTCAATAGCCTGATTAACGGTATTATTAAGAATAGCGATTCCGAATTCGATATGCGGAGTATCTGTCATCTCAATATTTGACGGAACCACTTCGCTGCTCGGCAGCAGGCTCAGCGCGCTATTCAGGGTGAACGGGATGATCAATCTCAAAGCCACCAGTCCCCACATGATACATGAGACCCACTTTGGTGCTCTTTTCAAAAGCAGTCTTGCTGCGATCACCGCAAGGATCAGCCATGATGCACTGTAGGACAAATTTATTATTTTCAGAAAAACTGCACTCATCATTTTTTATCCTTCCTGAATCTGTCAATCATCTGCTGTATCTCGTCAACTTCCTTGGAAGATAGCTTCTTGCGGGAAGTAAATGCCGCAATAAACGCAGGAAGTGATCCTTCATATGAGTCTTCCACGATCTGTTCACTCTTAGCGGAATAAAAATCTTCACGGGTCATAAGAGTTGTGACCACTCCGTCATCATTTCTCATGAGTCCTTTTTCGCAGAGCTTTCTAAGCACGGTATATGTAGTCGGTTTCTTCCAGCCCAGTTCTTTCTCACAAAGCTTTACAAGCTCTCCCGAACCCAAAGGCTCATTCGCCCAAACTATATCGGCAAATCTCTCCTGCACAGCTCCAAGTTCAATATCTTTCATAAATGCCTCCATGGTTTATTCCTGTAAACCATAGTCAGTTTATCGTGATAAACCAAAATTGTCAACACATAATATCACTCGAAAAAATATTCGATATGGCAAACGTTCTCCGAAAAAAAGTCCAAAAAATCAGATAATTCAACCATTTTTAAGCCTTTTTTTCCTGAATTATGCTAAAATATTGAAATGATTATACCGATATAAACATAGAAAGGGATAATATGCCCATTTGAAGAAATCGGTTACTTCATGCGAACTACCATAAAGGACTTTATAGACCAACCATAATGAAGCTGATCAGTGAATTCCGAAAATCGAATAGAGGTGCCAGCCTCGTACTGGTGTCGGCATTCAGCGTGATAGTTATCGGGATCGCTGTCACCCTTGTGGTGATCAGTTCCATGCTGCTGTCCAAGGCTAATGCAGTCAAAAGGCAGGGACAGGCATATGAAATTGCCACCAGTCTTTCTGCAAGGCTTGAAGAGATGATACTGAATGAGGCTGTCGGTGAGGGCGGTACTGTCAAAAAATCCCAAATAGATCTTGATTCATTTTTCAGTGATTCAATACCCGCAAACCGGATGGGAGTCATTGTTGATATTCCCAAAACGGATGGTTTTCCGGGAATACCGGATTCTTCCGTTAAAGCTTTAGTTTCAAGAGCGATCAACAGCGAAACCGGATCCGTCGATTACTATTCCGTCACGGTAACGGCAGAAGCTGCCGGAGAGACATATATAAAGGTAATGGAATTCACCGGAAGCGCATCAAACGGATACGATCGAAGATAAAAGTATGAACAGATTGCATTCTGACAACTTCATACATAATGACAAGGGTGAAACGCTTGTTGAGATCATGGTTGCTTTTATCGTACTCATGATCGTGATTGCTATGTTCACAGGCGCAATAACTTCTGCCGGCTCGGCCGTCAACTACTCCATTGACATAAGGAGAACTTCCGATAAGGAGTATATTGATTTTCACACGGCACTGAATGAAGAGAAACAAACCAATACCGTCAGCTCAATGAGAGTACCTGACGTCACCAAATCATATGTAGTATCAGGAACTAACGGAGATATTACCGTCACCGCATATCAATACAAATCAGGCGATACGGTTTACTGGGTATTTAGATGAGGAACACCTTCTCTAAAAAAACTCATACTTTAAGGAATTCGGGCTTTACTCTCGTTGAGCTTCTTGTTTCGATGACTCTGACAGCAATCTTTGCAACTGCTGTTGTAGCCATCATGCCCGCAGCCACAAGGATCTATATGCAGATCCAGGACATGAGCAGAGCCCAGATTGTGGCTGATATGGTCATTGATTCATTAAGGGAAGAATGTGCGGATACATATATTGAGGATTTTGCATCGGTCAGAACGGTAAACACAACCGCGGCAGATGATGATGGAATGATACAGCCGTTCATATCGAACGTGGTCAATGATGACAGCATCACAGAAGCAGATCAGATCCCCGCATCAGCCGACGAAGGAAATGTTCTGATCATCAGGAAATCAAACGGTTATTGTGAGGCTATTTTTGCCTGCATGCCGATCACTTACTCAAATTACTATTACGTGTATACCCATGACCGTGCGCGTCAATATGATACCTCATATACTCTGGGCGGTTCGTCACGTGCCGTATACAGATTCTTCAATGGCGGAGTCGGTTCTGCCGAAACCAATCCGGGATATGTGCATTACGGCTATTACAGCTGTGCAAAAAAGGATGTAACCTGGACTTCCGGATCAGACAGCCATACCATAAACTGTATTTTCCCGATGGAAAGGTATGATTACACAAATCCTTTTTCGATAGACTCTTACAATGGATATACAGTAAGTCTCGAGTTTTCAAAGCCGTCAATGTCCGACAACAGCGATTATTATCTTCAGAGACCTGTAGATGTTACGGTAACGGTCAATGTTTACAATTGCTCCTACGAAGAGCAGGCGGAGAATTCTCCGATATACTCCAGAACAGCCTTACTGGTATTTTCAGAGGACACCACTAAATGATCATTTCTTCGAAAGAAAAAAAGAATAATCAAGGATTCACCCTTGTTGAGATGATCGTAGTATTGATCGTCCTGGGAATACTGGCTTCTGCTGCCGTTTACGGTATAGCAGCATATATTAACCTGACCCGCTATAACAACAACCAGCAGAATGCCGAATCCGTCTATCAGGCGGCTCAGGCCACTCTGAATCATATGTCCGAAAACGGGACCATAGATGAATGGGCTCTGAAACTCATCGGAGAAAAAGGTGCCAGCGGTTCGGATAATGCGGAAGACAGAGGTATCGGAACAGAAGACGGATACAACGACAACAACCCTGAAGATACAGGATATGCCGGAAATATCTATAATCAGACATATTTCGAAACATTACAGTCACTGGAAACAAAAAATCCCGGGCTTTCTGCCCATATGAGATATTCATTAACATATCTTCCCGAAGAGAGCTTTACTTTATCCGAAGAAGACAGAGCTCAAAATGATCTTATATTACAGCTGATCAGGGACGAATTTAAATCAACAGACATTTTTTCCGGAATCATAACCATTGAATTTGATGTGGAAAAGGTTCTTGATACTTCTCTTTCTTCTCATTACAGCGTCAGCGTATATTCGGTCTTTTATGACAGCAGAATATCATCCTGGAATGCAGGTCTTGGTTCATGGTCTCAGACTGCTCTTAATTCGGCTGCGGGTAATGACTCTCGCGTTCCGTACAGACTTGAATCCTACCGCAGCGGCACCAGTCTTGTCGGATACTATGTCGGCAGTTACGGACTTTCAGAGGTGGATTCTGTTTATCTTCCTCCTGAGACCAAAATCGATAATTTTACCCTGAGAAACGGAGAAACTCTCGATCTTAGCTGGTCGCTATCCTCTGAAGACGGATCTCCCATAACGGGAATACCTTCACATATCCACTACACTTTCTCACTATATAACGCCGAAGATGACAGGAAGTTCTGTGATCTTGCCATAAACGAGAATTCAATTCTTGATACATCCGGAATACCAAGAAAAGAATTATATTCAACTGCGGTTGAAAACAACGGAACATACACATATCCGGAAAGTATATACAATATTTTCAAAGACAGGTTTGACAGCAGACCATTTGCAAACAACTATGTTGAACAGATTAATTTCAGAAACCATTCCGGATCATCACCATACACGGTTGTATATACCCGTGAAGAAGTCCACGATGAATATAATACCTCTATAGTCATTTACAGGGCTTCTTTCAAGACCACCACAAAGGTATTCGTACACCTTGCCACAGACTCCAGTTATGCATTCGAATACAATGATCAGGCAGTAAATCTCTTTGATGCGAATGACAGCGGATATTATACATTTCCGCTTACGGTTTCTTATGAAGTATACGAAATAAGCGGAACTCCTTTACCCGGAAGAGTAACGTATACTCTTACTCTTGATGCCATGATGGCAAGGAATATCCTTGATCTGGTTGACGATGACAGAGTATTGAATACCGATTCAAACCAGACTCCTATTTCTGTAAGGGAAAGAGTACTTAATTATAGTTTCAACAGGATCCTTAACGGTTCAGCCACTCATATGACGTATGCGATCCCTCCCGTGAACTTTTATGCAAAAATGTCGGTTGGAGACGATGATTTTGGCACCTACAGGCCGGATTACAACGAGAATTATCTGGGAAATACCATTTCCGACACAGATGCCACCGAAGCCGGGAGAGCTCTTAATGACCCTGTATATCTATGCCCGGACGGCACATATAAATATATTAAAAATGCCGCACATAGAGATCAGCCGAACCGCGCTGTTGTCAACGCATTTTTTGGAGACCTCGGAACCGGCAGCGTTCTGAACAAGCCTGATTCGAATGTTGCAGTCATAACATCCTTCAGACATCTCTACAATATCAGGATGCTTGCAGACTATTCAAACAATGTCACCTACTATATTGACAGGGATTTGAACTGGTTCAATGTCAATAGTGATAATACCTATTCAAGCGACGTCATTGTATATGGTGCAGGAGGAACCGAAGGATTAAAAGGTTTTTCTCCCGTTCCGGTCATCGACCCGACACCCGGCAATCCATATCCGATTTATGGCAAGGATCTTAACGTCGTTTCATTCCCTTCAATTGTCTCACTGAACAATCACTCAACACTTATTGCACGAAGCAACTCATTTGCTTCCGTAACAACACCGGACCCCACGGTCGACTCTACTTCCGTCATAAACAATGTCCAGATGAGGAATGCTGCTTTCTACAGCAAAGATGACGCCTACGATATATACCATGCCTATGGGCTTATCGGAACCAATTACGGCAAGATAGTCAACATCAGATTGAATGCATTGACTCTCGTTTTGTGTGATACTCCTGACGGACACAATGACGACAGGGAAGATATCATCAACGGTGTTCATGAACTTGTTACGGGATCGGTTGAAAAAGATACAACTGAAGCTGATTTTGAAGGCACCTCTGCAGTCGGCGGACTCGTAGGAGCAAACGGCGGAACCATCGGCGACCAGACTATAACCCGTGATTTCGAAAACACCGTGAGAGCCAGCAACTGCATTGTTACTGCTTTACACCAAAGCGGAGGTACATGGAAAGTATATGATGTCTCCTCTATTGCCTGCATCATTGGTGATAACGGCACTTCAGTAAATCCGACAAAAGATGGACATGTTTATGGCACACTGGAAGCATGCGGCCACTTTGCTGTAGCCGGATGGATAGACGCTGCAGGAATAATAGGATATTCAAAATCCGATATAGGTGCAATATTACGAGTCAACAATGAGGTCAAGGATACAGATCCGTATAAACCTATTATTGATTTTGGAACAGTTTCGCTACCGGGAACTGATAACCAGGTCCAGATTAATTCGGTAATATATGCCACCGGTGAAGCTGCCGGAGGTGCAATTGCAAAGCTTGATAAAGGTAAGCATTTATATCAAAGTACCGGACTATCGCCACTTCAAACAGGTAGCGTTGTCAACGGAAGATTCAATATAACCGAAAGACCAAGTAATGCTGAATACGCAGTTGATGTTCGACTTGATTCAGGTTCATTCATCATGTTCAAAACCAATGTAAAGCCCAAAAACATTGATCACGGCGGAGTCGGCGGTGCTATCGGTCGTATGAACTGCAGCGGAAGAATAAGTATCCGTGTAATGAACTCCGGTTGGATCACAGCATCAGAAGGACGCAGCTACGAGCAAAATGTAGGCGGTGCTGTCGGAACAATACATAACAGCGTACTGTCCGATGTCAGTATTTTTGTCATCAACGATGGAAACATTGGCACATTTGACGGAACATCCCCTTATGGCAGTTCCAACTCAACAGGCGGCGCAATTGGAAGAATACGCCTTTCTTCCGCTAACGCCGGCTCATCCTTTACCGTTTCTGTCACCAACAATGGCGCTATTATGGGAGATTTCAGCCACCTAGGCAATAATGCCGGAGTCGGGGTAGGCGGAAGTATAGGTTCTATAGCAAGTCCGTCATATGACAGTTTTCAGAATCTCACGATTAAATGCGATAATTTCGGAATAATAAAAGGTACTGCTCTCTCACTTGCAGGAGATTCCGGCAGCAATGCTTTTGGTGTCGGAGGTGTAATAGGATACACTCAGTTCATCCCGTATAACAGTGCATTCTATGGTATTACCGAGGATAATGCCTCTGTCAGTTCCGACGGAAATAATGCAGGCGGTGTAATAGGTTCTCATACCAACGCTGCAGGAACTCTTCCCGGAAGCGAAAACACTACCATTACTTCTGATCTGCACAATGGTTCAAGTATATCCGCTTCCGCATCAAATGCCGGAGGTGCGATCGGTAATACCAGTATTTTCCATTTGAATATCCTTGTGCGTACCAAGATAACAGGTACAGTCGAGATAAACGCGCTCTCAAATTCCGGCGGAGTATGCGGAAGACTGAATACAAATACTACAACCATAAACTCGTCCGTTATTTTGGAGGGTGACGCATCGGATAAAAATTCAATATTAAAGATATGTGCTTCCGGAACCAATACCTCTTCTTACAAAAATAATGCCGGCGGCCTTATTGGAGCATGCACAATCAGCAGCGGTTCATCGGCTTTCCAACCCGTTTTATCAATGCCGTCTCAGTCAGTTACCGGATCAGGTGGCAACATTCTTTGTGTTAATGTTGACAGTTATAATGACAATGCCGGTGGTATGATCGGTTATTTCAAAGATACCTATACTAACATTAATTCTGACTTTGCAATAATGCTCCACCCTGCTTCACATGTATATGCCAGACACAATAATGCAGGCGGATGTATCGGTAAGCTTGACTTCAACAAAATATTAAACTCAAATCTGGAAGCAAGAGACTCATCCATTTCTTCATCATCCGTACCATATATATGGGCTGACGGAGAAAACGCCGGAGGTGTAATTGGATATAGTAGCAGTGCTATGACCTTAAGCGCATCAAATACCGTAACTTTGAATTCCACTAAAGGAATTAAGATCAAGAGCGGCATCCTCGATACAGAAACAGGCACTGTAACCGGAGGAAATGCCGGCGGATGTTTCGGATTGCTTGAAGGATCAGCCACAATTAACGGTGAGATTTCAATCAGCGGTAATAAAATTGAAATCGCCGGTTTTGCAAATACCGGAGGAGTCATCGGAAAATGCAAATCCGTTACCATAAATGGTACTCTTTCCAACACAGCAGATCTTTGTGCCATTACCGGTACCGCCTCTACAGGTGGTGTTATCGGAGATTGTACAAACAGTACTTTGTCCGGAATCATCACCATCGGAAAATATACCGTCGATTCGATCACCGGGGCAGTAACCATCGATCCGGTCAGCATTTCTGTTTCGGGAACCAACGATACAGGCGGATGTATCGGACAATTATCGGGCGGAAGCATAAGTGAAACCGCTTTGATAGAATTTGCAGGTGAATATACAGAGATAAAGGGAAATACCATGACCGGCGGATGTATCGGTTATGTCATCGACAGCAACAGTATTTCCGGTAACATTTCATTCTCCGGTTCAAACAACAAAATAACCGGCTCTTCGGATAACACCGGAGGCGTCATCGGAAGTTATAGAAATTCCACCATAAAAGACAGTGCCTCAGTCACTTTCTCCGGAAATAATACTCCGATATTCGGAGTTAATAATACCGGCGGACTAATAGGCGGAACAAACGGCGGTAAATTTATAAATAATTCCTCATTTGTTTTCGATGCAACAGACAGTTTCGTATCCGGAAATGATTACGTTGGAGGAATAGTCGGAAAACTGACCGGTACCGGAATGGAAGCTTCAGGAGGCAGCGGCGTAAGTATTTCATATTCGGGCACCAGATCCGAAACCGCAACCGATGGAGATTATTCCATAACAGGAAATAACAATGTCGGTGGTGTTTTCGGCGGAATGACCGCCAGTGCTTATTCAAAAGAAGGTGCACGTTATACCTTCAGCGGTATTAACTCTTTGATCAAGGGAAACGACAACGTTGGTGGCGTTATCGGCTCGTCAGTCAACAGCAGCAATCTTGGACCCATATTATTCTCTCCCGTAACATCCTGTACTATCATTGGAGAGAATAATGTAGCCGGCTGTGTCGGACTCGGAAATGGCAACAAGGGCGGGCAGCGCGATAATGCCAATCTCCCCAATAACCCTTCGATCAGTTTGAATAACTGTGCAGTAACCATATCCGCAACAGGATACGCAGGAGGTATTGTAGGACAGCTGCAAAGCGGTTGCTGGTTCTCGGGTTCAACCATTACGATCAGCGGAGATAAAACCCTGACCATCAGATCATCGGATCAGTCTGCGGGCGGACATATCGGATACATGAATGGCGTAAACATGGGAAATGTAAATAACCATCTGGTAACCACCTGTAATGACTCATCCGCAATCATCGTCAGCGGAAAAATTGCTGCAGGCGGAGTGATCGGATATATCAAAAATGAAGCCAAGACTAACAGACCCACCATATATTTCACACTAAACGACTCATCTTCGATCACGGTTTCTGCAGCCGGCGGTGAAGGCGCAGGCGGAATAATAGGTGTTAACGGAAGTGATTTCGGACATTCAGAAGATGTAAACTGGAGCGGACCCGGATTCATTACCGTCAACGGTCCGGCAGGTTACACAGGTGCTTACATGGGCAAGAATCTCAGATCCTTTAAAGGCGCAGCAATCAGTGCATATACCGAATTCATGAGCCATGTAAAGTTTGGAAATAATCCTGCGAATAAACTGATTGGAAACGGAACTTATTAATAAATATGGACGACTATACACCTAAAGACAACACAACATTTTACGTCGAATCCGTCCCCAGCAGATTGAGTAAGTTTGCCTGGCTCATTGCGATCGCAGGGCTGATCATCGGAGCTATCGCCATATGGGCGGGGATCGGTTCGGGCGCGCGCTCAGCTCTCTCCCATGCCAAGGATATACGCGTGGCCTTAAAGCTTATATCTCTTGAATATTACGGCGGAGACGGTTCCATATACGAACCGTCATCCGAAAACGGCATGCCGAAGGAAGCACTTGAAAAGTTAAAATCCATAGTCCCCATAAGAGGTGACCTTCAGCTTACCGGATGGGATTATGCAAATAACATTCCTGTTTCTTTTTCATACAGGGAAGGCCGGTATCTTGTGGAATATAAAGATCTGGGACAGGGTGACGGGACCTACGGAATGAACGGAGACTGGAGCGTATACTACGATTTCAAAGTACTGGAATATACAGCGGGAGAATAATCTGAGATCATGGCTGAATACAGAATCACAGCACAGAACGAAAAAGGCAAACAAATAAAATACAGGATCACCGCATCCGATGAAAGAGAGATCAAGAA
>OCVV011170230.1_pt1 | contig 10750 bp, 6 predicted proteins | sample 1539721 | NCBI WGS metagenome assembly OCVV01 (sample SAMN02144230, study PRJEB22623) | gut metagenome | biome: sheep rumen | host: Ovis aries | place: New Zealand
GGCGTAACTTGTTTTTTTTTCTACTAGTGTATATCTATTTTTATCAAACATTGCCCATGGAGCAAAATGTTTTCCTTCTGTGTGACCAGAAATAGCAAAAGCTGTAAAATTATATGTCGTTAAAAAGTCTTCTTTTTTTTCTAATTCTTTTAATACATTGATGATAATATCTTGCCAAATAAAATTAGGGATTGGTTGATAATCCTTAGGAATATGTTCAATAAAATTTTCTTTTTTTAAGCCAATAGATTCTAAGAATTTTATTCTTTCTAGTCGTGTCAATTTGTAATCTTTGTTGCTGATTTGAAATGTTTGATATGTTTTAAAATTATTTATATTTATTGTTCTTAAATCAAACCAAGGTATGTAATATCTTTCATGGATACAAATACCTTTTGAAACTGCTTCAATGATAATATCCTTGCCTAAATCAATACCAATAGTCATTCCAGCATATCTTTGATATCTTTCTGTTGGAACACTATCTATATTGAATAATACTAAGACTCCAAATGGATCTTTTTCTTTTATCTTTTTGAATATTTGTTCAAACATTCTTTTTGTATGAAGCCAAGTATTTTCTATACCTGTTATTGGATGTCGTCCTTTTAAGGTGTCAATTCTGTTGTATGGTAATTCATTTATTATATTTTGGTTTTTATAATAGTCATCTATATTTTCAATTATTGTTAGATCTTTTACTGGACTAAGTTGTGGAAAAAAAGAAAATTAGGTTTAGCATGTCGCTTGTGCGATAATAATTCATCATCTTTTTTCTATCTTTTTCATTGTTCATACTTAGCATATGATATCAACCACTACTACCATATTATACATTATTATATGGTAGTGGGAGTATAAAAAAATATTATGAAAATTTTATTATAATTGTATTAAAGAAAAAAGAAAAAGTTATGTTGTTTTATGAATTAAAAAATGATAAAATAAGTGTAAGAATGTTTATTTAGAGAGTGTGAGGTTATGAATCCGAAAAAGAAACCATTTTTTTTAAATTGGATTTTTTTAGTACTATTTGTTATTTTATTTTTTCATTTCTTTGTTGGTGGAGGAGTATCTGAGAAAAAAGATACTATTCATAAATATTCTAATGGAGTATTTTCTTTAATATCAAGTTCAGAAAACAAAGTGTTTGATTCTGAAATTCGAGCTTTTGCTAAAAAGAATGGAATTAAGATTGATATAGAGTATGATGATACTTTAAAAATTACTAGGAGATTAAATTCGTTAGAAAAATATGATGCTGTTTGGTTATCAAATTCTATATGGATGTATTCTATTGATAGTAGTAAAGTAAGAATTACTGATACGAAATCTACTAGTATTAACCCAATTGTTTTTGGAATCCGCAAATCAAAAGCAGAAGAATTAGGTTTTTTTAATCGAGAAATATATACTCAAGATATTGTTGATGCAGTTCAAAATAAAAAATTAAAGTTTAGTATGTCTAATCCAGTTACAACAAATAGTGGTGCTAGTGCTTATTTAGGAATTCTTACTAATTTGGCTGGAAGTCCAGAAGTTTTAACAAATGAAATGGTGCAGGATGAAAGTTTAAAGGGCAAATTAAAAGACTTTTTTTCTGGAGTGGAGCGTTCTGCTGGAGATGAGGATTATTTAGAAAAAATGTTTGTCAAGGGAGATTATGAGGCAGTTTTCTCTTATGAATCATCCATTATTAATATTAATAAAAAATTAGAAAAGGATAAAAAAGAAATTTTATATGCTGTTTATCCTGTGGATGGGGTTTCTATTTCAGATAGTCCTATTGGCTATATTGATCAAAAAGATAGTGTTAAAAAAGAGCAATATGATAAATTAGTTCAATATCTTTTGGGAAATGATGGTCAAAAATTGTTGGCTAATTATGGTAGAAGAACTTGGTATGGTGGTGTTACTACTAAAGCAGATCAAGATGTATTTAATTCTAAATGGGGTATTGATACAACGAAATATATTTCTCCATTAAAATATCCATCTACTAGTGTTATTAAACAAGCATTAGCTTTATATCAAAGCAGTATTAGAAAACCTGTTCATGTTGTTTTTTGCCTTGATTATTCTGGAAGTATGTATGGTGAGAGAATGACTGATTTAGAAAATGCAATGGATTATCTTTTATCTAGTCGTGCGGAACAAGATTTATTGCAATTTTCAAATGATGACATTGTTGATGTTATTCCGTTTTCTTCCTCTTATGACCTTGTTTGGCATTCAGAATCTCGTGAACAATTAGCTCAAGTTTTAGAAAAAATAAAAAATCGTTCCCCTGGGGGAGGAACTGCTTTATTTCCATCTATTGAAAAGGCTTTAGAATTATTAAAGAATGCAGATAGAAATGCTTATAATACCTCTATTGTTGTTATGACGGATGGTGAAGGTAATATAGGTAATTATGCTGATTTAAAAAAATATTATAAAAAGTTAGATATGGATATTCCTGTATATTCTATTAAATTTGGAGCTAGTGATGAAGGGCAATTAAAACAAATATCTTCTTTAACAAATGGAAAAGTATTTGATGGTACTACTAGTTTGATAGATGCCTTTATGGAAGTTAGAGGGTATAACTAGGAGTGTGAGTGTATGAAAAATAAAGAAATTGTTTCAGCTACTATAGGAGGATGCTTTTTTGCAATTCCATATTTAGCTTTATCAGCACCAATTTTGCCCTCTCTTTTGATAGGTGTAGCAGCATTTGGAGCTGGAGAATTAGTGCTTGGAGAAAATAAATTGACTTTAAAAGATACTAATAGAAGTTTGTATAATAAATTGAAAATAGCTAATAAACAGAACAATCATATTTTAAATATGATTCCAAGACTTGAAGATGAGAGTTTGAAAAAACAGCTTAATGAGATTTATGATTCTGTATCGAAGATTATTTCTACAATTTCAAAACATCCTGATAAAGCAAAAAAAGATGATAATTTTTTTGATTATTATCTTCCAATTACTGTCAAATTAATTGATCGATATGATGAAATTGAAAATCAAAAGCTTTCTTCTAAAGAAAGCGAAAAGTTTTTGACTTCTACTAATAAAATGGTTGATGAAATTAATAGGGCTTATAAAAAGATTTTGTCTGATTTATATCGAAAGGATATTGTAGATATGGATGCAGAGATGAAGGTGTTTGATTCTTTATTAAAAGCTGATGGCTTTAATGATGCAGATTTACAAGTAAAAAAGGAGGAAAATTAGTATGAATAAAAAACAGATTGTTGGTGTTATTATTTTTGTTATTTTGGTTTTATCAATTATAGGAATTCGTTTTTTCTCTAATAATTCTAAAGGAATTAATTTATCTAGGCTTACAACTGTTTATGTGGCAACTGGTGGTGGGAAAGAAGATTTTCTTGCTGATTCTGATGTTGTCAAAATTTTAAGAAAAAAATATAAATTAAATGTTGTATTTGATAATTGGAGTAACGGTAAAACAATACAACTTCCTTTGGTACGTGAAGCTGCTGGCTATGGAGATGAGTCAATTGCTTCTGCTATTGCAGGTGGGGATACCTCTTATACAATTCATTCTTCTGGAGTATCTACGTATGATGCCTTGTTTACTTCTGATCAAAGATTTTATGATTACTATAAATTGTGGCCTGATAAAGAAAAAAATGAAGCTGATCGTTATAATGTTAAAGGTGGGAGTTTGACTTTAAATACTCCGATTGTTATTTATAGTTGGAAAAGAGTAGTAGAAGTTTTGATGCAAGAAGAAATTGTTACTGAAAAAGATGGAGTTTACTATATCAGTGATATGAATAAACTAATGCAGTATATTTTAGATGGTAAAAAGTGGTCTGATATTGGTCTTGGAGAGTTATATGGAAATATTAATATAGCATCGACTGATCCTGTTACTTCATCACCTGGGGCAACTTATTATGGACTTTTACTTTCTACTTTAGTTAGTGGGCAAATAACAGATGAAAATGTTGCAGATAGTTTACCAAAATTAAAACAATTTTATGTTAAGTCAGGATATATGAATAATACTCCTGCAGATTTATTTGAAAGATACTTAAAAACTGGTATGGGTGGGCAACCAATGATTGTGGATTATGAAAAAAGTATTATTGACTTTGCTAATTCCAATAAAGATGGATTTAATCAAGTAAAAGATGAAATACGTATTTTATATCCATCACCAACTGTTTGGAATTCTCATTGCTTGGCTTATTTTACCGATAAAGGAAAAAAACTTTATGAAGCGTTTGATGATAAAGAAATTCAACAAATTGCATGGGAAAAATATGGATTTCGTACTGGAATTACTGGTGGTAGTTATGATGTATCTAAGATTGGTATCGGTGTACCACAAACAATTACTAGTACAGTATCTAGTTTAAAGATGAATATTTATAATCAATTAATTGAATATTTAAGAAATGGAGAGTAATAATATGGATGGATTAGAATTAAAATTAGAAGATTATAAAGCAGAAAAGAAGGTGGAAGGTTTAGTCAATTCTGGTGATAAAGTAACAGAAGAAAAAATTGAGGAGTCTTTAAATTATGATTTATTGTCAGCTGAAGAGAAAAAGGCAATTGATGATTTTGTAAAGAAAATTGATGCTTCTGATTCAACACAAATTCTTCAATTTGGAGCAGCGTCTCAAGCTAAAATATCAGAATTCTCTGATTCTGTATTAGAGGATGTTAAAACAAAAAATACAGGAGTAGCAGGTGATTTATTAGCGGAATTGGTTGCTCAAATAAAATCTTTTGATGGGGATGTTACAAAGGAACCAAAAGGGTTAGAAAAATTATTTACAAGTGCTAAAAAGCAATTTGATAAAATTATTGCTAAATATTCTAAAATAGAAAAAAATATTGATGTTATTGAAAGTGATTTAGAAAAAGATAAGATTAAAATGTTAAAGGACATTGCTTTATTTGATACAATGTATGAAAAAAATCTTACGTTTTTTAAAGAAATTTCATTATATATTATTGCGGGTGAAAAGAAATTAGAAGAATTAAGAACAGTTGTTTTGCCGGAACTACAAAAGAAAGCAGAAGAGTCTGGTGAACAAATTGATGTTCAAAAAGTAAATGATATGGAAAATATTATTAATCGCTTTGAAAAGAAAATTTATGATTTAAAAACAACGCGTATTATTTCTATTCAAATGGCTCCACAAATTCGTTTACTTCAAAATAATGAGGCAGAACTTGTTGAGAAGATTCAAAGTTCTATTACTAATACAATTCCTTTATGGAAAAACCAGATGGTTCTTGCACTTGGAATTACAAATGCAAAAAGTGCTTTAAAGAATCAACAGGCGGTTTCTAATTTAACGAATGAAATGCTAAAGAAAAATAGTGAGACGTTAAAACAAGGATCTATCGATATTGCTAAGGAGTCTGAAAAAGCAATTGTTGACATTGATACTTTAAAGAAAACTAATGCTGATATTATTGAAACCTTGGATGCTGTTATTGAAATTCATAAAAATGGAAGAGCTCAAAGACAAGCTGCAGAAAAAGAACTTCAAGCAATTGAAAAAGAATTGAAAGCAAAAATGCTTGAAATTAATGTGGATAAAAAATAGTAATAAGCCGCTTTTTGTGGCTTATTTTGAGGTGATTGAATGTATAAAGATTATTTAGAAGATGTGTATAAAGATTTTTATGGTGAAAAAGAAGGGGAAAAAAAATATCAGAAAGATTTTTCAGAAAAGACTAAGGAGTTTGATATTTTAGATGCTGATCAATTTTTATTAGAAGAGGATTCTATTGAATTATTAAAAAAAACTGTTGATTATATGAAAAATAATTCTTTGGATGAGAAAAAAAAATATTTGGATTTTAATTTCTTAATTCAAAGTGATAATAAAGAATTATTTGATGAAATAGAGCATTATCTTCAGAATGCTGTTTCTTATTATCATTATCTTTCTAATGATTCTTTAGGTAAAATTTCTTTTTTAGAAATTGATACTATTGAACAGATTTTGGAATGTATTGAAAAGCATTCTATTATTTCAATACGAGATATTAAGGGTTTTGATTTAAAAGATATTATATTTCAAAAAAAATTATTTCATTTATTATCAGAAAATGTTCATAATAAAATTATTCTTATAGAGGGAACTAAGGATGAATTAAATCACTTTTTTGAGTTTGGAGAAGATTTACGAGAAAATTCTTTCCCCTTTGTTTTAATTGGAAGGGAACCAGATGTACAGGATGCTTATCAAGATATTTTAAAAATAACAGATGCAGAAGAGAAGTTTGGAAATGATTTCTGTTTAAAAATACTTGATTATATATCAGAGACTTATAAAAAAAGTGAACTTAGTTATCCTAATTATCGTAATCAACTATGTCGTTCTTTAATTTTTAATCAGGAGATTCCTAAAATTGAAAGTAGGAAAACCTTGGATGAAATATTTGAACAGTTAGATGAATTAGTTGGTTTAGATAAGGTAAAAAAAACCCTTAGGGAATTAGTTGATTATATGTTATTACGAAAGAAGAGTAATGATTTGAAACTAGATGGTGTTAATTTGCATATGGTGTTTTTAGGAAATCCTGGAACTGGTAAAACAACTGTTGCTCGAATGGTTTCTGAAATATTATATAATCTAGGATATATTAAGCAAAATAAGTTAATTGAAGTTACTAGTAAAGACTTAGTGGCTGAATATGTGGGACAAACTGCGGTTAAGACAATGAATGTTGTTGAAAGAGCAATGGGTGGTGTTTTGTTTGTTGATGAAGCTTATACTTTGGCAACAACTAATTCTCAAAATTCTTATAATGGAGAGGCTATTGCTACATTAATCAAAGCTATGGAAGATTATCGTGATAATATTGTTGTCATTTTTGCTGGGTATACTAAAGAAATGCAGGATTTTTTAGATTCTAACTCTGGTATTATATCTCGTATTGGATATACTTTTGAATTTGATGATTATACAGATGATGAGCTTATTGCAATATTTAATGGTATGATGAAAAAGAGTGGATTTAGTGTGGAAAAAGATGCTATTTCTGTATTAAAAAATATTATAAAAGAAAATCGGAACTCTAAGAATTTTGGAAATGCTCGTTTTGTTAGAAATGTTTACGAAAAAACAATTATTAAACATGCTACTAATACAAAAAATAAAAAGAGAAAGAGTATATTATCAACTATTACTAAGGAAGATATTTCTTATGATAATGTTGGAGTTTTATAGATTTGTGATATAATTATAAACATATAGGAGGATAAAAAACGATGAAGAAGATAATTGATGGAAATGAGGCTGCTGCTTACGTTTCATATAATTTTACAGAAGTTGCTGGTATTTATCCTATTACTCCAGCTAGTCCTATGGCTGAACTTACAGATAAGTGGAGTATTGAAGGAAAATTAAACTATTTTGGTATTCCAGTTAAAGTTGTGGAGATGGAATCGGAAGCTGGAGCTGCCGGTATGGTACATGGATCTTTGCAAGCAGGATGTTTAACAACAACTTATACTGCTAGTCAGGGATTATTGTTGATGATTCCAAATATGTATAAAATTGCGGGAGAATTGTTGCCTTGTGTTATTAATGTGGCGGCTAGAAGTTTAGCTACTCATGCACTTTCTATATTTGGAGATCATCAAGATATTTATGCAACTAGAAGTACAGGATTTGCGATGCTTGCATCTAGTTCTGTGCAACAAGTTATGGATTTAACTGGAGTTGCTCATTTGTCGGCAATCAAGGGAAGAGTTCCTTTTGTTAATTTCTTTGATGGTTTTCGTACAAGCCATGAATTGCAAAAAGTCGAAATGATTGATACAGACAAATTAAAAGAATTGATAGATAAAAAAGCATTAGATGAATTTAAATTACGAGCAATGAATCCTGTTCATCCTAAAATTCATGGTACTGCTCAAAATGAAGATATTTATTTTCAAGCTACTGAAGTACGTAATTCTTACTATAATAAGGTTCCAGATATTGTATATGAATATATGGAAGAAATTAATAAAATTACAGGAAAATCTTATAAACCATTTAATTATTATGGAAATCCTAATGCAAATAAAGTGATTGTGGCAATGGGATCTGTTTGTGAAACAATTCGAGAAACTGTTGATTATTTAACAAAAGAAAAAAATGAATTGGTTGGTTTGCTTGAGGTACACTTATATCGTCCTTTTAGTTCAAAATATTTTTTAAATGCTTTACCAAAGACTGTTAAAAAGATTGCAGTATTAGATCGTACAAAAGAACCTGGGGCTAGTGGAGAACCTTTGTATTTGGATGTTGTACAAACAATAAAAAATGCAGAGGCCAAAGTCATGGTTGTTGGAGGACGCTATGGTTTATCAAGTAAAAATACAACCCCTGCTATGATTAAAGGCGTATTTGATTTTTTAGATACTAGGGATGTTCATACAAATTTTACAATTGGAATTGTAGATGATATTACTAATTTAAGCATTCCATATGATAACAAATTTATGATACCAAGTAATAATGCTGAGTTTTTAATATATGGTTATGGTAGTGATGGAATGGTTTCTGCTTCTAAGGATCTAATGAAAATTACGGGTTCCTATACTAATGCTTATGTGCAGGGATATTTTCAATATGATTCTAAAAAAAGTGGTGGTGTTACGATTGCAAATCTTCGATTTGGGAAGAAGCCAATTACTAGTACTTATTATGTAGAGAAAGCAAATATTGTTGTTTGTACAAAAGATAGTTATCTTCGACGTATGAAGATGTTTGAAAAAATTGCAGATAAAGGTGTATTTATTTTAAACACTTCAAAATCTGCTGATGAAGTTTTGGCTTTTATGACGAATCATGATAAGAAGATTTTACAGAATAAGCATGTTAAAATGTTTATTGTTAATGCCAGTAAGATTGCTAATGATTGTGGTCTTCCTGGTAAAATTAGTACTATTATGGAAACTATTATTTTTAAACTTGGTAAAATTATAGACTTTGATTTTGCAATGCAAAAAGTTAAGGAAAATTTATCAATTAAATTTGCTAATAAAGGTGGAAATCTTGTTTCTAAAAATATGGAGGCAATTGATGCTTCTTTAGAATGTTTAATACCAGTAAAAATACCTTGGGTTGATTTTGATAATGATTTTGTTCCTAAGAAAAATTTATTTGAAATAATTGATTCAATGGAAGGAGACTCTTTACCGGTCAGTAGTTTTGTTTCTATGCCAGATGGGGAGTTTGAGGCTGGAACATCTAGATTTGATAAGAGAGATAGTAGTGATAGTGCTCCATGTTATATTAGTGAAAACTGTATTCATTGCAATATGTGTAGCTTAGTATGTCCTCATGCTGTTGTTAGACCATTCTTATTAGATGAAAAGGAAGTAATTGATGCTCCAGATTCTGTTTCTCGTCATTTGACTGATGCTAAGATAAAAGATCAGGATTTAAAATTTACTATTGGAATAAGTTTGCCAGATTGTACAGGTTGTGGTCTTTGTACAGAGGTTTGTCCTGGGAAAGCCGGAGCTAAAGCACTTGTTATGAAGATGAAAAATGAGTTATTAGCGGATAAGCGAGATGAAGAGTCTAAATACTTGTATGAAGAGGTAAAAGAGAAAAGAAATGTTATGCCAACAACGACTGTTAAGGGGAGTCAATTTAAAAAGCCAAAATTTGAATTTCCTGGGGCTTGCGCAGGTTGTGGAGAAACTCCTTATTTAAAATTATTAACACAATTGTTTGGTGATAGAATGATTGTTGCTAATGCTACAGGATGTTCTTCTATTTATGGGGCAAGCACACCATCTATGCCATATTCTATTCCTTGGTCTAATTCATTATTTGAAGATAATGCTGAATTTGGTTTTGGTATGAAAATTGCTGATCAAACGATAAAGAAGCAAATTGTATCTTTAATTCAAAATCATATCGATCAGGTGAAAAAAAGTGAATTAGATATTTATAAGAATTATGTAAAAGATATCAATGAAGAAACAGCAGAAGCTTTGTTGGAAGTGGTTGATTCCACTAAAATAGAAGGTCTTTTAAAATTGAAAGATTTTATTGCTCCAAAATCTGTATGGATTATTGGTGGGGATGGTTGGGCTTATGATATTGGTTATAATGGAATTGATCACGTTTTAGCTAATAATGAAAATGTTAATATCTTAGTTCTTGATACAGAAGTTTATTCAAATACTGGTGGTCAAGCTTCTAAGTCTACTAGACCTGGTGCAGTTGCTAAATTTGCCGCTTCAGGAAAGGAAACTTCTAAAAAGAATTTAGCTAAAATGGCTCTTTCTTATCCACATGTATATGTTGGTACGATTTCTTTAGGGGCTAATCCGATGCAAGCTATCAAAACTATGAAAGAAGCAGAAGCTTATAATGGTCCATCTATTATCATTGCTTACGCTCCTTGTATTGCGCAAGGAATTATAAAAGGAATGAAGAATAGCATTCAAGAAGAAAAAGAAGCTACTCTTTCTGGATATTTTCCATTATTCCACTATCATCCTGTAAGTGGGGAATTTAAGGTTGATAGCAATGCTGATTTTACAAAGTATAAAGAATTTGCTTTAGGAGAAGATCGATATCGTTCTTTATCGAATTTAAATAAACAAAGTGAAATGTTGCTAAACAAGAATAAGGCAGATGCTGAAACTACATATGCTTATTATAAATTATTGGAAAATCGTTGAATCAAACTAAAGTGCACAAATAAGTGCAATTGGGCATAAAATGTGTGTTTTCATAAGAAAATGCACATTTTT
>OCVV011166507.1_pt1 | contig 10748 bp, 6 predicted proteins | sample 1539721 | NCBI WGS metagenome assembly OCVV01 (sample SAMN02144230, study PRJEB22623) | gut metagenome | biome: sheep rumen | host: Ovis aries | place: New Zealand
GCCGCCTGCGCCGCGACCGTGGCAGAACATAAGCCCGCCGCCGCTGTTCTTGTCTATCCCGCTATTCTCAAGGACATCTGCGATCTATGCCAGCCGGGGATGCCTTATCCCCATGAACATGTTACGGCGGAGACCTGCCCCTGCTTCTTTGCCGCGGCGCGGGACGACCGCACGGTGGATATTTCCAACACGCTCCGCATGGAGCTGGCGCTGGCGGAAAAAGGCGTGGCTTTTGAGAGCCATATCTATTCCTACGGCGGACACGGCTTCTCCACCGGTGAGGATTGGATCAACACCAACTCCGTCTGCCCGCGCCTGCCTCAATGGGTGCCGGACAGCATCGAATGGCTGGGCGAGGTCATGGGGAAGCTGAAGCGTGGCGGCTTCACCGAGCCGGTGAGCGCGATCTCCATGAACGGCAATTTCGCGCCGGTACTCAGTGTGGACTGCACGCTCTCTCACCTGCGCAGACAGAGCGAGGAAGCGAAGGCCGTCCTGGCTCCCATGTTCGCGGCCATTGAAGCGGTTGCCAAAGCCCGGCAGTTTTCGGTAGAGGGGCTGATGGCGGCCGTGGGCAACAACACTGCCCGGGAGATCATGGAAATGGTGCAGATCCCCGCAGAGGCGATCTCGGAGATCGACAAGGCGCTGCATCAGATGGTCAACAATCTGGAGGGTTAACGAATATGGTTAAAATCGATTCTCCTGATGTGCAGGAGTTTGAAAAAGAGCATCTGGCGACGCTCCGCTCCCTTGCGCCGGAGTGCATGGTGCTGCTGAAAAAGAACGGAGATTTCCCGCTTTCTTCCCCCTGCGAGATCGCCCTCTACGGCGCGGGTGCGCGGGAAACCATCAAGGGCGGCACGGGCAGCGGTGACGTGAACGTGCGCCATTATGTAACGGTGGAAGAAGGCTTGGAAAACGCCGGCTTTACCGTCACCACAAAGGCGTGGATGGACGGCTATAAGGCCGTTCGGGACAGCTCTATCAAGGGCTTTTATGAGGGAATCGCACAGGAGGCGAAGGAGCTTGGCAAATCCGTCTTTCTCGTCGGCATGGGACGGACGCCCCCGGAGCCCCGCTATGCGCTTCCCCTTGACGGCAAGGGCGAGGTCTGCGTTTATGTGCTTGCCCGCAACTCCGGCGAGGGTGCGGACCGCCCCGGAGGCGAGGGCGACTATCTGCTCACGGAGGATGAGAAGCGGGACATTCTGCGCTGCGCGGAGCAGTACAAGAAATTCCTGCTGGTGTTGAATGTGGGCGGCCCGGTGGATATCTCACCGGTGCTGGGCAAGGTGGAAAACGTTCTGCTGTTAAGCCAGCTGGGCAGCGTTACGGGAGACGCCTTCGCGGACGTACTGCTGGGGAAAGCCAATCCCTCCGGCAAACTCACCACCACCTGGGCCAGGGCCGAAGATCTTCCTTCCATCGGAGACTTCGCCCAGCGGGACGACACCCGTTATCGGGAAGGGGTGTTCGTGGGCTACCGCTACTATGACGCGCCGCCCGTCAAGCCGCTCTTCCCCTTCGGCTATGGCCTGAGCTACACGGAATTCGAGACGGACTGCACCGGTTTTGCGGTGGAAAACGGGATCGTGACCGTAGAGGCGACGATCCGCAACATCGGCAGCTTCCCCGGAAAAGAGACCGCGCAGCTGTATGTTTCCGCCCCGGACGGCAGACTGAAAAAGCCCCTGCGGGAGCTGGGCGCCTATGTCAAGACGAAAGAACTCGCCCCCGGCGAGAGCGAGACGCTTGTGTTGAAGCTTCCGATGGAAAACATGGCCTGCTGGGACGCGGAAAACGACTGCTGGCTGCTGGAGCGGGGTGAATACCTGTTTTCCCTCGGCGATACAGCCGTCGGGGTCGTGTCTCTGGACGGGGATGCGGCTTCCGCGACCCTCAGCCATTCCGGCGGCGAGGCAGATTTTGAGGACTGGCAGCCCCGAATCGTTCGGGAGATTCCCAAAAATCTGCCGTGCATCCCGGTTTCCGCAGCCTCACTTGGCCGCATCGGGCACTATGATCGGGAGCGCATTGACCGGAAACACATCGGTTTGGAGGACCTTTCCGCCTTTTCCGAGCGGGAGTTGGCCACGATCTGCGCCGGCAAGCACTCGGACGCGGAAGGAATGGCGGCCATCATCGGCAATTCCGCCTCCCGCCTGGCGGGCGGCGCGGGTGAGACCGCGTCTGTCGTGACCGAAAAGGGCTATGGCGCCATCGTCATGGCCGACGGCCCTGCGGGGCTGCGTCTGGCGACCAGATACATGGAGACGGAGGACGGCCAGGAGGGGCTGGATTCCGATGCCTTTGACAGCATCCTGAATATCCTGCCGCTCGAGATCCAGCAGCTGATCCGCATGAAACTGCGGCAGAATGAGGAAAAAGCCAAAACAAACACCGTGCTGTATCACTATGCCTCTGCCATCCCCATCGGCACCGCGCTGGCCCAGGCCTGGAACCCGGCTGTCGTGGAAGCTTGCGGCGATCTGGTCGGTGAAGAGATGGAGCTCTTCGGCGCCAACATCTGGCTGGCGCCGGCTCTGAACATCCACCGCAGCCCGCTTTGCGGCCGGAACTTTGAATACTATTCCGAGGATCCTCTGATTTCCGGCAAAACCGCGGCGGCGATGACCCGCGGCGTACAGAAGCACGAAAAGTGCGCCGTCACTATCAAGCACTTTGCCTGCAACAATCAGGAGACCAACCGTTACGGTTCCAACAGCATCGTTTCCCAGCGGGCCCTGCGGGAGATCTATCTCAAGGGCTTCGAGATCTGCGTGAAGGAAGCTGCTCCGAAAGCGCTGATGACTTCTTACAATCTGCTGGGCGGCATTCATACCGCCAACCGCGGCGACCTGATCACAACGATACTGCGCGGCGAGTGGGGCTTTGAGGGCGTCGTCATGACCGACTGGGGCACCACCAACGATAAGTTCAATCTGGGCGTCTACGGCGCGTCCAGCCCGGCGCTCTGCGTCAAAGCGGGCAACGATCTGATGATGTCCGGTACCAAGGAGGATGTGGACGGCATTCTCGCCGGGCTGAAGGACGGGACGATCACACGCGCCGAGCTGGAAGCTTGCGCCGGAAGGATCCTGGCACTTTCCAAGGAGTTGAGCTGATGGCAAAGTGGATCTGCCATCCGGGAGATAACCGGAACACGCGCCTTGTGCCCGTGTTCCGGCGGCACTTTGAAGTGCGCAAAACAATCAAAAGCGCCCTTTTGCGTCTGACGGCTCATGGCATCTATGAGGCGGAGCTGAACGGCGTGCCCGTTACCGAGAACAAGTTCACACCGGGACTGACCAGCTACTATTACCGCATCCAGGTGCAGGAGTATGATGTTGCCGCCCTCCTGAAGGAGGGCGGCAACGAGCTGCGCGTGACGGTGGGCGACGGCTGGTGGCGCTGGAATAACAATTTCGGCTATACCCTCGCTCTCTGGGGCGAGTTGAGGATCCTTTACGCTGATGGCAGCGTGGAGACGCTCTCCACGGACGAAAGCTGGGAGGTCGGCCTCGGCCCCGTCGTGCGGACGGATCTGCAAAAGGGCGAAAGCTACGACGCCCGCGTGGAGCCCCACGGCTGGCAAAAAGCCGCCCTCTGCACCGAACACACCGAGGGTAAACTGATCGAAAACCAGAGCGTCCCCGTGCGGGAAAAGGAGCGCTTTCCGGGCAAGCCCATGCGCGACGCCGCGGGACAGCTCGTCATCGACTTCGGGCAGAATATCGCGGGCTACGTTCATATGACCCTTCGCAACACCAAGCGTGGGCAGACCGTACACCTCAAACACGGAGAAGGGCTGGACAAGGACGGCTGCTTCTCCACCGCCAACTGTGACGGCGGCCGGGCGGAGTTTCAGGAGATCACCTACATCTGCAAAGGCGCGAAGATCGAGGAGTATACCCCGCACTTCGCCGTGTTCGGCTTCCGCTATGCCCTCGTGGAGGGCATCGAAGATGCCGACTTTGAGGCCATCGCCGTTTACTCCGACATGGAAGAGACGGGAGACTTCCGCTGCTCCAACGATCTGATCAACAAGCTGGTGGAAAACGCCCGCTGGAGCCAGAAGGGCAACTTCCTGGACGTGCCGGTGGACTGTCCCACCCGCGAGCGCAACGCCTGGACAGGCGACGCCATGATCTACTGCCGCACAGCGGCGTATTTCATGGATGTGCAGCAGTTTTTCAAGAAGTGGCTGGTGGATCAGAGCATCGAGCAATACGCCTCCGGTAAAGTCGGCATCACCTTCCCGTCCACCTCCAGCGTCCACAACCCGGAAGAACTCAAAGTGGTGCAGGCAGTCAATCCTGCCATGGCGCTGGCCGGACCCTCCGGCGAGGGCAACATCGGCGAGGACAGCGTTGGCTGGGGCGATTCCGCCGTGTGGATCCCGTACCAGATGCATTTGATGTACGGGGACAAAGAGTTCCTGAAAGAACACTACGGCACGGCGAAAAAGTGGGTCGAGTTTTCGCTCCGCTGCATGAAGGAACAGAATCCCCTGTACGCGGACAAGCCCTGGTACGCAAACGGCGACGGGGATCTCATCTACGACACCCGCTTTCACTACGGCGAATGGAACGAGCCGCTGCCTCCCGCGCCGGAGGTCATCGAGCTCTTTGCCAAGGGCGGCACGGCGGCGGACTATGTGACCCACATGGCCAAATACGGAAAGCCGGAGGTGGCCACGGCCTATACCAAACGGAGCTGTGACAATCTCGCCCATATGGCGCGCCTCCTCGGCAAAGACGAGGACGCAGCACACTATGCCGCACTCTCCGAAAAAATCAAAGCCGCCTATGACAAGTACCTGATCGGCCCAGACGGCACGATCCAGCCGGGCCATCAGGCGGCGTATATCAGAGCTTTGGCGCTGGATATGGTCAGCGCGGAGAAAAAGCCCTTGGTGATCGCTCAACTCAAAAAGGAATTGGAGGCGGCCAATTACCACCTGAACACCGGCTTCCTCTCTACGGTTTATCTGCTGCCCACGCTCTGCGACAACGGGCTGGCGGATGAAGCCTTCCGTATCCTGGAGCAGACCACCGCTCCCGGTTGGCTGCACCCGATCACCCTGGGCGCGACGACCATGCTGGAGAACTGGAACGGCATGGACGTGTTCCGCGACAGCTTCAATCATTACAGCTTCGGCGCGGTCTGCCAGTTCCTGTTTGAATATGTGGCGGGCATCCGCCCGACCTTCCAAGCGCCGGGATTTAAAGAGTTTGAACTGCGTCCCATCCTCGGCGGCAGCCTGACCTGGGCGGAGGGCAGCTATATGACCCGGTACGGCACGATCCGTTCCCGCTGGGAACGTGAGGGGAAGCACTTTGTCTATATCTGCACCGTGCCGGAGGGAACAACGGCCCGCCTGACCCTGCCGGACGGCAGCGCAAAGACGCTGCGCGCCGGAACCTATCGCTTGGAAGGAGAACACCATGGATAAGCTGCCCTATCAGTTTCACGATGACCGGCGGGAGATCCGCTTTGACCGCTTTGATCTGCCCGCGCCCTGGATCAATTATCTCTCCAACGGCAGGATGCACGCTTTCGTCTCTCAAGCGGGCGGGGGATTCAGCTGGTGGCTGTCCCCGATGATGTTCCGCCTGACCCGCTACCGCTTTTACAACATGCCCATCGACTCCCCGGGCTTCTATGTGTATCTCCGCATGGCCGACGGCACGGTCTGGTCGCCAGCATTTCGCCCCAGCGAAACACCGGTGGACTTCCGGGAGGCCAGCCACGCGCCGGGATACTCCACCTTCACCGCGAAAAAGAACGGTCTGACCGCTACCCTGAAGCTCTTCATGGCCCAGGACTATGACACGCTGGTGTGGGATCTGAAGCTCACGAACGAGAGCGACGAGGAAATCGCATGCGACGTTTTCGCCTATGTGGAGCTCAGCCAGTTTCTGGCGCGGGAAGAGAACATCCTCGGCTATTATCTCAAGTGGAATACCCGCGCGGTGTTCGACGAGGATCTGCAGGCCATCACCTACGCCTATACCGCCTGGATGCACCCGCGTAAGGACGAGTCCCCGCTGGTGTACTTTGGCTCGGATGCAAAGGTCGACTCCTTCTGCTGCAACCGGGATCTGTTCTGCGGCAATTACCGGGATGAGAGAAATCCCGTGGAGGTTCAAAACGGCCGCCTGTCCAACACCAATCTGCAGGGCGGCGAGCCCTGCGGCGCGCTGCACACCCATGTTTCTCTTGACAAAAACGAGGAGAAAGAGCTTCATTTCTTCCTCGGTGTGACCGAGGGGGCCCTGTCCGACTATGATAAGGCTGTGGTGGGAGCAAAGGACACGCTGACCGCCCTCCGCAAAGAAGGCGCGGCAGATCGGCAGTTTGAAAAGCTGCAGAGCTGGTGGGCTGATCATCTTGCCGTGTATCAGTGCAACATTCCCGACGAAGACGCTGAACGGATGATCAACACCTGGAATCCGCTGCAGAGCGTACAGACCGCCCGCTATTCCCGCTCTATCAGTTCGGACGCTTCCGGCGTGCGGGGCATCGGCTTCCGGGACACGGCCCAGGACATGCTGGCCCAGGCCTACCGCAAGCCGGAATGGGCGACGGAGATGCTGTGGTATCTGGCCTCCCAACAGTTGGAGGATGGCCATGCCATTCACGCCGCATGGCCCGAAGAAAAACGCCCGCCGCAGGATATTAGCCGCTCGGACGATCATATCTGGATGGTGTATCTGGCCTATGCTATCGCCGCGGAAACCGGTGACCTGAGCTTCCTGGACAAGGAGATCCCGTTCCTTGGGACGGATCTGGTGACGCCCGCAAGCTCCGCAACGCTGTGGGAGCATCTGCTGCGCGGTGTGGAATTCACGGAAAAGCACCTGGGTGAACACGGACTGCCGCTGATCCTCTTTTCCGACTGGAACGACCATCTTGGCCCCTTTGGCCGCAAGGGCAAAGGCGAGAGTACCATGGTCTCCCAGCAGCATATTCTCGCCCTGCGTCAGCTTGCAGAGCTGGCCGAGGCACGCGGAGAGCGCGCGGATCAATTCCGCACGCTCATGGAAAAGCAGGAAAAGGCGCTGGAGGCATACGCTTGGGACGGCGCATGGTTCCTGCGGGGTCTGGACGACGAGGCTCAGCCTATCGGCACCCACACCCAGGAGCACGCCCGGATCTGGCTGAATGCCCAGAGCTGGATGGTCATTGCGGACGCCTGCAGAGATCACCAGATCGAGGCCATGGACAGCGCCGCCCGGGAACTGGATACCGGGATGGGGCTGCTGCTCAACACCCCCGGCTATCCCGGCTGGCCCAGCAAGGAGGCGGCCATGGTCAACGGTCTGCCTGCCGGATATTCTGAAAACGGTGGTGTGTTCTGCCAGGCCAACTGCTGGGCGATCATGGCCGAGGCCCTGCTGGGGCGCGGCGATCGAGCCTGGAAATACTACAAGCAGATCATGCCGAATGAGGTCATCAAAAAGGTCGGCGTGGAGCGTTATCACGCGGAGGCCTACGCCTACTGCTCCACCATGCTGGGGAAGGACAACGAGAAGTTCGGCTGGGGCTGCGTCAGTCAGGTCACCGGCACGGCGGCCTGGATGGACGTGGTGGCGACGCAGTATCTGCTGGGCATCCGCCCCACGCTGAAAGGATTGCTGATCGACCCGTCGATCCCCGCCGACTGGGACGGCTTCACGGTAGAACGCACTTACCGCGGCTGCCATCTGACAATTCGGGTGGAAAACCCCGATCATGTCCAACACGGGGTCAAAGAAATGCGGGTTGATGGTGTAAAAATCGACCTGAAGAACGGATCGCTTCTGACAGAAACGATTTTGAGCGGTCAGTCAAAAACAAGCGTTCAAGTAACCATGGGATCATAGAGGAGGACAAATGAAAAAGAAAAAACACAGGGTATTGAAAAAGGTACTGCTTGTTCTCGTCTGTGTAATTGTCATACTTGCAATCGCTGCGTTTGTGCTGCTGAAAAACACCTTTCTCAAAAGCTTCCCGGAGCTGACGGGCGAGCCGGAAGTCGGAAAATGGTATGAGGTCAAGGTAGATGGTACGCAATCCTCTGACGGCAGCGAGTGGCACGGGATCTTCAAAAAGGGCACCGAGAACAAGGTCGTCGTCTATTTCTTTGGAGGTGGCGTCAGCATTACGTCGGAGACCTCGGAAGGCGGAAACAAGTTCTATGCAACGAATATGACGGGGCAGGACTTCGTGGCGGAAGGTGGTATCGGCAGCAGTGCAGAGAATAACCCCTTCAAGGGTTGGAGCTTCCTTGTGATTCCTTACGCTACCGGTGACTTCCATTCCGGTACAGGCGTCTATGATGGGAAAAAGACAGTCTTCCATACCGGCTACAGCAATTACGCCGCGTTCGTGGAGCAGATCAAGCCCTATGTGGGCGAGCCGGATACCCTGCTGGTAACGGGCTTCTCCGCAGGCGGCTTTGCCACATCCCTCCTGGCTGACGACGTGATCGACCGTTTCCCCAGCGCGAAGAATATCACGGTCTGTGTGGACAGCTCGCTGCTGCTCTATGACGGGTGGCATGAGACAGCGGTTGGCCTCTGGCATTCGCCGGAGGAAATCTCCGATCGGCTGACGACGGACAATATCGTGCTGGACAGCTTGACAGCCCTGTACGAAAAGCGCGGTGACAGCGTCAAGATCCTGTTCGATTGCTCCTATCGGGACGATACGTTGATGCAGTACCAGTCTTTTATCAATACAGGGAAGATGGACAAAACCGAGGCGCTGGGAGACCGGTTCCAGGCGGATCTTTCCAAGATGGTGGCAGGGCTGCAGGCGAACATTCCCGGCGTCGGTATCTACATTTGGAATTATGGAGAAGATCCGGAAACCCACAACACACAGCACACCATCATTTCCAGCAATGTTTTTGACAAGCTGGAGGACGGCGTCAGCATTGCGGATTGGATCTATGCTGCTGTGAACGGCGATGTGCAGAGTCACTGCCTTGCACTGCTCGACAAATAACAAGGGATAGAGGGCAACATGAAGAAAGTGCTGAAAATCGTTTTGATTCTGGCGGTGATACTCCTCGTGCTGGGCATCGCTGCGTTTCAATACATCAAGTCCATGATGCCCAATGGGGACGGGAACAACGATATCGTAGAGGACTATTACAAGAGCTTCCAATCCGATGCTCCGCTGGAGATGAAGTACTCCCAGCTCGGCAGCTATGAAACTGCCTATACAGAGTTTCCTTCCGATAATGCTGCCATCGGAAAAGTGCGCGTTTGGTATCCGAAGGAATTGGAGAAGAAAGAAAAAACCTGGCCGATGATCCTGGTGGTCAATGCCAGCGGAACGCCTGCCGCCTCCTATGAGCCCTTCTTCCCACGGCTTGCCAGCTGGGGCTTTATCGTAATCGGCAACGAGGACGGCCAGACCGGAAACGGGGAAACGGCCTCCCTTACCCTGAATTTCATGGTGAACATGCCTTCCAACAGTGTTCTCTCCGGCAAGATCGACTATGACAGGATGGGCATTGTCGGCTATTCCCAGGGCGGAGCCGGTGCGATCTGCGCCGTGACAAACTATGAAAACGGCGCACGTTACAAGGCTATGTTTACAGGGAGTGCCGCCTATCCTACGCTCGCCAAAAACATGGGCTGGGAGTATGATGTGTCCAAGGTCACGATCCCGTATTTCATGGCTGCCGGTACCGGCAAGTCTGACGATTCCGGCAAGGATCCGGAAACAAGCTATGGCGGCGTTTCTCCGCTTTCCGCGCTGACCGCAAACTATGACAGCATCGCGGATGAGGTGCCAAAGGTCCGGGCACGAGCTGTCGGGGCCGAGCACGAGCAGATGCTGATGCGCTCGGACGGATACATGACCGCCTGGATGCTGTACCAGCTCACCGGCGATGAGGAAGCCGGATCGGTATTCCTTGGAGAAAACGCGGAGATCCTTCACAACACCAATTGGCAGGACGTAGAGAAGAATCGCTGACTTTCCTTACGATTGACCGGCTGAATTTGATTCCGGTGTTGGTCCTGAAAAAATGAGATCAATAAGAAACGGGCGCAGGCTTTCAAAAGCCTGCGCCCTGTATTCTTCATGTCAGTACGAATCAATCAGTTCTCGAAGCAGGATTTCTTCCGTCCGGTTCCGGATGCTGTTCATACGGCGTACCCACTCCATCTGATCGGAAGCCTTGCGTGCTTCCGTCACACCTTCCTGCTTTGCCATCTGCAGGGTGAGAAGTTCCATACGTCCCTCGCAAGTCTCGTCGATTTCGGCCAGGTGCTGATCCAGCTTGCCAGTCGTCAGTAGATTGGTATACAGCACCGACCGGTGCTCTTTCAGATAGCGCTTGCGCATTCGCCCATACTTGCCGATGGGTTGCTGCTCAGATTCGTCAATTGTAAGATTGGGGAGAAGATAATCTCCGACCTTCGTATCGCTTCCACCATGCTGTTCAAATAGTGATTTTTTCATGGCTTTTTCCTCCTGCTTTTGACCCTTTATAGATTGGAACCATTGGAAGCAAGCACTCTGACAGGTACAGATCTTAGCTGATAATTGTTCTATTAGGCCTTGTTTTTACCAAAAAGCACGATTGGAATCGACGCTTTCCATTCAAATCCCTCCTTCTGCGCCAAAAGAACACCCCCACCGATGGGCGGGGTTCGTAAAACAGTTTTATAGTGTTTTGCAGGGACGGCATGACTTACGGGTCATGCCGTTTCCTGTTTCATCAGTTCATCCAGAGGGATAAA
>OCVV011173817.1_pt1 | contig 10747 bp, 6 predicted proteins | sample 1539721 | NCBI WGS metagenome assembly OCVV01 (sample SAMN02144230, study PRJEB22623) | gut metagenome | biome: sheep rumen | host: Ovis aries | place: New Zealand
GGTTGCGGACGGTCTGGGTCTTTCTCTGGTTGTAGATCATGGTGTTTTCCTCCATTCGTTATTATTGTTACAATGTAGCCGGTTCTTCAGGCTGGATAAAAAGGCAAGGCGACAAAAGAAAAGGGAGAAACTATGACGAAGTAACCCTTTTCAACGGCACTTGCCTGTGTATCATTGAGCTTTCTGCTTTCCGGCTTTCAATTATAAAGAGGATGTTATCGGACGAATCTACCAACCTTCATCAAAAAGATCAATAAACGTTTACAAACCTGGCCATGCACCACCCCTCCGGATGCCTCCTGGACAGTCAGAACAAATTGTGTCCGCTCCTGTTCTTGAGATTCATGGTCGTTCTTGGCTTGAGGTTAAACTGCTAACGTCATTATTTGAGTTCGAAGATGAAAACAGGCAAGGCGACAATCGGAAAGGCCTTATTTTAACACCAGATTCTGAATTGAACTACCACATTTGTGGGCAGGACTCGTTACCTGCATCTTGGATCCGATACGAAGGATTCCTCTCCTACGGCACTTGCTTGTAAGTCATTGAACTCTTGTTTACGTTGTTCGTATATATAGATATGCGGAGAGAGACGATTCTACCAACCCTGATGAATTTTTGTTCATTGAGCTGACCCTTTTTGCATCCTGACACGGAGCGGACGCGGGCCGTCATAAGTATGATGACCCTGTGGTCCGGTTAGGGGGACCGTTCAAAGAATGCAGGTTGGGAAACAAACAAATTGCCTGCTGATGCTTGCGGAACAAGTAGTGTTTCCCCTATTCAGCCATTCGCTTTCCGCTGGAAAGGAATCTATAATCGCTGCCAAAGTATTACTGCGAAGGTTGCAGGCTCAACATCCCCAGGGACGATCGTAGAGACCGTAGGGGGCTTGATATCTGAAGTTCCTGATCAGCCCTCCGTTACTGTATCCCAATCTGTTCAATATGGCGCTTTCCCCGGCCTGGATGAGAGCCATCGCCTCCCTCCTCGATACCCGTATTTCCTCATTCCTGGGATCCCAGTAGTCCTGATTATACTCACTGTCCCTTACATGATATTCGAAGTCCACGTCTATGGTGACGTATTCCCGGTACCAGTCGTCAAGGCGCTCCTTCTTTCTTTCGTCCTCTTCCTGTTTCCGCATCTGCTCCCGCTGTCTCTCCATCATCTCCTCGCGGTATTGGCTTTGATAGGAAGAAGAGGAGACTGACGGGGAGGAACGCCGGCTGCTGAGGAGTTCTGAATTCCGGCTCTGCAGTTCCTGGATGGCCCTTTCCTTCCTCGCCAACTCGTCGGCATACTGGCGGTTCTTCCGAACGAGTTGTTCCTGGTATTGCTTATCCCTCTCTTTTTCGGCCTTCCTTTCTTGATGCCGGTGCTTTATCCCCCGGATTAAAGAGACGACTGCGGAGACGGTTATACCTAAAAGGATGCCAAGAGGTATGGTCTCCTCGTCCTTCGTGATCAGCAGGGAAACGGCAACGAGTATTCCTGTTACGAAGATGGACAGTGCGAAGAAATACTTCCAACTTCCCAGCCGGTTGTCCGGATCGTTGCTATTTTTCAGAATCCTGAACAGGGTGAGGTAGACGGAAATGACGATTGCGATTTCCAACCCGATCAGGACGACCTCTTCATCGCTGGAAAGGAAACCGGCGGCAAAGGCGGCGACCGCGGTAATCGCCAAAACGATAAGGAAGAACTTGAAGTTCGTCATCTTTCTTTTCGGAGAGGAGGACTTGTCCATACGCGATTCCTTGTGTATTAATGTATTTATTAGAGATGGCTCAACCACAAAGATACGAAAAAGCCGAGAAACCCCACCTATGGCAGGTCAAATGCCTTGCGGCCAGCGTCAATCAATTCCTGCAATGACGGGTATGACCAGATGCATACGGTATTGTCTTCGGAACAGGATGCAATCTGACTGCCATCCGGGCTGAATGCGACAGCGGTTACGGTTCCCTTGTGTCCGCGATAGGATACGATTTCCTCTCCTAAATCAGTTTCGAATATGCCAATCAGGCCACTCTCGTCACCGGTAACAATCCGCTTTCCGTCCGGGCTGAATGCAACTTCCGTTATATGTCTGTCTGTGCCGATTTCCAATGGACCGCCGTAATCACCGATTCTCATGGTGGTCGGGTCATCCCAGATTATTGCGTCCGTAGCCGCTTGTCCCCCGTCAGGACTGATAGCTACCGAGTGAACAAAATAGGACCAACCTGCTCCCGCCCCGAATAGTCCGTCATCGAGATCTCCGGTCCCCAGGTCCATGATATACCCGCCGCCTTCTGTCCCGATGATTGCAAAGGTCCCGTCTGCACTTACGGACAGACTGGACGCAGATTCAGGACCGGAAAAAGACTCTCGCATAATAGCTGTACCCTTATTGAGTGATGCCGGGTCCCACAGGATGACACACCCATCTTCGGAGATCGTGACGACGGCTCTCTTCATTGCGGAATAGCCTACGGCAACCAGCCCGTCGATTTGTACTGGAGATCCCGTTTCCAGTCCAGTCTTCGTGTCCCATGACCGAAGGGAACCGTCTTCTGACGTTGAGTAAAGTCTTTCACCGTTAGGATCGAGCGTGAAAGACGTTACCGCCCCGGAATGCCCGACATATGATCTGATCTTCTCTCCCGTCGCGGCGTTCCATTGGACCAGGCGGTCTCCTAATCCGGCAATGACACTTTTCCCGTCAGGGCTGAAGGCGATGGATTTTGATTTACCCGCAGGCATTCCAATATCTTTCGGTGAACCATTCAGGATTCTCTCTCTCCGTTCCGAGATAACACTCCAAACACGGACAGTATGGTCGACGGAGGCGGAGACGATACGCTTCCCGTCACCGCTGAAAACGACTTTCTTGACTTCGCCGTCATGCCCGGAAAACACCCGGTATTTCCCTTGGGAACTCCAGAGGAAGATATCTTTCCCGGCACTGAAGGCAATATTGTCACCGTTGGGGTCATAGGCAATCGACAGGACGGGATCCGACGAGAATGATGGTGTGCTGAGAACATTGGTTTGTTCGCCCGTGTTGGCGTCTACAATCCTGACGGTATTGCCATCCATGCCGATGGCGATTCTTTTTCCGTCGGGGGAGAAGACCGCTGTCCACGCTTTCTCCGTTTTCATTTTAAGGGTCCATTCTGCGCTCGAGTCCCGGATGTTCCAGAGAACGACCTTGTTTTCAGAACAACTTACCAGGTGATTCCCATCGGGGCCGAACGCGACGGAGTGGACTTCCCCACCTGGGTGGGGAAACGAAAGCGAAACCCTGTACGAGTCCGTATTCAAGATGAACAATGAGTCTTCGCTCGCCACCGCCAGCCTGCTCCCATCAGGACTGAATGTCAGGTCGCTTATCTCGGAATCTGAGGGGGAAGCAGTCTGCTTGGGCCTTTCGAGATCACAAATATCCCAGACCTGTATCAACATACCTGCGGTCACTAGAGTAGCGCCATCCGGGCTGAAGGCGACACTGTTCAGAGAATACTCCCCCGGCCATGGGGCGCGCCATGGATTGAGGTAAAACTGTCCCGAGCCGGAGTCCCATATCTTGAGCGGACCATATTCTTCATCAAAGGATACAGACGCTATCATCGTTCCGTCCGGACTTATGGCAATGGACCGGGCGGTACCGCCCTCTTGAATCAAGGCATTCCCCTCAAGCGCTTTCCTCAAGGCAACCTCCGCCTCGAAGGTATAGGGACGTTCCGGGAGTTCAAGGTCTTCTGGAAGGGCATTCAATGCTAAAGAGATGGCGCTGAAGGAGTCTCCCTCGCTTGTAAGCCGCTCCGCTTTCTCCGCCATCATCAAGGATTCGTTGCGGAGAATCTCCCAGTTCGACTCCTTCAAACGACGATTCTGCCGGGAAAGGACCACAGAGAAAGCCGTGGCCGCGAGCAAGGCCAGGAGAATGAGACTGAAAGCAAGCACTCTTCTTCGTCTCAAGTATCTTTCATGACGCTGCCAGAGCACATCAAATCTCAGCCCGAACATCCTGGAGACGATTTTGACGAAGGCTGCTTCTCTACCCATCTCGCGAATGTTCGCCCCAAGGATCTCCTGATTCTTCTCGAGGGCCCTCAGCGATTCCGGAAAGCATTCCTTAGACGCATCATTCGAGAACGGAATGCCTTCAATGATAAATGGTATGATCTTGTCGGCCCTTCCCATCTTGAGGAATGCATCGACCTCCTTGTCTACCCAGGGCGAGGCCGCCGAACGGGGGGAGCAGATGACGATCAGGAACCTCGATTTATCGAGTGCGTCGATGATTTGTTGGGGCAGGTTTCCCGGGACCAGTTCGGATGTATCCTTGAAAACCGGTCGGATCTCCTTCGGAAGGTCATCCCGCCCTTTGAGATGGGAGGGAAGCCGGAAAGATTCCAGTTTCCGTTGAAGCCACTGCGCCCATTTCTCGTCTTCCCGCTTGTAGCTTATGAACGCGAAGTATTCCTTGAATTCACTCATTCCAGATACGTCTCAGATTATAGTGTTTGTGCTTCGATTCAAAAACCAAATGTAATAAAACTTCTTAAAAATGAACAGGAGAGGATATTCCGGTCGGCCTCCTGTTCCAAACAAAAACAAAACATAATATGAAAAAAGTTTAATCACCTTCGGTCGGAAATGAATGACGCTGAATCCGCTTTCGAAGCCGACCGTTTCCTTTTCTCTTTCGGATATCATGGTCTCATCCCGGCGTTCATTTAGATAGATATGTTTCTGAGAACAATCTACCAAAATAGTTCGATAATTGGCTTATGGACGGTTTTGACCCCTTCTTCATTTTCCTGCGGCCGTACGCAATATGGATAGAAGGTCAGTCATCTGGGAATCGGAGTAATAGTCGACAACGGTCGTAACTCCGAGTTCAAACTGGGCCCATTCGCTCAATTCGCAGAAGTCCAGCCGTATCGCTATCAGCCTGATGTCCTTATGGGAAACATAGCGCAATGCCGTTTTTACCCAGTCGGTCTTCATGGCGGCCTCTGACAGGAGGATGAAGACAAGATTGCTTTCGTCAACCGCCTCTGCTTCGTCATTCGATCCGAAGGGGTGGTCCCTTATCCCGACGCACTCGCGTGGCCGGATGCCGGTCTCCTCCTCGACCCGGTAGAGAAACTGTACTCCTTGGCTATAGTCATCCCAACGGAAGAGTACGGCCATCCTGAGATCGCCCGGGCAGAGGGGATCGATTCCTGGCCGCGCTGTATCCGGTGACCGTCTTTCCATCCCTTGCATGTCCCAGACAGGACGGACGGCCAGGCTCTCCCTATCCCTGTATTCAGGCCGGATGCGTTGGATCCTATCTGTGAAGAACAGGGAGAAGGCTTTGCTGTCATCGGGGAAGTCGAAGAAAAAGCCGTCGTGCGAGAAGACGGCCTCGTTAGACCAATAGAGACCTTCGGAGGCCGTCGTTACCGGCAGGAATACCGAGGCACCGTTGACCTTGCTGGTGATGTGGTACCCCCTTCCTTCCTCCCAAGTCCAGACACACCGGTCGATCAGTTCCTGGAACTCATCCCTTCGGGGCATCCTCCAATGCCCGCCCCACTCCCTGGCGGCGATGTCATCTTCCGAAGCAAGTTCCGTTTTCCCATCCGAAAAAGAATATTTCTTTTCTCCCTCATTGGGAAAACTGGCCAGGACCTTCGGGTCATTACTCGTGAAACGATCCCAGGTGAATAGAGCCCCGGCAAGAGAAGGAGCCGCGGCCCCGATGTTCATCCGTGCCCATCGGACGCTCAGACCCAGGTCTACCGCCGTATCGGGCACATCGAAGGGCACATCATGCTCATCAGAGGAGGCGGAAAGTGTCCTTAGGATGGCTCCCGCCTCTTCGATGCCAACGCATTCCCGGAGGTCTGAAAAGGGTCTGACGCTGGAGTGGACTGGCTGACCGTCAACGGACACGGGGATTACCTGGATCCCCTTCTTGAGCGCGTACCCGATCTCCAGTTTGACATACTTTGATTGCAATACGCTTCTGCTCATGATGACGACAAGGGCAAAGCTGTCATCCAGGGCCCTGACGATGACTTCGATGAACCGGTACCAGGATTTGATGCCGCTCTCATCGATCCAGTAGTCCGCACCGCTCGAGTCTTTCAAGACGCGGGCAATATCCAGGGCCTTCGCGAAATCCTTGTGCGTGTAACTGACAAAGAAGTGTCGCATGGCCTATCCTTTTTTCTTGAGCGCTGACCGGGAAACAACCGGTCGGATATTGAGGCCGATCTCGCGGGTGACCCTCCGGATGCTCCGGCGGCCCTTATCAAAATAGAGGTAACAAGCTTCGTGGGGAGACGTCTCGTCACGGTCAGAACTTTGATAAGCCCCGACGGTTCCGTTGCCAACAAGAAGATCAGTCCCGTCCTGGTCATCATAATACTTGTAACCTGCAGCCGGGAGAAACAGGATGTTTCCGTCGATCCGGCTCGTCAGGCGGAGACCGATGACGGGCCTTCCATAGTCATGGGCATCGGGGTCACATCTCTGTTCGACCCACTCGCCGTCGCAGTTTTCAATCACCTCCTTAAACTCGTCCGCCGTAGGAATCCTCCAGGGATCTCCCCAAGTTCGGGTGGCCGCATCATCGACAGCGCCCAGGCGGACCTTCATATCGAAGCAGTCATACCGGACGAATCCGATATCCTCGACATCCTCCTCTTCTTCCAGGACCTCGTACAAGTTCCTGTCCTTGGGCTCGAAGGCGTAGGTAAACCAGGAATACCGGTCCTTTGGGACGGTCTCTCCCCAAGCGAAGTAGTCTCCGCCTACGTCGGGGAGGGGAGACCCCAGGTTGCATTCAGACCAAAGGGTATCCAGCCCCATGTCAATGAACGGATGGCCATTGAGATTGTTCCTCGAAACAAAGAAGTCCTGTTTCGTGAAAAGGCTGCGTACATTGCTGATTAGTTTGTCCACTTGCCTCGGGTCAGAGAGATGGATCCGATCTGATCGGCACGACAGGGCTTCAATCTCTCCAGAAAGGCTAGTCCCTTCCAGGATGACGAAACTGTACATCTTGGAGAGTTTCTCCGCCATATGGATCTGGGCAATCTCCTCCTTGGATGCTGCACTGTTCGTGGACAGGATGAACAGGGCAAGGTCGCTACTGATCAAAGCGGCTGCATCTTGGCTTTCTGAGGCGAGCTGCATGGTGCCGAGTGTTGGCCGGACGCCGGTGGTGGTAGCCAGATGCTCGGCAAGTGACTTTGCCGCAGAGTAGTCCTCAATGGGAAATCCTATGTATAAGCCGTTCATGATAACTTTTATTTTTCTGTAGAGGGTTGAGGTACGGTAGCTTGTTATCCTTTACAAGGAAGAGAGGAGGGCCACGAAATACTACCATTCCGACTCAAAAGAAAGCCGCGCCAGAAGTTAGTGTCTTGACGCGGCTGAGTGTTCATCGAGGCCAGAGGCTAGAACACAATTCTCTACCAGTCCTCCTTATTTTCCTTGAAATCAGATAGTTGAAGTTCTGTGCCGCAATGGGCGCAATAATTCCAGTCCATGTAGATGACACCTCCGCAGTTAGGACAACGCAGATTAGACTTCTTGACGAGATAACCCAGATAGCGGACCATTTTCAAAGCGCCGATATACATCTCTCGGTCAAGATCCTTGTCTCTCTCCGATAATTCGGAAAAAGGTAATAAATACTTGTTTGTAAGAGGTCCTTTTTTCTTATCGGTATTGGTTTCAGGACCATACACGAAACCCTCTTCAATCCGTCTTTCAGACCAAACGTCATGGACGTATTCGGCAATAGCATCCCCAACTTCTTTGAGCCCATCGTCCACTTCGATTTCTTCGAACATCTCAAGTGGCTTGGGGTTATATACCTTTCCGGCCTTTGTATTCGCGAACACGGCATAACAGTCGGATGTGTTCCAGGAGGCCAGGAAAGCCTCGAGCGGATACTCGTCCTGGTCTCTTCCCGTGGATGGATTGAATAAGAGAACGGATGATTCGCAAATCGATTCGACACATACTGCGTGGTCCGGTTTGCCGTTTCCAACCTTTCCGAGTAGCATTTCCTCGTTTACTGCGACAATGATTCCCTCTTGGCGTAGTAATGCATCCTTGAGATCCCCAAGGGTAGCATAGTAATGCCTTGTCGTAGCAAGCCCGTTCTCCTCCATGATGCGCCCAATATTGTGCAAGGCGGTGCCTTTTTCGGTCAAATAGAGCCCTTCGCTAAAAGCGTGCTCTTCCTTGACATCCGTGAAGAGCGTCCTTTCTTGATTGGGGATCTTGTTTTTTACGATATGGCGTTCACAAAGGATAACGCAGCGGCTATCTTCGGATTTTGCTGCCATCCTTTCCATGGGAGGAGTTTCAAGATTCCGTGCTTCTATCATTTCGGTAAAACGCTTGGCAACGATGAGCTGTTCTTCGACCTCCGGATCGATTCTGGCCGCAAGCTCAACTTCCATCTTTTCGGAAGGATCTGCATTACCAAGCAGATACTTCTCTAATAATTCTTCAGATATTTTCATAATGGGTATTTCTCTCTTTATTATAAAAATCAATAAAATCACAATTGCGGAAGAATCTGATCATCTTAATGACATCCTCATCAGAGACTCTTTTTTGTGCGATGGCCATTTTGGCTCCCTTTACAAACCTCTTTTCAGTCTTATCATTAGCTTTAGTGTGATTCACCATATAGTTTTTTGATCCTCTCTCACAATTACTTTCAAACACCTTCAGGTCTTCCAGTTTATATGCATATTTTTTTGACAACTCGGCGTCTTGTTTCCCTTTATAGAGTCTTGTGTTAAATAAACTGGCGATTCTATAAACTCGGATCTCTTCGGAATCTTGTAGTCCAAAGACCTCATCCAAAATTGCTAATGCTTCGGTGTTGCTTAGCGGAGAATATCCTAAATTGGAAGAAGGAGCAGGTGAAAGCTCAGGGCCGTCGCTTGGCATCGGATTAATCGGAGTCGGCAGTTCATCCCCGGGCGTAAGGAGATCCCGCAGGGCTGGAGTATTGTCGGTTGTCAAAACGTATGACTCGGCATAAGTGCAATTATAGGAGAGGCTGATATCATCGTTCTTTAAAGGGAATGATTCTTCCTTTTTCGACCTTTCTTCGCGAATGGAATCAAACATCTTTCCGAGTTCCTCCTTGATGGCGGTATTGAAATCGGCGATATCTCCTCCGGGTGAATCTTCTTCCCAGGGCTTATAGAATTGTTCGATGAGTGCGCGTAACCTGGGAGCGACACGCTGGGGATATAGGCCCTCACCTAACATGATGTGCTCCAACTCAGATGGATACCAACTGGAGAAAGAAAGATGGGCATATGAATAGGACTCTTTCTCGTCTTTCTTCTTTGCCATCCTAACAAAGGACTCTGTAAAAGTTAATTTAGGAAATTTATTTGAGAAAAGGTTATCAATTATTCTCCTTAAAAAAGTCCATAGGGTGCCTGGAAACTTGAGGGACTTTATGACTTTCTTGTTATCTGCGTACAACAGGGAGTAAACTTGTTGGCACATATCATCAACAAGGGCATCGTTTTTGGCGAGTCCAAGCCAAGCACGTCTGGCGTCACAAAAGTTTCGAATCTTCCAATCAACCTTTTGGGGAATGTCCTTTGCATATTGGAGGTTTAGGAGAGCTTGTTGATAGGATCTGCCCTCTTCTTCACTTAGCCATTTGTCGGCATAGGTATTGAGTAGAGAATTCAGGCTGCTCCAGAATTTGAGATTGGAGAGATCTTTTTTTCTGGGATCCTTTTCCGGGAGACCGGCATTCCACCGGATTATCTCATAAGCAGTCTTGCAAGTCTCCAGGACACTGTATTCATCTTTATGGCGACCGTGAGAGGATAACCATATTTTCACTGTGTCAACTAAAGCAGACATCGACAAAAATTCGTCCCGGAAGTCGGGATCATTGAGTACTTTGTCTGCCAGGGAGAGGGGAAAGTCTTTTAATTCCATCGCGGTGTATTTGTGACTAAATTCATCTCTTACAAAAGTAAGAAAAAAAAGGATAATACTCAAAACATTTATCCTGCCTCAGTTTATCGCAGTTTCGCATTATTCTACAATTTATGGGGTGAATCACTATTCCGATATTCTATCAATCAACTGTCACTAGCAGAGACAATGAAATCCTCACCTGCTCCAGCCTTCTTTAAAGATATTTCGCGAATCTGTCCCACATCTAAGTCAATGTCTCCGGCACCAAAAGTCACGAGGACGTCAAGGATCTCCGTTGTTACGTAATCCAGCAGATCCCCTCTGTTTATGAGGGCTTTATCTTCAAGAGATATCTTGTCGAAAATGAGTTTCGAACTCACACCCGGGATCGACCGTTCCCGTGCGGGATAGATGTCGAGAAGCGCGACCCGGTCAGCCATGCCGAGGGCCTGAGCGAATTCTGCTGCCAGGTCCCTTGTCCTGGAGTACAGATGAGGCTGGAATACCGCGGTGACGTGGCGCCCGGGGAACATGTCCCTTATCGCTGCCATGGCGGACCGAAGTTCCGTCGGGTGATGGGCGTAGTCGTCCACATAGGCGATGCCAGGGGCGTCCACATGCACTTCCAGCCGCCTTTTGACTCCCTTGAAGGAACCGATGGCAGTGCGGATGGCATCAGGTGAGACCCCGCGGCAGAGGGCGACGGCAGCGGCGGCCACGGCATTTTCCACATTCACTTTCCCCGGGATCTCTGTCCGGATGTCATGTATGACGCCACCGGGAT
>OCVV011170332.1_pt1 | contig 10746 bp, 5 predicted proteins | sample 1539721 | NCBI WGS metagenome assembly OCVV01 (sample SAMN02144230, study PRJEB22623) | gut metagenome | biome: sheep rumen | host: Ovis aries | place: New Zealand
TGCCTGACCGGCTGCGCTTTGACCATGCACGAGGACCGCGCGAGAAGGATGTCAAACTGGCAGAAAAATGGCTCGGTATAAAATAGAAGCGTATGGAAACGACTGCTAAGGCAACGGAACGGCTGTGTCTGGAACTGATGACGGGCAATGTCGGCAGGGCTATCGCAGAGATGGAAACCTATCTGGCTGCATGGCCCCAACAGCAGACCCGGGAACGGCTCACAGCCATCAAGGAGGACTACATGCTGATGTCGGAATACTGGCGTCAAGGGACTGAAGACCCCAAAAGGCCCGAACTGTATATGAAACTGCTGCAGCGAGTCTATGTCTTGTATGCTAATCTGGCCATCTATCACCGTCAGAATGCCTCTTCGTACCTGACAGGTATCTGTCGCTCAGCTCGCCAGCAGAACCGCACATGGTCGGTAAGTGCCATCCGCAGCGAGATGGAGAACTTTGTGAGCGAGGTGGCCATGCTGGAACTGGAACCGGAACATACGCGGGCGGAGAAGGCTGAACAGCTGTACCGCCAGCATCAGCAGGAGATGAACCAGTTGTTCAACTATGTGCTGACGTCGCGGATGTGGACGGAGGGCGTAGGGCGTGAGTTTACGGAATTGCTGCTGTCGCCGACGGTGGACAATGTGGACCAACAGCTGATTCTCTCGGCAGTCATGCTCTCGGCCATGAACCAGTTTGACATGGTGAAGTTCCGCGTGCTGACGGAAGTCTATCGCCATTCGCAGGACGAGTATGTACGCCAGCGGGCTTTGGTAGGCTGGGTGCTTGTGCTGAACGACGACTGGCAGCGCGTCTATCCGGAACAGCGCCAGATAGTAGTTAAAATGTTACAATCCGAGGCGGTTTGTAAAGAACTGACCGAGCTGCAGATACAGTTGATATATGCCCAGAATGCCGAGAGCGACACACAGACCATTCAGAAGGAAATCATGCCTGACCTGCTGAAGAATAACCAGTTCCGGGTGACTCGCAATGGCATAGAAGAGGTGGAGGAAGACTCGCTGGAAGATGTGCTGCATCCCGAAGCGTCCGAACAGCGCATGGAAAAACTGGAGGCCAGTTTCCAACGCATGGTTGACATGCAGAAGCAGGGGGCAGACATCTATTTTGGCGGCTTCTCGCAGATGAAGCGCTATCCGTTCTTCTATGACACGAGCAACTGGCTGGTGCCTTTCTACTTGCAGCATCCGGATATCGCCCAGTTTGTGAAGAGACTGAAGGGAAACCGATTCTTGGAGAGCATCATGCAGCGTGGCCCGTTCTGTAACAGTGATAAATATTCGTTTCTCATCGCCTTCCAGGAAGTCGTAGACCATCTGCCTGCCAGCATGAGGGACCTGATGAATCGTGGGGAGGCTGCCATGGGTGAGTTTGAACAGCCGGAGGAGCAATTGTCTGCTGCTTATATTCGTCGTATATACTTGATGGACTTGTACCGGTTCTTCCGGCTATTCCCCAATCGTTCCTCGTTGAAGAATCCTTTTGAGAAGGAGATGAACCATAATACTGAAGTAGACTTCTTTAGTAAGCGCCAGTTTATGCATACTCCTCTGGAACCTTATAAGCGGGAGATTGTAGGCGTCTTGATGCGCTATGGCTATGATATAGAAGCAGAATGTCTGCTGGATACCTTTCCGCCTGAGATGCGGGACGTACAGTTCTTCCTGTGGGTGAAAGACTATGATAGCGTCCTAAGGCTGGAGCCTGATAATGAGAAAGCATTGGCTGGCCATGCCCGCGAAGCATTCAAAAAGGAAAACTATGAGGTGGCTGCTGATGACTATGAACGCCTATTGCTCTTCCATCCTGGGAAAGTCAGCTATATGCTCAACATGGCTGTCTGTCTGGTTAAACAAGAGGAGTATGAGGACGCGCTGAAGCTGCTCTATCAGTTGAACTATGAACATGCGGACGATGACAATGTGAATCGGGTGCTGGCATGGACGCTGACCTGTGACGGGAGGTTGGAACAGGCCGAGAAAATGTATCAGCAACTGATTGCCGCTGAACAGCCCGTGGGGGAGGATTTTATGAATTATGGCTATTGTCTGTGGCTCATGGGCCGAATAGAGGAGGCTGCCCGATGCATCAAGAAAAATCTCGAACTGACAGGTCATAGTTTCGATTTTCCCTTTGATACCTTAGACGAGATGTGGCTCAAGAAGAAAGGCATCAGCGAGATGGAGATGAACATGATGGAGACGCTGGTACTGTCGTTGTCCTAAAGGAACGGCTGTAACAGGTGGGCGAACCAGCCGACAAACTTCTGCCAGCCCGTTCGGAACTCATCCCATGACTCTTCTGTCAGGCGGAACGACTTCTGTTTGTCGCGCCAGAACATGTCATCTAACTCTTTGGTGGTTGCCGGATCAATGATGACGGCATTTTCCTCGAAGTCACATTTCAGGCTGCGGGCATCCAGATTCGTACTGCCCACGGTACAATAGCGTCCGTCCACCATCATAATCTTGGAATGGTGGAAACCAGGTTTATACAGCCATATCGTTGCTCCGCGCTTCATCAGCTTGTGAGCCTGATAGAGTGCACAGTCTGGTGTCAGGGGAATATCACTCTTGGCTGACAGCATAATCTCAACTTTGACGCCTCTGCGGATGGCGCGTGTCAAGGCGCGTGTCAATGTCGGAATCAGCGTAAAGTAGGGGTTGATGATATGGATGCTGTCCTGCGCCTGGTTGATGGCATTGATGTAGAAGGTGCGCATAATCTTCGGAGTGACGTATGGCTCACGGTTGATGATGCCTATCATCTTCTTCCCTGCCGTGTAGGTGGTGTCTGGCTTCAGTCCTGTAAAGACGGTCGGCGTACCGCCCCGATAGTATTTGATACCACTGATGTTCTGTCCCGTGGCGCGGTTCCAGATGCGCAGAAAGATGCCTTGCAGCTGATTGACCGCATCGCCTTCTATACGACAGTGCATATCGCGCCATTCGCCCACCTGCTTCGTCCCTTTTATATAATAGTCGGCAACATTCATGCCTCCCGTGTAGGCAATCTTTCCGTCGATGACCACTATCTTACGATGGTCACGTCCGAAGATATGGTTAACCCATGGAAAGCGGATAGGGGAGTATTCCACTATCTCAATGCTGTCTGCCCTTAACGCCTTCAGGTGGTGCTTCTTTAAGGGTTGGTTGTTGGAGTCGTTGCCGAAGCCGTCAAACATGGCACGTACCTCAACTCCTTCTCTACGTTTCTCTCTCAGGATATTGAACAACAGTGAGGCTATGGAGTCGTTGCGGAAATTGAAATACTCCAAGTGAATACTGCTCTTGGCTTGGCGAATAGCCTTGAACATATCGTCGAACTTCTGCTGTCCGGACATAAGCAGGGCTACGCTGTTGTCCGCACTGAAACGGATACCGTTCTGGCGTAATGTATGCACTATCAGCGAGTCACTGGTCTGTGCGCTCACTGATAGTGTGATAGTGGAAATGAAGACAAGAAGGAATGTCCGAAACATATTTACTTCTTGTATTTCATACGATACTCAAGTGGTGTCATGCCAAACTTCTCCTTGAAGATGCTGGCAAAGTTCTCTGCTGTCTGGAAACCGATGTTGATGGCCAACTCACTCATGTTGACATTGGTAGTGACCAACAGGGTGCAGGCGTGTTTCAGACGTAGCTCACGAACCACCTCGGCAGGAGTTTTGGTAGTAATGGCACGTACCTTATGATAGAAAGGCACACGTCCCATTCCCATTGCATTGGCCATCTCTTCGAGGCTGATTTGTCCGCGAGTCATATTCTGCAGTACGAATTGCTCAATGTTGCGCATGAGCTGCTGGTCCATTGCATTGCTCATAGAGTAGTCGCCAATCGTGTTGCCGCCATAATACTGCTGCATGAGTTCTCCGCCCGTTGTGGCTGGGGCATTTTGAATGGGCTGTGCCATTCCCATTTCCTCATGGGGAGCAACCTCTGGACTTCCCTCTTGTGCTGTGTTCTGTACGGGCCCGTTGTCGTCATAGGTAAACGAAGCAGTCGTCATACTGGCATTGCGCCCCTCCAGACGGCGGGTTTCACCACCTTCAATGGTATCTGTGTCAATGTCAATAGGCCCAAGTCCCATCAGCTTGTTGAAGCGAAGAACAGCCTCTTGTACATTGAACGGTTTAGCCAGATAGTCATCTGCTGCCAACGTGATGTTCTGGTCTGTCATGTCTTGCTGGCTCAGCACGCCGTCAGTAAGCAGAACGAACTTGGTCTTGCTTCGGCGAGGATCCTGCTTGAACTGGTTACACAGTTCGCTACCAGTCATGTAATCCATGTCTTGCTTGCACACGACAAGGTCTGCATTCAGCATCTCTATGTCGGGCAGTGCATCCTTGATGTTGTCGTAGGTATGGAAATCGTATACCTCGTGTAGGTGGGCATTGATGAAACGAAGGAATTCATGGTTCGAATCAATAAAGACCACGCTGAACTTCTTAGCCTGAGCGTCAAACTTCAGCGGACGGATTTCTGCTGTCAGCTCCTTGGTGGTGTCGTCTGATATCATGGCAACCTCACCACGGTCGTTCAGTTCCATACGGTCTTTAGCTGTAGACTCTGCTTTCTTTTCGGGATTCTCCAGCGTAGACTGCATCTCCGAGATGCGGGTAATGACTTGCAGCAACTGGAAGTGGAGCGAGTTCAACTGTTCGCGGCCTTCCATCGTTTCTTCCTTCATGGCCAGATTGCCAATAATCGTAGTCATGCGGGCCATAGGCTGACGCAGGTCTTCACTCGTGTTCTTGATTTCCTCGCGCTGACGTTTCAGTTCGTCAATGACGGTGCGCTTGCTCTTCCACACTTTCTTGGCCTTCTTGATGCCATAGCGCCATACGGCCAGTACGATGATGGCAATGATGACATAAATGGTCAGCATCCACCACGAGATAAGCCAGTGACGGTCAACGATAATCTCAATACTACGCTCTTGGTTGCTGACAGCACCATTGGCACTCACGGCTTTGACGTGGAGCGTATAGCTGCCGCTACTCAGGTTTTGGAATCTAACACCATGCAACAAGGCATCACCGTTTCGCCAGTCGTTGTCAAGTCCTTCCATCCAGTACATGAACTGTAAGCGTTCTCCTTGGTTATAGTTACCTGCGGCAAACTTGATAGTGATGTCGTTCTGGCTATTGGCCAGTTCAATCTTGTTACTCTCGTTGAGGGCCTGCGTCAATATGATACGGCCGTCGTATTCGTGTCCTGTCTGAACTTCCTCTTCACCAATAAACAGCTGGGTCAGCATGACGCGTGGCAAAGACTCTTGGTCTTCCTTGCTGGATTGACGTACCCAGTTGACACCATAGAGACCGCCAAAGACTACCACACCGTCGTTACGTGTCATGATAGCTCCCATGTTGAACTCGTTGCTCTGCAGTCCGTCGTAGACGCTGTAGTTGTAGAGTCCGTAATTGAAAGTGCCGTCTTCATGGTTACGTTGTATAACCACACGGCTGATACCATTGCTGGTAGAAACCCAGATGTTATGATTCTTGTCCTCGGCTATGCCGCAGATGGAGTTATTGCAGAGTCCGTCTTTCTCCGTCAGGTGGCTTAGCTCATCGTTCACCATATTCAAGATGTTGACACCCTCACGTGTACCAATCCACAACAAACCACGGGAGTCTTCATATACCTGGGTGATAAAGTTGTTGGTAAATGTAGTGAGGTTGGATGTGTTTCCTGTCAGAACCTGTTTCTCACGGGTGTTAAGATTCAAGATGATAAGGCCCTCAGAAGTTCCAATCAACATGTTGTTGTTGCTGCCATAGAACAAAGACGTAATGTTGTTGGTATTCAACATGCCGTTCTCTCGGGTATAAGAGGAGAACGAGTCCATCTTCGGGTTATAAACCTGCAATCCGCCATTGGTGGCAATCCACAGGTTACCCGACTTATCACTGCAGAGTGCGTTGATATGGTCGTCAATGAGTGACTTGACACTGTCACGAACGGATGAGTAGATTCTGCTGTTGCCGTTTTGAATGCGTGTCAAGCCGTTTTGCTTGGAACCGACCCACAAGCTTCCGTCAGAGGTGCTTGCCATGCAGGTAACCTTTGAACTGGCAAGATTGCCGTTATAGCCGATGATACCATGTGAACTGGTACCATACCATATCGTGCTGTCGTTGGTTTGTGTTATGGCGGTGATATCTCCTATCAGGTTGCTGGCAAACTTATAGATGTTGCTGCCGTAATAAGCAACACCTGATTTCTCCGTACCTACCCATAACAGGTCTGTGTCGTCAACATAGACACTCTGTATGCTGATATTGTCATCCAGGGTGCGGTTGTCGTTGATGTTACGTGGCTGGACGTTCTCCATTTCGTAGTTGTTGACATTGATGCGAATCAGTCCGTCGCGGTCAGTACCAATCCAGATGTTGCCGCTGCGGTCTCCTGCCATGCCGTTGACGCTATGGTCGACCGAAATGCTGCTCAGTCCCAGATGGTCGCCGATGCTGGTATTCCAGGTGTTGGCATTCTTGTTGTAGACCATCAGCGTTCCTTGGCCATAGAGCCAAATGTTGTCCATCTGGTCTGCAAAGACCTTGAGCGACTTGCTCTTACGCAAGTGCTGCTGAGCTATCAAATCGGTCTGCCATACGGTTTGCTGCTGACGCATAATATCACAGCAGACCAGTTTCCCGTCTTCGTAGACCAGAATGGCTCCGTCGCGGCACTCGCTGATAGAGCAGATGTTTCCTTGTGGAATACCATGTGCATCGTTGGTATAGGCAAACTCAAAACTGGTCTGTTGCTGCATGTTGTAGGCGACAACGCCTTTGTTGGGAATGGAGGCCCAGAAATTCTTGTGGCGGTCAATAAATACCACGTTGGGCTTTCCTTCTATGCCCATGCTGGCATAGACCTGCTTCATGTCGCGTTCAAAACTTTCCGTTTGGGGATGGTAGATACAGAAACCTGCCGATGTCTCTATCCACAGGTTGCCGTCAAGCATCTCTTGGATGCTGATGATGTAACTGTCGGGCAACGAAGAACCGTCCTGCGAGTTGCTCTGGAAGTTTTTGAAGGTGTAGCCGTCAAAACGGTACAAGCCGGCAGGAGTTCCGAACCACATATAGCCACGCTGGTCTTTCAATATGCAGTTGATTTGGCTGCTGATAAGTCCGTTACGTGCGTCAAGTGTCTTGAACAGGTAAACGCCTGCAGCTGCCATAGGTAGTGCAAGCATGAGAATTAACAGTATCTTTTTCAGTTTGTTCATAGCAACCTTATAGTTTATAGTACACATGCATAACGGTCGACGATGCCTAACAGGTGGTTTTCTTCGTCAACGACGAGTACATTGTGTATTTTATATTCGTTCATTGTCGTTTGTATCTCCGATATTTTAGTGTGCAGACTGACTTTCTTGGGTTGGCGTGTCATGATGTCACCTACCGTACGGTCGAAGAACTCAGCCTGCCATTTCTCCATGGCGCGGCGAATGTCTCCATCCGTAATCAGTCCGCTGACAAGTCCATTCTTGACGGCTACTCCCAGCCCCAATTTGCCTTTGCTTACCAGGATGATGGCTTCACCCAGATGCATCTCTTCTGACAAGATGGGCAGATTGTCCGTCAGCATCACATCCTGTGCCGTTGTCAGCAGTCGCTTACCAAGTTCACCTCCAGGGTGGAACTGGGCGAAGTCCTGAGGTTGGAAGTGGCGTTTCTCCATCAGTGCCACAGCCAGCGCATCACCCATGACCAGTGTTGCCGTGGTGCTGCTGGTGGGAGCCAGGTTCAGTGGGCACGCCTCTTTCTCTACGCTTATATTCAGGTGGCAGGTCGAGTACTTGGCCAGCAAGGATTGCGGGTTGCCGCTCATTCCGATAATCGGTATCTCCATGTGCAGCACCATCGGGATGAAGCGTAGCAGTTCATCCGTCTGTCCGCTGTTTGAAATGGCCAGCACCACGTCGCCTTTCGACATCACGCCAAGGTCGCCATGATAGACGTCCAGCGGATTGATGAAGAATGACGGAGTGCCTGTTGAGGCCAGTGTCGCAGCAATCTTGGCACCGATGTGCCCGCTTTTGCCGACGCCAGTAACGATGACTTTGCCTTTGCAACTCATGATGAGCTCTACGGCCTGGTCAAAGTTTTCATCCACCTTGGGTATCAGGTTCAGCACCGCCTGTGCTTCGTCCTTGATACATTGTATAGCGTATTCTCTTGTTGTCATCTCTCTTAAATATTACTAGTTTAACTAGTTTTGCTAGTTTTTAACTAGTTTCTCTATCAGCCCTTCCAGTTTTTCCAGCTCCAGCATGTTGGCAGCATCGCTCAGTCCCTGGTCTGGGGTGGGGTGTACCTCGAAAAACCAACCTGTGGCACCGAACGCCTTGGCTGCCAGGGCCATCTGTGGCACGAATCTGCGGTCGCCTCCTGTTTTCCCGTCTGCACCACCTGGTCGCTGTACGCTATGTGTGCAGTCCATGATGACGGTGGGTACCAGTTCCAGCATGTCAGGGATGTTTCGGAAGTCAACTACCAAGTTGTTGTATCCCATCATGTTGCCGCGTTCCGTCAGCCATACTTCTGCGGCTCCTGCGTCCTGGGCTTTCTCTACAGGGTATCGCATATCGCGACCGCTGAGGAACTGTGCCTTCTTGATGTTTACAGTCTTCCCTGTGCGAGCGGCTGCAATGAGCAGGTCTGTCTGTCGGCATAGAAAAGCTGGAATCTGCAACACGTCTACCACTTGGCCTGCAGGCTCTGCCTGCCACGCTTCGTGAATGTCTGTGAGCAGTCGCAGCCCATATTTTTCTTTCACGTCGTTCAGCATCTGTAGCCCTCTGTCGATGCCTGGTCCTCTGAAGGACCTGATGGACGTGCGGTTGGCCTTGTCAAATGAGGCCTTGAATATAATGTCTGTGCCCAGTTTCTTGTTGATTTCCACCAACTTGGCTGCTACTGTGTCGAGCAGTTCAGCCGATTCAATCACGCACGGGCCAGCAATGAATGTCTGTTTCATATATCTAAGTTAGCCACATATAACCTTGCAAAGGTAGACAATTTCTTTGAAATGTGCAAGAATTAATCAGTATTTTATTTTTATTAAATAAACTATTGCTTGATGTGAACATCTTGTTGCGGGAACGGAATCTCGATGCCGTTCTGGTTCAGCGTATCATAGATGCACTTCAGTACGTCGCTTACAACGTAAGATTTTTTCGGTGCGTCTGCCCAGACAAACATCTTGAGATTGATGCCAGAGTCGGCCAACTCGCCAACCACGGATTTGGCCTTCTTTGACTTGTCCATCCATTTGTGCTTCATCTGGTTGACGGCATTGTCGGCCAATTGTATGACTTGCTGCAGGTCTGAACCGTAGGCAACTCCGTAGGGGACTACGGCCAGTACGTAACCGTGGTTGCGTGTCAAATTTTTATAATTGTTGGTAAATAGCTGCGAGTTCTGGAAAGTGATAATCTCGCCATAGAGCGATTCTATAACGGTGGACGTATAACTGATGCTGGACACTTTGCCCATGGTGCCGTTGACTTCAATCCAGTCACCCACCTTGATGCGGCCAGTCATCAGCGACGCACCATAGAAGATGTTTTCTATGATATTCTTCGAGGCAAAACCGATACCTGTAGAGAGTCCTCCTGTGATGGCCAGCAGCCACGTCAGGCTGATGTGCAGAATGCTTAGTGACATGAGTAGCCATGTACCCCAGATGATAATCTGGATGACATTTTTCGACATGGCAGTACGGCTTTCTGCCGATGCCGGGTCTTTTGCTTGATATTGCAGGTAGAGCAGGCGCAATATGGTCTTGCTCAGATAGTTAAACAAGAACCACAAGCAGATTACCATCGTCGTCTTGATGATGCTGATTTGGAAGTTCTCCTGGTCTATGAAGTGGTAGTTGAAGATGCGCCAGCACAAGTCGCTGAGGTTAAACACGTCAGCGGCCCACCAGATGCTCAGCATGACGCTGCCCACTCCCATGGAGGGCAGCACGGCTTGGTACATCAGGTCGTAGAACCAGGTGGCGGTAACGGGTTTTTCCTCGTATCTCCGCTTTTTGCCAAACAGTTTCAGATACTGGCTGATACATGTAATGGTCAGGATGCAGGTCAGCTGCATAATCCACCAGATGAGCAACTGGACGGCCATCAGCGTATAGCCCGACCACGAACAGACTACGGAGGCAATGAATACCACCAGCGACGTGTAGGTGTAGAACATGTCGGAACGTGGAATGTTCTGATTGTGTCGCCCGATGACGTTCCACTGCCACAGGGCACACAACAGCAGCACTGGGGGGAACAGCATATTGACCAGCTCGCTGGGTATCAGGATGATACGGAAGGCAATGACGATGAAGCCAACAATGATGAGCGGGGTGTAGATGTGGAAGGCACTCTTGATTTGGTCGCCCTTGACGCGTAGCAGCAGCGAAATCAGGATGACTCCCAGCAGCCATGCGTAGGTGACCAGCAGATTGGCAGCCATGATGAAGAAATTCTGCTCAACGGTTGCCAGAGTGATGCCCAGTATGATAGCAAAAGTGACCGTAGTAGTGGCCATCGTAATGCAGGCACGCTTCTTCATGAATTCCTCTGTGCGGAAACGCTTTGGAACCACGTAGCGGATGGCTGCAAAGTTGAGCGCAGAGGCTATGATGGCATAGAAGATGACGCTGATGAGCAGTCCGAATATCCAGCGGCTGTCCCATTGTGAGTTGTCCG
>OCVV011227483.1_pt1 | contig 10746 bp, 6 predicted proteins | sample 1539721 | NCBI WGS metagenome assembly OCVV01 (sample SAMN02144230, study PRJEB22623) | gut metagenome | biome: sheep rumen | host: Ovis aries | place: New Zealand
TGAGTGTTGTTGTCATGATGAGCATGAGCATAGTCATGATGATGATGAGTGTTGTTGTCATGATGAGCATGAGCATAGTCATGATGATGAGTGTTGTTGTCATGATGAGCATGGACATAGTCATGATAATATAAAAATCTGTAATTGTGATGATTGTGCAGATGATGATGACGATGAGGAACCAGTAATTGCTGAAGGAAAACCATTACTTGCTAATAGGCCAATTCAGATTATTGTTTCAAGTGGTATCCTATTTGTTTTGGGACATATCTTAGAATATTTTTCAGTAATGGATGGATTAGCAGCAACTATCGTATTTATGGTTGGTGCAGTCATAGCAGGTTATGAAATTGCAATAATGGGATGGAAGGCTATAACTAAAAGACATACGATTAGTCCAGCAGTATTAATGACTATTGCATGTATAGCATCATTTTTAATTAATTGTCCTGAAGAAGGGGCTGCAGTAACATTTTTATATTACATAGCTGAATTCTTGGAAGATTACTCTGAATTAAGGGCACAAAATTCAATTAAATCATTAGTTGAAATTGCACCAGATACTGCTAGAGTAAAAATAGGTGATGAAGAAATAATTAAAAATGTTGATGATGTAAATATTGGAGATATAGTTATAGTAAAACCTGGAGATAAAGTTCCTTTAGATGGAAAAGTATTTTCAGGAGTATCTTCAATAAATCAAGCTTCTATTACTGGAGAAAGTTTACCGGTAACTAAAAATGTTGGGGATAAAGTATTTTCTGGAACGGTTAACCAGGAAGGATATTTAGAAATTGAAGTTACCAAAAAATCAAAAGACAGTGTACTATCAAAAATAGTTACTTTAGTAAAACATTCTCAAATCAACAGATCCCACACAGAAACATTAGTTGAAAAAATAGCAAAATATTATACTCCTGTAATTGTTGTAATTACAATTTGTGTAGCAGTTATTCCACCATTATTCTTCGGTGAAGATTTAGTTTCCTGGATATACAGAGCATTATCTATTATGGTAATATCATGTCCATGTGCATTCTTAATTTCAACACCAATAGGTATGGTATCTTCAATCACTTCAGCTACAAAACAGGGTGTAATAATTAAGGGAAGTACTCACGTAGAAGAAATGAGAAATATCAAAGCAGTTATATTTGATAAAACAGGTACTTTAACAGAAGGAAAATTAGTATTATCTGATATTGAAGTTTTAGATGATAATTATTCTAAAGAAGAATTAATAAAAATTGCAGCTTCATTAGAAAATAAATCCAGCCACCCAATTGGACAAGCTATAGTAAATTATGCAGAAGAAAACAGTATCACTTTTGAAGATATTGCTGATTTCAAAAATGTTCCTGGAAAAGGTATTGTTGGAAAATATGCATCTGAAGAATATTATGCAGCTAACGAATCATTGATAGAGGGAAGTTCATTTGAAGTTGAACGTTCAGTTGTGGAAAAATATGCTCAAAATGGTAAAACAGTAATTTTTGTAGGTAACAAAGATAAAGTTATTGGAATACTCACAGTTAAAGATAAATTACGTGATGAAGCAAAAGAAGTTATTACTAACTTAAATAATATGGGCGTACAAACAGTAATGTTAACTGGAGATAATAAAGTAGCTGCTCGTACTGTTGCAGATAAATTAGGAATTAAACATGTTTATTCAGAATTAATGCCTGAAGATAAATTAAATATTTTGGATACCATCCGAAATAAATTTGGGGATACTGCTATGGTGGGTGATGGTATCAATGATGCGCCAGCACTTGCACGTGCTAATGTAGGTATAGCAATGGGTGCAGTAGGTTCTGATGCAGCTATTGAAACTGCAGATGTTGCTTTAATGCAGGATGATTTAACTAAATTACCATATTTATTCAGTTTAAGCCATAAAACAATGAGTATCATTAAACAAAACATTATAACAGCAATTTCTGTTAAAGTTATCTTTGTAATTTTAGCAGTATTAGGTCTCATAACTTTAATGATGTCCGTAGGTATAGGTGACTTGGGTTTAACTTTATTAGTAATATTTAACTCATTTAGAATAGGTTTTGTTAAAAATCCTATAGTTTAAATAAAAACTTATTCTTAACCTTTTTTTTAATTTTTTTATACTGTTAATTTTAGAAATTATATTTATTTATTATTTATTTTTAATTTAGTCATTTCCTTGATGTTGTATTATTTTCATATTCAAAATTTTTCTATATTTTCAAGAGTAAAGAGATTTAAATTACAATATATTTAAATAGTAGTTTTAAAATACTATACTATATATGGAGGTGAAAATTATGGCAGAATTACCAATCGCTCCTGTAGGAAGATTATTAAAAAATGCTGGTGCTAACAGAATCAGTGATGATGCTAAAGTTGAATTAGCTAACGCTATTGAAGACTTAGGTATGGCTGTTGCTGAAGAAGCAGTTAAACTTGCAAAACACGCTGGAAGAAAAACTATTAAAGCTTCTGATATTCAATTAGCATGCAGAAACTTATAATATTTTAAATTTATTATTTTTAATCTATTTTTTTATTTTTTTTATATTATTTTAATAAATAATTATTCTTATTTTTATTATAATAATATTATTCAGACTTAAATTTAAATTGTAACATTTTAAATCTTGTTGGATTTTTTTTGATGATACTCTCACGTAAAATACAAAAAGTTTATATATCTTTATCAATATAATCTATATTGTTAAGTTACTTTTTTTATGCCAAGATGACCGAGAGGCGAGGTGTGTGGCTGCAGACCATATCACAGGGGTTCAAATCCCTTTCTTGGCTTATTTTTATTTAAAATTTTATTTTTCATTAAAAATATTTACTATATTTAACATAATTATTATTAGGTTATACTTTATTTCAAAATTATAGTAGGAGTATTTTTTCATGATTAAAGTTTATAATACTATGACCAGAGAAAAAGAAGAGTTGAAAGTAGTAAACAATAAATTAAAATTATTTGTATGTGGACCAACAGTTTATGATTATTCTCATATAGGTCATGCAAGAACATATATTTCATTTGATGTTATAGTAAGATACCTTAAACACAAAGGAATTTCAGTATTTTATTTACAAAATATTACCGACATTGATGATAAAATTATTAACAGAGCTAAAGAAAACGGTGAAGATCCTTTAGAATTGTCTCACAGATTTGAAAAAGAATATTTGAATGATATGGCCTTATTGAATGTGAATAATGTAAACTTTTATGCTAGGGCTACAGAACATATGGATGAGATAATCTGTCAGATTCAAAATTTAATTGATAAAGGATATGCATATGATACTGAAACTGGAGTATATTTTGATGTATCTGAATTTAAAGATTTTGGGAAACTATCTAATAGAAATTTAGATGACCTTCAAAATACAAGAATTGAAGTAGATACTACAAAAGATGATCCAAAAGATTTTGCATTATGGAAAAAACAAGATGAAGAACCATACTGGGAGTCTCCATGGGGAAATGGAAGGCCTGGTTGGCATATTGAAGATACAGCAATTACAGAATCATACTTTGGTCCTCAGTATAACATTCACGGAGGAGGATTGGATTTAATATTCCCTCATCATGATGCAGAAATTGCTCAAATGGAAGCAGCAAGTGGAAAAGAACCCTTGGTTGAATATTGGATGCATACAGGATTCTTAAATGTCCGTGGAGAAAAAATGAGTAAATCTTTAGGTAATTTTATTACAATTAAAGAATTATTAAAAGAGTATTCTCCTGAAGTATACAGATTCTTTGTATTATCAACTCATTACAGAAGTCCTATTGATTTTAGTGATGATATATTAAAACAAGCTGAAAACAGTTTAAAACGCATTCAAAATACGGGTAAAAATGTTTATGAAAAATTAAATGACGAGTCTCTTCCAGAGGAGGATATTTCAGATATTGCTTCTGATTTATCTTTATTTAAAAAAGAATTCTTTGATGCAATGAATAATGATTTTAATACTCCTATAGCTTTATCCAGTTTGTTTGAGTTTACACATAAACTTAATAAAGCATTGAATGATAATGAAATATCTAAAGAATCCTTATCTTCAATTATTGATACATTCAGGGTAGTAGAAGAAATATTTGGATTTTCCATAATTGTATCTGACGATTCTGCTTCTGATTTATCTAATGAATTACTGGACATAATTACAGATGTTCGTCAAGATTTAAGAGCTAAAAAAGATTGGGATTTAGCAGATAAAATTAGAGATAATCTTTCAACTTTAAATATTTCTCTTGAAGATAAATAATCTCCTTCCTTATATCCTCTTTTTTTTAGAAATAACTTCTGCCTTATTTTTCAAAGTTTACTTATTTTTAAATTTATAATTGAATAAAACTATTAAATATATTTAACAAATAATTTATTATTTATGAAGGAATAATAGAATGAAAATAATAATATTTATGGGTGTGTTATTTTGAATAAATTAAATCGAAAAGAAATGGGTGATGAATCTAAAGAAGATTTGGCTCATATTATATTAAACGATATTAAAGCACCTTCAGATTTAGGGTTACTTAGATGTGTTCAATGTGGATTATGTACTTCTATGTGTCCGGCATCTAGACATTCAGAATATGATGCAAGAGAAATAATTAAAAGAGTTCTGGATAATGATGAAACTATTTTAGAAGATAAAGTAATTTGGAACTGTTTCTATTGTTATACATGTCATAGTGTTTGTCCTGTAGGAAATAGCGTATGTGAAGTAAATCAGATACTCAGACAAATGGCAATAGAAAAAGATGTGGGAAAAAAACAAATAGAATCATTTATGAGCTTTGCAGATAGTTTTCTTGAGGAAGGTTTGGGAGTAATTCCTAAGGAATATCACTCACAATTAAAAATAGATTATGGTGAACATTGGATAAATTTACAAGAGAATTTACAGGATGTTCGTGAGGAATTAGGTTTGGATGGTATGTTTTTATTACCAGAAGCTAAAAAAACTGTTGACAAGACATTAGAAGCAGTAGGATTTAAAAAACGTGTAGAATCAATTAAAGAAGTCAGAAATAAGAAATAGGTGATAAAATTGGTTGAAGTGGATAAATTCATACCTACAGAGAATATTACTTTGTTCAGAAGTTGTCTAGTTTCTGCAGAATATCCTGGAGTGGAATCCTCTACAAAATATGTTTTTGATAAGTTGGGCATAGAATATGTAATAGATAGAAATCAGTCTTGTTGCACAGGTTTAGGACATTATTATGATATTTTTGATGAATTATCAACTACTGCACTTGCTGCCAGAAATTTTAGTTATGCTATAAAAAATAATCATAAACAATATGTTCCAATGTGTGCTACTTGTTATGCTATCTTAAAAACTTCTGCTAAGATTTTAAACGAAAAGGATGAAGTAAGAGAAGAAATTAACAGGGCATTTAGAGAAAATGGTTTAGAACAATTCCAGTATACTAAAGGCGATATTGATCCTCGTGATGATATTACTCATGTGGTTGATGTTTTATATTATTTGAAAGATAAAATTCCTGAATTTAAAAAGAGGGATATATCAAAATTAACTATTGCTACTCATCATGGATGTCATTACTGCAAAGTTCATTATAATGACACTTTATGTGGATACAGAAATCCTGAAATAATTGATAAAATTTGTGAAGTTATGGAAGCACCTGCTTTAAAATGGTATGATCATAAACCAAGACATTGTGGAAGTGGGTTTAGACAAAGGTATGCAAATAGGGAATTGTCTTTAGATGCAACAGTAGATAAGTTTGAAAGTTTACATAAAGAAAATATAGATGTATTGCTTGTAATGTGTCCAAATTGCCAGCTACAATTTGATAGGTATGAACAAGTACTGGAGGAAAGGACGGGGGATGAACATTATTTTGCAGTTTTAAATATTGCACAGTTAGTTGCTTTGTATATGGGAGCTGATCCATACAAAGTATTGGGTATTCAAACACACACAGTTAATGTAGAACCATTACTTGATAAATTGGGAATAAATTATGATTCAAGGGAGGACACTTTGCATGTCAGAAAAGAATAGGATAGGTGTTTTCTTATGTCACTGTGGAGGAAATATCTCGGATAATGTTGATTTGGATAAAATTGAGGAAAAACTGTCAGAAAATGAAGAAATTTTTTCAATTAAACATCATGAAAATTTATGTTCATTGGAAGGTCGAAATATTATAAAAGACCAAATTCTTCGTGAAAATCTGGATAGAGTTGTTATATCTGCATGTTCAAAAATTACTCATGGTGCAACATTTCAAAATTATATTAAGCCATTAAATCCATATTTGTTTGAAATGCCAAATGTAAGGGAGCAATGTTCATGGGTAACTGAAGATAAAGAAAAATCTACTGAAAAAGCATTATCTTTAATAAACTCTGCAATTGAAACAGTAAAATATAATGAACCATTAAAAAAGATACCAACTCGTGTTAAAAATAGTGTATTAGTAATAGGTGCAGGAATATCTGGTATTTCAGCAGCTAATTCTCTTGCAAAACAGGGGATGGAAGTTACTTTAATTGAAAAACGTCCTGCTGTTGGAGGTGCTATGATACAGGTGGGTAAAGTATTTACTCCTGATAAGATGTCTGAAGATTGTGCTGCTTGTCTTTTAAATCCGGTTATTGATGAAATGGTGCATAATGAAAAAATTAATCTCTTGACAAACACAGTTCTTGAAAAATCTTCAAGAAATGCAGGAAACTTTGATGTTATTTTACGTAAAAAACCAGATTATGTTAATACAGATAAATGTACAAGTTGTGGAAAATGTACTGAAGTATGTCCTTCTTTTGCTTTAGATGAATGGAATGAAGGTTTAAACAATCGTAAAGCAATATATAAACCGTTTCCACAGGCTGTTCCAAGTACATATACTTTGGATGATGACTCCTGTATAAAATGTGGGGCATGTTTAAATGTGTGTCCAACAAATGCAATTAATTTGGATGCAATTGATGAAATAATTTCATTAACAGTAGGTGCAGTAGTAATAGCTACAGGACATCAACGTTTTGACACAAGTAAAAGACCTGAATATGGGCATCCTTTTTATGAAGATGTACTTAGTCAAATGCAATTAGCACGACTTATGGGTATTAACGGACCTACTGATGGACATTTACTTGTTCCTTCAACAGGTAAAGTTCCAAAGAGGGTGGTGATGATTCAGTGTGTTGGTTCAAGAGATCAAATGCCTGATGGACACAAATATTGTTCAAAAGTTTGTTGTATGGTTGCACTTAAAAATGCAAATTTAATACATTCTCATTATCCTGATACAGAGGTAATAATCTGTTATACTGATATAAGAACACCTGGTGTTTATGAAAAATATTATAAATATGTTCAAAATAATGGTGTAAAATTAATTAGAGGACGTCCTGGTGAAATTGCAAGGGAAGATGACCATCTAATAGTTCGTATAGAAGATACTTTAACTCACAATAAGCAGGAAATACCTACTGATTTGGTTGTACTGTCTGCAGCATTGGAAGCTTCAGAAGGAACTATTGAAGCTGCTAAAACATTAGGGGTTCCGTTAACTGAAGATAAATTTATTAAGGAAAAACATCCTAAAATGCAACCTGTATCAACAGATATAGAAGGAATATTTGTATGTGGTACTGCTCAAGGACCAAAAGATATTACAGATAGTATAATTCAAGCAAATACTGCTGCGACGAAGATATCTGAATTAATTAATGGGGGATTGGAAGTAGAACCATACATAGCCACAATAAATGTTAAAAAATGTGTTTTATGTGGTAAATGTGTAGAAAACTGTCGTTATCAAGCTTTATCCATATATCATAATTCTATAAGGGTAGGACCTATTGCATGTACCGGATGTGGTGATTGTATCATAACATGTCCTCAAGAGGCAATTAGTATACAGGGTCAAAGTGATGAACGTTTAGAAGCCAGTATTAATGGAATATTAAAACAAAAAGATAAGGATGAACAGGTAATAATTGCATTCCTTGATGATATAGGTAATGTATCTGCAAATAATATGGGAATAAATCGTGTTGAATGTCCATCAAGTGTAAGAATTATCAACGTACCTTTCATAAATCGTGTAAAATATAAACATATAAAATATGCTTTAACTCATGGGGCTGATGGTGTATTTTTAGGTGAATATCCGGATTCTCCTAGACATAATGAAATTAGGAATAATGTTGAGAACATGAAAAAACTTTTGGAAGACGATGGTATTAATCCTGAAAGATTAATAATTCACAGTGTATTCATTCCTTATTTCAGAGGTTTAGCAAATCAGTTTAAAGAATTTGATGATGTAATTTCTGGTTTAACCAGTTAATCCTTATTTTTCAATTTTTTTTAGGAAGTATTTTTCATGATTTCAGAAGAAAACTTTATTGAACTTGTTAATTCAATGTTAAAAATTAATTTAAATGATAATATTGATCAAAAAACATCAATATTGGCTCCAGTCAATGAAAATCAGTACATTGTTGCTGGTCCGGGTAGTGGAAAAACTACAGTTCTAGTTTTAAAAATATTAAAATATCTTCTTGTTGATGATATTGAATTGAATAGTATTATGGTAACAACTTTTACTAAAAAAGCTGCAAAAGAGTTAAAAGATAGGTTATTCGAGTGGTATTTTTTATTATCTGAAGAGTTAAACATTTCTAAAAGTTATGATTTTGATAATTTACTTATAGGAACTTTGGACAGTATAGCTGAAGAAATAGTTTCAAAGTATATGGATGTAGAAATAATTGATAACTTCACATCTTCAGCAATAATGATGCAAAATTTACTTACTGATGAACGTAATAATGATAAACGTTTAAAACAGTTTATTAAAAAATTAAATAATCATAGTGGTGCTGGGGTTTCAGGAATAAATAAGCAGATTCAATCTCTTAGAGAACGTATTTACTATGATGTTATAGACAAGAAAGAACTTAAAAACAATGCCACTCGTGAAGCAATAGTTTATGAAATTATTGATGATTATTTAGCTCAATTGAGGGCTAAAAATGTAATGGATTACGCTATGCTTGAAGAAACTTTCTATGAAATTTTAAAAAAGGAATCAATAAAGGAATTTGAGAATATATCTGTTTTATTGGTTGATGAGTATCAGGATACTAATCTTTTACAGGAAACAATTTATTTTAAAATAGCAGAATATGTGAAGAGAAATAATGGGAATATAACAGTTGTAGGAGATGATGATCAATCTTTATATAGGTTTAGAGGTGCTACTATAAATTTATTCACAGATTATATTGATAGAATTAATGATGCATTGTATATTTCACCTAAAACAATTTTTTTACATAATAATTACAGATCTACTGAGTCAATAATAAATTTTACAAATGAATTTATCAACATTGATAAAATGTATCAAAAATCCCGTACATCCAACAAACCAATGATTATCCCTACAAAAGAAAGTCCGAATGGATTACCTGTTATGGGTATGTTTAGAAATAATCTGGAAGAATTATCTACTGATTTGTCAGAATTAATATATAACTTAAAAACAAATAAGGACTATTTTGTTGAAAGACATTCCAAAGAATATAACATTTCATCAAAAAAATCCAACCCATCTATAGCACTACTTACAAATTCTCCAAAAGAATTTAGTGCATACAATAAAAAGAGATTACCCTTTTATATAAGGGAAAGTTTATCATATAAAGATGAAAATATTACAGTATTTAATCCACGAGGGCAAAGTATTGAAACAACAGAAATGGTGTCTTTATTATGTGGATTAATTTTACAAAGTATTGATCCTGATTCTGTTACAGAAAATCAGTTGGATAATATTCCTCCTCATACTAAAAATACTTTGAAATCTTGGAGAAAATATGTTAAAAAATATCTTGAGGACTCGGGTAAAGAATTATTAAAATTTGATGACAAAATAAACATGAATCTGCTAATTGAAGATATAAAAGAAGAATGTGCCTTTTTAACTTCAGAAAATCCTGAAAATAATATTTATTTTGATATTATTTTAGAAACAATTATTCAAACGGATAATGCAATTAATGATGAAGGTTTGTTGTCTGTTAATCAAATATTCTGGCATATTTTAGTTCCTATTGCTTCTGGAGCTATAGATATTGATGATGATATGTTTGATGTTAATTTGGAAGATAATGTGAATATAATGTCAATTCATCAGTCTAAAGGGTTGGAATTTGATATAGTTATAGTCGATGTTGGCTCAGATATATTTAATAATTCATCAAATACAGCTTTCAAGAGATTTCCAAGAAATGGTGGAATGACTCATAATCTGGAAAATTATCTTAAAGATTATTCTCTACTTTCATTTGATTATGATGAAATCTCAGGATTAGATAAAGCATTTAATGATTTAATCAGAAGATATTATGTTGCATATACAAGGGCTAAATCTATTTTGATATTGGTTGGATTAAATAGTATGCGTTATGGTTATAAGGGTGATTTCCAAGATAAAATATTTATAGAAAATGTTGCAACAGGTTGGTCCAGAGATAAAATTTGGCATTGGGATTCGTTAAATAATTTGTTAAATATTTAAAAAAAGTGTTTTTTGGTGGTTATTTTAAATAAAAAAGAAAGTTTATAGAAATAAGTAAAACTTATCCTCTGTATCTTTTTTCTTTTACTCCTCTTCCTTTTTTATTTCCTTGTTTTTTGTATCCAGATTTAGGTCTGGTTCTTCTGTTA
>OCVV012846695.1_pt1 | contig 10746 bp, 2 predicted proteins | sample 1539721 | NCBI WGS metagenome assembly OCVV01 (sample SAMN02144230, study PRJEB22623) | gut metagenome | biome: sheep rumen | host: Ovis aries | place: New Zealand
TCTTTCTTACTATAAGATACATAGACTTTTTGGCCATTCTTTAAAGTAGATCTTAAAATCATTTCTGATAATTCATCTTCAATATACTTTTGAACAGATCTTCTTAGAGGTCTTGCACCATATTGAATGTTTGTACCTTTCTTTAGAAGATATTCTTTGGCATCTTTGTCTATATACATTTTAATATTTCTATCATCTAGAACTTTTTGAGTATCTGCAAGCATTAGTTCGATTATTTTGTGTAAATCATCATCATTTAATGAATCAAATACAACTATTTCATCAACTCTGTTTAAGAATTCAGGTCTAAAAGCTTCTTTTAAGCTATTCATTATTTTTGTTCTATTTAAATCACTTACAGTACCAAAACCAATAGAATTACTGCTTGTTGAACCAACATTTGATGTCATAATAATAATTGTATTTTCAAAGCTTACAGTATTTCCTTGAGCATCTGTAAGTCTACCATCATCTAATACTTGTAGTAATATGTTAAATACATCAGGATGAGCTTTTTCAATCTCATCTAATAATACAATAGAATAAGGATGACGTTTAACTTTTTCAGTTAATTGACCTGCATCATCATATCCAACATATCCTGGAGGAGCTCCTATAAGTTTAGCTGTAGAGTTACTCTCCATATATTCAGACATATCTATTCTTATAATAGATTCTTCGTTTCCAAATAATTCAACAGCTAATGCTTTTGAAAGTTCTGTTTTACCAACACCAGTAGGACCAACAAATATGAAAGATGGGGGACGTTTAGTAGATTTTAATCCTGCTCTATTTCTTCTAATTGCTCTTGAAACTGATTCAACAGCATCATTTTGTCCAATAATTCTTTCATGAAGATGATCTTCTAAGTTTAATAATTTTTGAGTTTCTGCTTCAGTAATCTTTTGAACAGGAATCTTAGTCCAACTTTCAATTACTCTTGCAATATCTTCAAATGTAAGTTCAACTGGTTTCATTCTTTCTTCAATTTTATGAATGTTTTCTTCAAGATTTAATTCTTGAGTTTTTAGCTCAGCAGCTTTTTTATAATCTTCAGTAGAATCAGCTTCAGCAGCATCTACTTTTTGAGATTGAACTTCTTGAAGTTTATTCTTAAGAACTTCTAATTCATATAAATCTTTATTTTCTAAATTAATTCTTGAACAAGCTTCATCTAGAACATCAATTGCTTTATCTGGTAAAAATCTATCGTGAATATATCTTTCAGACATCTTAACAATGTTTTCTATAACATTATCAGATATTTGAACTTTGTGATAATCTTCATAATAAGATTTAATACCTTTTAATATTTCGATACTATCTTGAATAGATGGTTCTTCAACTATAACAGGTTGGAATCTTCTCTCTAAAGCAGAATCTTTTTCTATGTATTTACGATACTCTGTTAAAGTAGTAGTACCAATAAGTTGAATTGTTCCATCTGCTAAACTAGGTTTTAAGATATTTGCAGCATTCATTGAATGATCAGCATCACCAGCACCTACAATGTTATGAAGCTCATCAATTACTAAAATAACATTTCCTGCTTGTTTACATTCATCAATAATAGATTTCATTCTAGCTTCGAATTGACCTCTAAATTGAGTACCTGCAACAACTGCTGTCATATCTAATTGGTATACTTCTTTAGCAAGAAGTTTTGCTGGAACTTGTCCATTATTAATTCTTAGAGCTAATCCTAAAGCTATAGCTGTTTTACCAACACCAGGTTCACCAATTAAACAAGGGTTATTTTTAGTTCTTCTATTTAAGATTTCAACAACTCTTTCGATTTCTCTATCACGACCTACAACATTGTCAATTTTGTTTTCTCTTGCTTTTTGAGTAAGATTAGAACCATAAGTATTAAGATATTTTAATTTCTTATTTTTCTTAACAGTGGTCTTAACATTTGTTGTAGAACCATTAGGCTCTTGAGAGTCATTAGATTCTTTTGAATCTTTATTAAACATTCCAGAAAATAGGGAACTTAAAGGAACAGCAAATCCCATAGGAGTTCCATTTTGTCTGATTTCTGGATCATCACCATTTTGTGCTTCATCATCTAATTCAACATTTGCATCATCATAGTCTTCAGGATTCCCACTCAAATTAATACCACTTGCTTGAGCGGCATTTTGTAATTGCTCTAATTCCTCAGGTGACATATTAGAAATGTTATTAGATAAGTCATTAAGCATATCATTTAATTGTGATGTCATATTTTTTATATCATCATCGCTTAAATGTAGATTAGGAGAAAGGTTGTTAAAAGGATTGATACCATGCTTTTTTGCACAATTGTAGCAATAACCTTTTTTTACTGCTTTTCCATTTTCATCTTTTTCATCTACAAAAACGACAGCTGTATTCTTTTTACAATCTGAACAAATCATATATTTTTATACTCCATTCTATTCAACAATTATATATTTTTTTGAGCCAATAGTCAACATATTTAAGAGTTTCAAAAGATAAACCAAAGATCTTTAAAAAGCAGTTATTATTTATATTGACACTAGTTTATTGATAAAATATAATTGCCCTTGAAAATATATTTTAGGAGGTTGACATATATGATAAAAGAATCTTATGAAGAAATAATTGAATTAGAGAGACAAAGGCAAGAACACAATGTAGAACTAATAGCTTCAGAGAATTTCCCAAGCCAAAGAGTTTTAAATGCTTGTGGAAGCATTTTAACTAATAAATATGCTGAAGGTTATCCAGGAAAGCGCTATTATGGTGGATGTGAATTTATAGACATGATAGAGACTAAAGCCATAGAAGATGTATGTAAACTATTTGGATGCAAATTTGCAAATGTTCAACCTCATTCCGGAAGCAGTGCAAATCAAGCAGTTTATAGAGCTCTTCTTAAAAAAGGTGATGTAGTACTTGGAATGGATTTAGGAGCAGGTGGTCACTTAACACATGGACATAAAATGAGTTTCTCAGGTCAAGATTATGAAATCTATTCATATGGAGTTGACGAGAATGGAATCATTGACTACAAACAATTTGAAAAGCTTCTAAATGAGCATAATCCAAAGATGGTAATAGTAGGAGCAAGTTCATATTCAAGAACAATTGATTATCAAAAGTTCAAAGATATTCTAGATAAATATGCTAAAAAACATGATGGTGAAAGACCATATTACATGGTAGATATGGCTCATGTTGCAGGACTAATTGCTGCAGGAATTCATCCAAGCCCAGTAGGAATTGCAGATGTAATAACTTCTACAACTCATAAGACTTTAAGAGGCCCAAGAGGCGGATTAATTATTACTGATTCAGAAGAAATCATTAAAGAAATTAATAAAGCTGTTTTCCCAGGAATACAAGGAGGACCATTAGAACATATTATTGCTGCTAAAGGAATTTGCTTTGAAGAAGCTGCAACACCAGAATTTAAGAAATATGCAAAACAAATTATAAAAAATGCAAAAGCATTTTCAGAGGCTTTTATCAATGGCGGATTTAAGATAATCTCTGGCGGAACAGATAATCATATGTTTGTTCTAGATGTATATAATTCTATTGGAGTAACAGGAAAGGTTTGCGAAACTGAACTAGACAAGATCCATATAACAGTTAACAAGAACCAAATACCAAATGATACATTACCACCACTTAAATCATCAGGAGTAAGAATTGGTGTTCCAGCTATGACAACTAAAGGTTGGAAAGAAAAAGATTTTGAAAAACTTGCTAAAATAATTATGGATTATTTAAAGATTGTTAAAGAAGAAAAACAAGAAGAGGCAAGAGAAGAATATACAAAAAAAGTAGTTGATTTAATTGAATCTGTAAAGAAATAAATTATGTATACAGCCCCTAGCATAAAAAAATAAAAAAATCAACAATTTTTTAATAAAAAACATTGACTTTATTTATGAATTAACTTATAATAGAACAAGTATATTTATGTACGAATAAGATCTAGAGGGCTAATAGATGTTTTATTCATATCAGAACGAGATGAAATAAAAATATTGAAATTAAAAGGTAAACGCTGATTTTCTTAGGAAGATCGGTTTACCTTTTTTGTCTTTTTTATTAGTTTTCTATAATTATTTTCAGAGAAGAATTACATATAATAGTTTTTACAAATTTTTTGTTTTGGAGCAGGCACAAAAAGTTTGTAAGGATGATTATATGCAAAGAAGAGCTCGAAAATAATCACATAAGTTTACGAACTCTGCTTAAGATATTTTAAGGAGGAAAAGTATTTTGGCAAATACTAAGGTAAACGTTGATGTAAAAGACGTTAAGCACGAGAAAACAACCCGTAAATCTTTTTCTAAAATTGGTGACTTTATTGAAATGCCAAACCTTATCAAGGTTCAAAAAGATTCTTACAACTGGTTTGTTAACGAAGGACTAGGGGAAGTTTTAAGAGAAGTATCTCCAATAGTTGACTATTCAGAGAACTTAGTTTTAGATTTCCTAGATTACCACATGGATGAAGAAACAAAGTACACTGTTGACGAGGCAAAAGAGAGAGATGCCACATATTCAACAAAATTACATGTAAAAGTAAGATTGTTTAATCGTGAGACTGGTGAAATTAAGGAGCAAGTTATTTACTTAGGTGATTTCCCAGTAATGACAGAAACAGGTACATTTGTTATTAACGGTGCAGAGAGAGTTGTAGTAAGTCAGTTAGTTAGAAGTCCAAGCTGCTATTATGCATCTACTATGGATACTAAAACTGGTAAATATCTATTATCTTCAACAGTTATGCCACTAAGAGGAGCATGGCTAGAGTATGAAACAGATAATAATGATATTTTATGGGTAAGAGTAGACCGTACAAGAAAAATACCTATTACTACATTATTAAGAGCTATAGGAATTGAGAAAGATGAACAAATACTAGCCCTATTTGGTGATGAAAATCTTTTGAAATCTACTATAGAAAAGGATCCTATTAAAACACAAGATGATGCTTTAATAGAAATTTATAAGAAATTAAGACCTGGAGAACTTCCAACTGTTGAAGCAGCTAGAACATTGTTCGACAGATTATTCTTTGATCCTAAGAGATACGACTTAGCTAAAGTAGGTAGACACAAATTTAATAAGAAACTAAATTTAGCAACACGTATTTCAAATCAAGTAGCATTTGATACTATTGCAGATCCAGAAACTGGAGAAGTTTTTGTGGAAAAAGGCGAAACTATTAGCCCAGAAGTAGCTGTAAATATACAAAACGCAGGTATCAATAGTGTTGATATTTTAGTAAAAGAAGAAAAAGTAACTGTAATAGGAAATGGAACAGTTGATATTAAGAGTTTTGTAACTTCAAAAGATATCGGCGATTTAGATATCCATGAATTAGTAAACTATGCAGTTCTTAAAGATTTAATTACTAAAACAGAACCTAAAAAATTACATGATGCTATAAAAGAAAACTATGATGAATTAGTTCCAAAACATATTACTAATGAAGATATTATTTCTTCAATTAGCTATATATTAAATGTAGCTCATTCATTAGGAAAGATTGACGATATTGACCATTTAGGAAATCGTCGTATTAGAAGTGTTGGAGAATTATTACAAAACCAATTTAGAATTGGTCTTGCAAGACTTGAAAGAGTTGTTCGTGAAAGAATGACAGTTCAAGATCTTGATGCTATTACTCCACAAGCTTTAATTAATACAAAACCAATCACATCAGCAATTCGTGAATTCTTTGGTAGTTCACAATTATCACAATTTATGGACCAAACAAACCCATTATCAGAATTAACTCATAAGAGAAGAATTTCTGCACTAGGACCAGGTGGTCTTACTCGTGAAAGAGCTGGATTCGAGGTTAGAGATATCCATTATACTCACTATGGAAGACTTTGCCCTGTAGAATCTCCTGAAGGACCAAACATTGGTCTTATCTCAGCACTATGTTCTTTCGCAAGAATTAATGAATATGGATTTGTAGAAGCTCCATATAGAAAAGTTGATAAGAAAACAGGAAAATTAACTGATCAAGTAGATTACCTATCAGCTGATGATGAAGATAATTATAAGATAGCATTAGCTACAGAACCTGTTAATGATAAAGGTAAATTCATTAACAAGAGAATCAAAGTTAGAAATGTAACAGAATTTAAAGAAGTTTCTAGTGATGAAGTTGATTATGTTGAAATTTCACCAAGAGAACTTGTATCTGTTGCAGCAGCAATGATTCCATTCTTAGAGCATGATGACGTTAAGAGATCTTTAATGGGATCTAACATGCAACGTCAAGCAGTTCCACTTGTTAGAACAGAAGCACCTATAGTTGCAACTGGTATGGAATACAGAGCAGCTAAAGACTGTGGAGCAACTGTTTGCGCTACAGCAGATGGTGTTGTTAGCAAAGTTACTGGTGAAGAAATTGAAACCATTGACAAAGCTGGCGAAGTAACAAAATATGTTTTAAAGAAATTTAGAAGAACAAATGGTGGTACTTGTATTAATCAAAAACCAATTGTAGAAGTTGGTGAAAAGGTTAAGAAAGGCCAAACAATAGCAGATGGACCATCTACAGATAATGGAGAGATGGCACTAGGTAGAAACGTTCTTATAGGATTCTCTACTTGGGAAGGTTATAACTTCGAGGATGCTATTCTAATTTCTGAAAAATTAGTTAAAGAAGATACATTCACATCTATTCATATTGAAGAATACAATTGTGAATGTCGTGATACAAAATTAGGACCAGAAGAAATTACACGTGATATTCCAAATGTTGGTGAAGATTCACTTAAAGATTTGGATGAAGACGGTATTATCAGAGTTGGTGCTGAAGTAAGACCAGGAGATATCCTAGTTGGTAAAGTTACTCCAAAAGGAGAAACAGAACTAACAGCTGAAGAAAGATTACTTAGAGCTATCTTCGGTGAGAAATCTAGAGAAGTAAGAGATACTTCACTTAGAGTTCCTCATGGAGAAGAAGGTATTGTAGTAGATGTTAAGATCTTTACAAGAGATAATTCAGATGAATTAGGACCTGGAGTAAATCAAGTAATTAGATGTTATATTGCTACAAAACGTAAAATCTCAGTCGGAGATAAAATGTCTGGACGTCACGGAAATAAAGGTGTTATTTCTAGAATACTTCCAGAAGAAGATATGCCATTCTTACCAGATGGTACACCAGTTGATATAGTATTAAACCCAATGGGTGTTCCTTCTCGTATGAACTTAGGACAGATTCTTGAGGTTCATTTAGGTATGGCTGCTAGAGCTTTAGGTTGGAAAGTTGAAACACCAGTATTTGATGGTGCTAAAGACGTTGAAATTGAACAACTACTTAAAGATGCAGGATTAAGAAGCGATGGAAAAACTGTTGTATATGATGGTAGAACAGGAGATCCATTTGATCACCCTATTACAGTTGGTGTTATGTACATGTTAAAACTACACCACTTAGTAGATGATAAGATCCATGCTCGTTCAACTGGACCATATAGTTTAGTTACACAACAACCTCTTGGTGGTAAAGCACAATTTGGTGGACAGAGATTTGGAGAAATGGAAGTTTGGGCACTTGAAGGTTATGGTGCTGCTTACACACTTCAAGAAATGTTAACCATCAAATCAGATGATGTTGTTGGAAGAGTTAAGACTTATGAAGCAATCGTTAAAGGTGAAAATATTCCTAAACCAGGAATCCCAGAAGGTTTCAAAGTTTTAGTAAAAGAATTACAAGGACTTGGATTAGACTTAAAACTTTATGATGATAAAGATTCTGAAATAGAGTTAAAAGAAGATATTGATGATGGAATTGACTTTAATTCTGTTAACAATGAACAAGGCCCAGGACAAAATGTCGTTGATCAAGGAGATCTAAAAGCTGGATATTCTGAAGCATCAAGCGATGAAGAAGAATCTAATGAACTATTTGATGATGATCTAACAGATGATATGGATGATGGTTTATTAGAAAATGATATGTTAGATGACGAAATCATTGATGAAGAATACATTGATGACGATGATGATGGAAAAACTGGTTATGAGGCCGAAGATGAAGGCTTCTATGATGATGATTCTATCTAAAAGCAAATAAAACAAATAAAAAAACAAAAAATTGAATAGTCCGTAAATTTGAAATGTATTTGCAAAAGATATTGTGCAGCAAGGAGATAATATATTTTAAATTTATGGACACCTAGATAAAAAAATATTTTAGGGGGCAAAATTTTCAGTGGAAGAATTAGATAATTTAAGCAAGATTCAAATAGGCCTTGCTTCTGATGAAACTATTAGAATGTGGTCTAAAGGTGAAGTTAAAAAGCCTGAAACCATTAACTATAGAACTTTAAAACCAGAAAAAGATGGTCTATTTTGCGAAAGAATATTTGGACCAGTTAAAGACTGGGAGTGCCATTGTGGTAAATACAAGAGAATAAGATACAAAGGCGTTGTTTGCGATAGATGTGGCGTTGAAGTTACAAAATCTAAAGTAAGAAGAGAGAGAATGGGACATATAGAGCTTGCAGCTCCAATTGCCCATATATGGTATTTCAAAGGTATTCCTAACAGAATAGCTTTAATGCTTGATATCTCACCAAGAGCTGTTGAAAGAGTAGTATATTTTGCATCATATATTGTTACAGATCCAGGTACTTCAGGACTTCAAAAATATCAAATTTTGAATGAAAAAGAGTACGTTGAAGCTGAAGAAAAATATGGTGAAGATTCTTTCAAAGCTGAGATGGGTGCAGAAGCTTTAGGAAAGTTACTTGCAGAAGTTGATATTGAAGAATTATCAAAATCTTTAAGAAAACAATTAGCTAAAGCTAGCGAGCAAAAGAAAGCTAAAATTGTTAAAAGACTTGATACTATAGAAGCTTTCAGATTATCAGGAAACAAACCTGAATGGATGGTTATGAATTGTATTCCTGTAATCCCACCAGATTTAAGACCTATGGTTCAATTAGATGGTGGTAGATTTGCTACATCAGATTTAAATGACCTTTATAGAAGAGTTATTAATAGAAATAACAGACTTAAGAGACTATTAGAATTAGGAGCTCCAGAAATCATTGTTAGAAATGAAAAAAGAATGCTTCAAGAATCAGTAGATGCTCTTATAGATAATTCAAGACGTGGAAGACCTGTTACTGGTGCTGGTGGAAGACCTTTAAAATCTTTATCAGACATGCTTAAAGGTAAACAAGGACGTTTCCGTCAAAACTTACTTGGAAAACGTGTTGACTATTCTGGACGTTCAGTTATCGTTGTTGGACCTGAACTTAAAATTTATCAATGCGGTGTTCCAAAGGAAATGGCAGTTGAGTTATTCAAACCATTCGTTATGAAAGAGCTTTGCTCAAGAGGATTAGCACATAATATTAAAGGTGCTAAGAGAATGGTTGAAAGATTAGATCCAGAGGTTTGGGATGTACTAGAGGAAGTTATTCACGACCATCCAGTATTACTAAACCGTGCTCCTACACTTCATAGACTTGGTATTCAAGCATTTGAACCAGTACTTGTTGAAGGTAGAGCAATTAAATTACATCCATTAGTTTGTACAGCATTCAATGCTGACTTCGATGGTGACCAGATGGCTATTCACTTACCATTATCACCAGAAGCTCAAGCAGAAGCTAGATACTTAATGCTTTCTACAAACAACCTATTAAAACCATCTGATGGTGCTCCAATTACAGAGCCATCACAAGATATGATTTTAGGAGCTTACTACTTAACAATGGATGTTGAAGCAGAAGAAACAGATACACCTGAAGATACTGAAAGAAAAGGTACTAAAGGTGCTGGAATGTGCTTCTCATCTCCAGAAGAAGCTGAAATGGCTTATGCTAACCATGATATTGGTGTTCATGCTAAGATTAGAGTTAGAATGAGCGAAAAAGATGAGGAAGGAAATGAGATAGATCACGGAATAGTTGAAACAACTATTGGTAGACTTATCTATAATAAAGGAATTCCTCAAGATTTAGGCTTTGTTGATAGAAGTAAGAAAGAAAATAAATTCCAACCAGAAGTTTCTTTTTCTGTTAACAAGAAAATGTTAAAGAAACTTATTGGAAAATGTTTCGCAGCTCATGGATTAGACAGAACATGCCAATTACTAGATTATATTAAATCAACAGGATATAGATATTGTACTACTGCAGGTATGACAGTTTCTCTAGATGATGTTAAGATTCCAGAAGAGAAGAAAGAATTATTAGCAGAAGGACAACAACAAGTTGATAATGTTTCTAAACAATTTGCACGTGGTTTAATTACAGATAATGAGCGTTACATGAGCGTAATTAAGATTTGGGAAGAAACAACTGATAAAGTTGCTCAAAAAATGACAGAAAACTTTGATGACTTAAACCCAATATTCATGATGAGTACATCTGGTGCCCGTGGTAATATATCACAGTTACGTCAGGTTGCTGGTATGAGAGGTCTTATGGCTTCTACTACTGGTAAAACAGTTGAAATTCCTATTAAATCATCATTCAGAGAAGGTCTAGATGCACAGGAATATTTCATTTCTGCCCATGGAGCTCGTAAAGGACTTTCTGATACAGCTCTTAGAACTGCTGACTCTGGTTACTTAACTAGAAGATTAGTTGATGTTTCTCAAGATATTATTATCAGAGAAGATGATTGTGGTACAACAGACGGACTTGAAGTTTATGAAATTAAAGATGGAAATCAAGTAATTGAAGGACTTCAAGAAAGATTAGTTGGTAGATACCCATTACAAGATATTTCAAATCC
>OCVV011150790.1_pt1 | contig 10745 bp, 8 predicted proteins | sample 1539721 | NCBI WGS metagenome assembly OCVV01 (sample SAMN02144230, study PRJEB22623) | gut metagenome | biome: sheep rumen | host: Ovis aries | place: New Zealand
CGGCCGAGGGTTACTGAGCCACGGAAGGGCGGCAGCCGGATTATCTTGCGCAAAAAAAATGGATTTTACCACTTTACTATGGTGTTTACGATTTTCTTTTGCTCTTCGATGCTTTTCCTAAGGTAGATTCTCGTCGTTTCTAGGCTTTCGTGGCCAAGCAAGTCAGCAAGAAAGGTTATGTCACCGCCTTTTTCCAGGAAGTTTTTCGCAAAGAAGTGCCGGAAAGAATGTGGATGAAGTGTCTTATGGTTGATGTTATATATAGAAGAAAAATGTTGAAGCTCCGCTGATATTCCCCTTGTGCTTATTTGAAGGCCGAATTTGTTGAGGAAAAGATAGCCGTCATTCCTTTTTTCGGACATTAGCCATTCAAGCGTGCGTTTTTTCAGTTCTTCGGGAATGTAGATTCTTCTGATTTTCCCGCCTTTGGAGCGGATGTCAGCGAAACCCTGTTTTACATTTTCCACTTTCAGCTGAATCAGCTCACTCACGCGAACTCCTGTCGAGCCAAGATAGCAAACGATGAAAAGCCATTTGAGTCGCTTGTCTTTTTCCAGTGATTTTTTGAGTCGCTCGTAGTCTTCGCTGCTGATAACATTCTGCAGGTATGTCTCCCCCTGTTCCTTCACGAATTTCGGAAGTAATTTGTCTTTTTTAAGAAAACGCATGTATTTTGTGAGTCCAGCCAGCCGTAAGTTCACGGTCTTGACGGAATAGTTTTCAAGCAGAAAGTCCCTGTAATCAGAGATTCTCTTTTGCGTAATCTTCCCAAAGCGTTTTTTGTAATCATTCGCCGCATACAAGTAAGAGCGGATTGTGTTCTCGGAAAAATTCAGTTTCCTGAGATAGTTTTCATAATTCTGTCTGTGCAAAATGCCAGTTAATTTGCAAGCTCTTCTTTGAGTGCAAGAACTTGCTCCAATGGTAGGGAAACGGCCTGTGCGATTTGCTCTGGGCTACCAAGCTGCATGTTCAAAAGATTTCTCGCATTTGCAATGGCGTTCTGCTTGGCACCTTCCTTACGTCCTTGTTCACGTCCTTCCTTACGTCCCTCCTCAAGTCCTTCTTCACGCCCCGCCTCAAGTCCTTCCTCATGTCCCTCAAGTCTTGCCCAATAGCGCTCGTCTAAGATTTCCTGCTCCCATGTCATATATATTCGCCTCCATTTTTTGTTGGCCTTGGCCCTTCTTACTTTTTCCTCAATGCGCTTCGTAAGTGCTGAATCGGCTTGCTCGCCTTTAAGGAACTTGAAGAAAGACTTTTCCTCTTTGTCCTTTATTTTATCACAGCAACTGGCATTAAAAAAGACCTTGTAGGCTCCGTCTTTCAATTTCAGGTCACTTTTCTGGCGGCATGTGTTCTCGAAAAAGTAGACCGGCATATTGTCTTTGAAAGGATCATTCAGGCAGAGGAAAATGATGTAAGTGTCCTTCAGTTTGTCATAGCGCTCGCCTTTTGAAAGGGTATCCATGTCGTTGATGCTCTGATAGTACCTTGCCCGCTTTGCCAAATCTTTTTTGAGTGTCGTTTGAATTTCAATGTCAAAAATCCGGGACTCGTCCTTTGCGTAAACATCGAAGCGGACTGACTTCGACTCAATCCATTCTTGCATGGTCTTCTCTGACTGAGTCAGTTCCAGACGGTCAATCTTAATGTGAAGCAGAAGCTCCAGTAGCTGACGGCACAGTTCTGGTTCTGACTCCAGAATCTTGCAAAAAAGAAAATTGTTGGCGAAGGTGAGCTCTTCCCAGCTTTGCAGATTATCTTGGCTTTTCATACTTTATCTCCTTGCTTATATATAGCGAAAGAAAAGCGATTTTCGGCAATGAGCGGAGATAATTTTTTGTTATATTTGAAAAAAAATCGCACAAGGATATGCGAGCGGAAGGGCGGCAGCCGGATAATCTTGCGAAAAAAAAATCCCCGGAGCTTTTTTACTGCTTCCGGGGCTTGTGTTTGAGCTTTTGCTCTTTATTCGCAGATGGCGATGATGTCGCTGTTTTTGACGATGAGGTAGTCTTCGCCGTCCATTTTTACCTGAACGCCTGCGTATTTATCGTACATTACTCGGTCTCCGACTTTGACTGTAATCGGGTCTTTTTCGGTGCCAGGTCCGACAGCTTCTACACTTGCTGTCTGTGTTTTTTCCTGAGCGGTCTCCGGAATGATGATTCCTGAGGCTGTTTTTGTCTCGGCCTTTTCCTGTTTGAGAAGAACACGGTCTGCCAATGGTTTGAGTTTCATATATTTCCTCCAAATTTGATACTTTCTTATACAATAAAAATATAAAATTTTGGCTCAGAGGGCAAGAAAATTCTTTCTTTTTTGCTTTTATTTTTTCTATGAAAATTTCACTAGTTGGTGTATAATTAAAGGGTAAATAAAGCAGAGGATTTACATGGAAAGAAGTATTTTATTTGTTAGCGAAACTCAAAATTTTTTGGTGTCGGCTATGATAAAGGCCTTGAAGGAAGCCAGATTTGAAGTTTCTACTGCCGAACCGGATATGGTTGAAATTTCTCTTATTCAAAATATTCCTGACATATACCTGGTTTACCTCGAAGGCGATCTCAATAAATTTAACGGCACACTAAAATACCTCAAAAAATTGGTCACTGAGGAAGGCCGGGACAGAGTTTTGTACCTTATCGGAAATCCCATGGAAATTGAAGCTGCTTACGATGTTTATCCGAAATCCCTGGTTTCTGCCGCTTTCAGTCGTCCCGTCAATATTCAGGATGTAATTCAAAAGCTCAATATGCTCATCACCAGTGAGGCTGGGGGTGTTCCTGGTCGCAAAAAAGTCCTCGTTGTGGACGATGACGGGGTAATGCTCCGTACCATGAAAATTTGGCTTTCCAAAAAATACGATGCTTACATGGCAAATTCAGGCCTCAATGCCCTGCAATTTCTATCTTCTAATCATGTTGATTTGATTCTCCTTGATTATGAAATGCCTGTAGCTTCCGGCTTGCAGATTTTTGAAATGCTCAAGCACGATTCCAACCTTTGCAATATTCCGGTCATCTTTCTCACTTCAAAAGATGACAAGGAGACTGTTATGAAGGTTCTGGCGGCAGGCCCTGAAAAATATCTCCTCAAGTCCAGCGAGCCAGATCTGCTTCTAAAAACGGTTGATGACTTCTTCAAAGGAAAATAATAATGCCAAAAAAGAATCTTGGGGCTTTCTTTTTCTTGGATAACAAGAATTTTAAGATTACGATTCCGCTCACGACTTTTATATGCCTAATCTTGCTTCTTCTGATTGAGCATGTTGGACAGGCTCCAGATTTTTCTTTTAACGGCGTTATCCTGTACAAAACCCGGGTTTATGCCCAGCTAATCCCGGTCATGCTGCTCACAAGTCTTTCGGGCTATGCCGTTGGTTCCCTCGTCGTTCTTCTTTTCTTCTCTGCAGAATGTATGATCAGTCATATTCTTCCATATCATGCTTTCGTGCTTCTGCTCGGCTCCCTCATTGCAAATGTTCCTGTCATCAAGCACTGGTATAAAAGCCTTTGGAAAACCCTTGTCAGCCTCGTGTTTTTCTCGCTTTTCCTTGGAAACGGCTGGAATTTTCTTTTGACCATTCTTGAAGACCGAAACCTCCTGAGGGGTGCGGAATTCTTTCATTTTGCGGTGGCCTTCCTTTCCTCATTTATCGTTTGTCTTTTCTGCTACCTTTACTACAATTATTTTCCAGAAAATATCAAAAACCTTTTTTTTGCCAGCACTTATGACTATGAGGATGTAAACCTGCTGAAAACTGCTTTCTCAAAGAAAAAGGGCAGGCGAATCCGGGACAAGCTTTCCAACCTGATTGTAGCCGAAGCTATGATTCTTCTTATTGCGGGTTTTGGTTTTGCAAACGCCCTCCTCAGTCAGTTCAGAAATGTAACGGAATGGCAGCAAATTGTCTTTGCCACCCGGCTGGTCATTCTTATGATGATTGTCGCCACTCCGGTCATTCTTTTTGCCTTTTCCTACACAAATCTTTCTATTACATATCCTCTCCAGCTGCTTGCAAAGGCCGTTGAAGATTCAAATTTGTGCAACATCACAGAGCATACCCGTAATGTACCAAGAATTGACATAAAGACCCTTAATATCAATTCTCGTGATGAAATCGGCGTTCTCTATCATGTCCTGGTCGATATGCTTTCAACAACGGAGAGCTACATCAAAAATCTGGAGCGTTCCCAGCTTCTCGAAACCCAGCTCGCAACTGCAAAGGCGGCCAGCAAGGCAAAGTCAGATTTCCTTTCAAACATGTCGCACGAAATCAGGACTCCTATAAATGCGGTTCTTGGACTTAACGAAATGATTATCCGCGAGAGCAAGGAAGACGTTATTTCAAAATATGCAAGGGACATTGAGAATGCCGGCAAGAGCTTGCTCAGTATTGTCAATGACATCCTTGATTTTTCTAAGATTGAGGCCGGAAAACTTGAGATTATTCCTACGAATTATGATTTAAGTTCTTCTATTAATAACCTTGTGAATATGGTGTCGAAAAGGGCTGCTGACAAGAATCTTGCCTTTAATGTCAACATTGACCCCAACTGTCCCCATTATCTTTACGGTGATGATGTGCGAATTTGCCAGTGTTGTCTCAATATTCTTACGAATGCAGTCAAATATACAAATGAAGGTTCTGTCACTCTTTCCATTACGGGCAAAAAGGCTGATTATTCTCATGTGCTTTTGACAGTGCATGTCGTGGATACAGGTATCGGAATCAAGGATAAGGACATTCCTAAGCTTTTCACGGCCTTTCAGCGAATTGACGAGGAGCGGAACCGAACTATCGAGGGAACAGGTCTTGGCCTTAACATCGTTCAAAGCCTTCTGACCCTTATGAATTCAAGGCTTGAGGTTGAAAGCTCTTACGGAAAGGGCTCGGATTTTTATTTCTCTGTTTTACAAGGCGTAATCGACTGGGAGCCAATCGGTGATTTCAAGGAGACTTACCGCAAGTCAACTGAAAATGCCCACGAGTATCACGAGCTATTCACTGCTCCAGATGCCAGAATCCTTGTGGTTGATGATACTGAACTGAACCTTACCGTCGTCCGTGGTCTTCTGAAGCAGACTCAGGTTCAAATTGACACTGTTTTAAGCGGTTACGATGCTCTTGAGGCTGTCAAAAAGCAGCATTATGACGTGATTTTCCTGGATCATCGTATGCCGGGAATGGATGGCGTTGAAACTTTCAATAATATGCTCAAGCTGCCCGAAAACAAAAGCAAGGGCGTGCCTGTAATTGCCCTTACGGCCAATGCGGTTTCTGGTGCAAAAGAAATGTACCTTGCCAGCGGATTCAGTGATTACCTTACAAAGCCGATTGAGAGCAAAAAACTTGAGGAAATGCTTGGAAAATATCTCCCCGAAAGCCTGATTCATCATGTGGAAATCCCAGAACTTGAAGAAATTAAATCCCTGGATGAGAACGGTGAGATTGATGAAGAACCGGGACTGGTAGACACAGGAATATTCAATTCTCTCACTGGAATCAGCATTGATGATGCCCTAAAATACACTGGAGGGGCTGAAGTTTTGGAGCAAACCCTGCGTGAATTCTACAAGTCAATCGACATAAAGGCTGATGCCATCGAAGAATTTGCGGCTCTCAAAGACTGGCACAATTACACTATTCTCGTTCATGCCCTAAAAAGCTCAGCCCGCTTGATTGGCGCCGAAAAACTTTCTGAAGATGCAAAATATCTTGAGAAATGCGGCGATGATGAAAACGAGGCCGAAATTAACGAGAAAACCCCTGCCTTGCTTGAACTTTACCGCTCCTACAAAAAACATCTGGCTCCTCTTTGTGCCGAGGTGGAGGATGATTCTGGCAAGAAAGAGATGCCGCTGAATCAGTATAGCGAAGCCATTTCAAACATAAAGGAATGTATCGAGGCCTTTGATTTTGACACCGCAGACCAGATTATTGCCATGATGAAGGATTACAGAATCCCGGCCGAAAAAAAAGAGCACTTTACCCAGCTACAGGAAGCCATAAGCTCAGTTGACAGAGACAAAATCCTAAAAATCGTGCTACAATAATCCGAACAGAAAATCCATCCATGGATTTTCTGTTCGCACGAGAATTTTTCTTCCAAAAATTCTCTCTTTGCTTTTCCCCTGCATCCATGCAGGGCATGTTGGAGTATATTTTGGCAGATTATGTCGTTCGCTACGCCATCCGTGGCTACGCGAACTAACAAGTTTTTTCAAAACTTGCGGCTTTTATTTTCTTAAAGGAGGCAGCGGCATCCATACCGCTAACATATATGGCAGACTACCATGTGTTCGATAGTGCCCCAGAGGGCACGCCGGTTGCTAATTTTGTTCATCTTCATGTTCACTCGGACTATTCTTTGCTCGATTCTTGTGCAACTATTGACGCTCTTGTTGCAAAGGCAAAAAGGCTTAATATGCCCGCCCTTGCCCTCACTGACCACGGAAACATGTTCGGAGCCCTTAACTTTGAGCATCTCTGTCATGTAAACGGAATCAACCCTATTGTCGGCGAAGAGTTTTATGTCGCTTTCGGCTCACATTTAGAGAAAAATTCAGTTCCATATTCACACAAGGGTGAAGACGGAGACAGGCAGGCCCGCTACTTCCATTTGATTCTCCTTTGCGAAAATGAGACCGGTTACAAAAACATGAGCTGGCTTTCTTCAATCGCCTACACCGAAGGAACATGGTACAAGCCGCGAATCGATTTTGAACTGCTGGAAAAATATCACGAAGGCTTAATCTGCTGCTCAGCCTGTATCGCAGGTGAACTTCCCCAGCTTTTGCTCGCGGGGAAGGACGAGGAAGCAAAAGAACTTGCCTTAAAATACAAAAATCTTTTCGGTCCTGACCACTACTACATCGAATTACAGGATCACGGCCTTGAAGACCAGAAAATCGTCAACAAAAAGCTGATTGCAATGGCCCATGAGCTGGACATTCCTCTTGTCGTCACCAACGACATTCACTACATCGAGCAGGAAGACTGGGAAGCTCAGGACTGTCTGCGCTGCATAGGCTTTAAAAAGAACATGAACGAGCCTCATCAGACAATGGGCGGCGATAAGCACGAATGGTACTTCAAGACTGAGCAGGAAATGCGTCTTCTTTTCCCGGACTGTCCCGAAGCCTACGACAATACAGTTAAGATTGCCAATATGTGCAACCTCACGATTCATCAGTATAAAACGATGGAACTCAAAGGCACATTGCCGCGCTTTGCCCTGCCAGAAGAATTCCAGACCCACGGAGATGATTACGCAAAAAACCAGGACGACTATATGCGTCACCTTGTTGAGGAAGGCTTGCGCAAGAGGTACAAGGAAATCACTCCTCAAATCCGCCAGCGATGCGAATACGAAATGGCAATCATCCTTAAGATGGGCTTTTCCGGCTACTTCCTCATCGTCTGGGAATTCATCAACTGGTCAAAATCGACTTACGACAATGTGAACAAGCGCCCCAAGCCTTACATGCCGATTGGTCCTGGCCGAGGTTCGGGTGCGGGTTCTCTCGTAGCCTACTGCCTTACGATTACGGATATTGACCCCTTCCGCTACAAACTGATTTTCGAACGATTTTTGAATCCTGAGCGAGTCTCCATGCCAGATTTCGACGTTGACATGGACTTCGACTATCGCCAGGACATCATCCAGCACACCCGGGATTTGTATGGCGACAAAAAAGTCGGCCATATCGTCACATTCGGTACCTTAAAGCCGAAGAATGTAATCGCCGATGTTGGCCGCACCCTTGGCATTCCTCTTTCTGAAGTCAACATGCTCAAATCCAAGGTCTCTGAGAACTTGAAGACTAAGCTCAAAAACTGCTTTGAGCCGCCAAACGAAAAATTCCCTGACGGAGGTCAGCTGGCAGAATACCGGCATGACCCTCGCTATGAAAAGCTCTTTGACCTTGCAATCAAGCTGGAAGGCTGTAAGCGAAACACAGGTCTCCACGCTTCGGGAATGGTTATCGGACTTACGGAATTGCCGAACTGGGCTCCGGTTTTCATGGATTCTAAGACGGGAAAAGTGGGCGTTCAGTACACCATGGACATCATCGAGCCTTGCGGTCTTGTAAAATTCGACTATCTTGGACTTAAAACTCTTTCTCTGATTCGATATGCGGAAAATATCATCAACAAGCACAAAAAGCCCGGTGAGCCTGATTTTGTCTGCGCTAAGGTCAGTGAGACCGACCCAAAGACCTTCGAGCTCTTTAAGCGAGGCGACTCTGCCGCCGTATTCCAGTTTGAGTCTCCCGGCATGCAGAAGATTTTGCGTCAGTTCAAGCCAGAAAAACTTGAAGATTTGGTCGCTTTGAACGCCCTTTACAGACCAGGCCCTATGGATTACATTCCCAACTACATCGACGGAAAATGGAAGCCGGAAACCATTCACTATCCTGACCCCTGTCTGGAGCCAATCCTGAAGGAAACTTACGGCGTTATGGTCTATCAGGAACAGATTATGCAGGTTTCCCAGAAGATTGCGGGCTTCTCTCTTGGTGGAGCTGACATGTTGCGCCGAGCCATGGGAAAAAAGAAGCCTGAAGTTATGATGGGCAAAAAAGTTGAATTTGAAGAAGGTGCTATCAAACAGGGCTTTACAAAAGAACATGCCGATGAAATTTTCGAAATCATGATTCCCTTTGCAGGCTACGGTTTCAATAAGTCTCATGCGGCGGCCTATTCAGTCCTCGCTTACCGCACAGGCTGGCTAAAGGCTAACAAGCCCGCTGAGTTTATGGCGGCAAACCTTACCAACGAAATTACCTCAACCGACGGACTTCCGGCTTACATTGCAGAGGCCAGAAGAATCGGAGTTCCGGTTGATCCGCCAGACGTAAATCGCTCTGACTCAATCTTTGACGTCGTTGACGGCCACATCGTCTTCGGTTTCAAGGGAATCAAGGGAATGGGAGACAGGGCAGCCCGGGCTATCGTTTATGAGCGGGAGCAGAACGGTCCTTACAAAGATTTCATGGACTTCTTGATTCGTGTCATCAAGGTAAAGGAAATCCCTGGCGAAGAGCATGGTGAGGAAGAAGGAAAAGCTGGCCGCGCGACTGCAATCAACAAAAAGGCTGTTGAAGTCCTCATAAAATGCGGTGGCTTTGACAACCTTGACCAGAACCGCCCGACTTTGATTGCGAATCTCGATCGTGCCTATGCCTATGCCGAAAAAATTGCCTTTGGTGCTGATGACGGTCAACTTTCTCTCTTTGGCGATACAGACGAAAAAGAATATGCAGACTTTATTTTTGAAAAAGTTGAAGACTGCTCAAGCCTCGAAAAACTCAACATGGAAAAAGAACTCATAGGCTGCTATGTCTCTGGTCATCCACTTGACGATTACAGAAAGGCTTACGAAAAGGCGAGCGTGAATTCCCTCAACATCGACCGTGTTGCAAAAGATGACAAGGCCGAAAAAGATGCTCTGCTGGCTGCAAACGGCGGAAATGCCTGGAAAGTAAAGAATGCCGGAAGAGTTCACACTGCTGTGGGAATGCTCATGGAGCTAAGGCAAATCAACACAAAGAAAGGCGACCAAATGGCATTTGCAAAATTGCAGGATTATAACGGCTCCTTTGACCTGACCTTCTTTCCGAAGACATGGGCTTTACTCAAAGATAAGATTGAAAACGACAAGATTTACGCTTTCAAAGGCAAAATTGATTCCAGCCGGGAACAGCCCAGCATGATTGTTGATGAGATTGCTGATCCGAAAGTTTTGCAGGAAAAGGCCATTGAAGAAGTTCACATTCAGCTTGACGGAAATTTTGCCGACGAAAGAAAGATTTTCAATCTCAAGGAATATCTTTTCGGCGTGAACGGAACATGTTCGATTTATTTCCACATAGACACGCCGACAGACACTTACATCGTAAAGGCATCAAATCAGCTTCAGGCTCCAGCGACAAAGGAATTCCTGGATGATTTAAAAGGCCTTCCCCTTGTCAAAGATGTCTGGACCATTTAACAGGGCTTCCGTATTATATTGCATTTTTAGGGCAAAAAAGTTTTGTCTTTTTGGCAATAAACCGTTATATTTACAGTATGAATATTTTTTCAGTTTTGGCTTCAGTCGCATCAATTTATGCCCTTCTCTGTTTTATCCGGGTCATGCTTTCCTGGTTTCCGGGGGCAGAATACTCACGATTCGGTCAGTTTTTGGCACAGATGTGTGACCCTTACCTAAACCTTTTCCGCCGCCTCCGCTTTTTGCGCTTTTCTTCCTTTGATTTTACGCCTGCGGTCGCTCTTTGCGTGCTCATGGCTTTGCAGGCTTTCTTTAACAGCCTTGCCAGCGGCTCTGGTTTCAGGTTTTCAACGATACTTGCAATGCTGGTTATGCTCCTTGGAAATATACTTACTTCACTTCTGGGCTTTATTGCCATTATCATCTTGATTCGTCTTGTTGCCTATCTTATTGTTGGTGACGGTCAGTCCAGCTACACAATCTGGACGGCTGTGGACAGGGCTATTTCGCCAATAGTTTTTCGTATTGCGGCTCTTGTTTTCAGAAATCAGTCAATTTCTTTCGTAAAGGCTCTCGTCACTTCATTTATTACCGTTGTGATTTTCTCAGTGTTGATTTCCTACGCAATCCGAGTCCTGGGAACATTAATCAGCATGATTCCTTTTTAGAATAAAGAGATGCCCTGCAAGGATGCAGGGATTAAGCAAAGAGAGAATTTTCTGAAAGAAAATTCTCGTACGA
>OCVV011246368.1_pt1 | contig 10745 bp, 6 predicted proteins | sample 1539721 | NCBI WGS metagenome assembly OCVV01 (sample SAMN02144230, study PRJEB22623) | gut metagenome | biome: sheep rumen | host: Ovis aries | place: New Zealand
ACTAAATTAAACCCAAAATGGCCAATAAGCTTCCGAATAATATGTAAAAATTGATCATCAAGTTCAATATGTTGTCCAAACAAATTATTAAGTATTGATTGTACAAAGCGTGCAACATATAAGCTACTATTTGAGGATTTATCGCCTGTCTCTAAACATTTTTTGAAAAAGAAAATGATTAGACATATGTAAATAAGTCCAAAAATAGTTGCTAATATTTTATTTATTTTCTTCATTATTTGTATTTATTGATTTTGTTCTTTCAAAAATAAATTTAGCTGTAAATGTCAAACCATTTACCTTAAGAATAGAAGGTATATCAAGGCAAGTAAGTCCTTCAGCTATAATTTCAGGATGGCTATAATCACCAGACATTATTAGCTTAGTTTCCTTATATCCATTACTTGGCTTTAGATTAAAGACAACCTCACTACCCTCTTCACTAATATACTTAATTGTAACTTCCTTCTTATAATTATCAGGAACATCTGCTTCAACTGTAGTATTTAGTTCATGCTTAGGTTGATATTCAACAACATTTTCAACCTTTTGAACATTCTTTCCAAATAAACGTCTAAAGAAGTTAAGGATATAATGTCTACCAACTAGGAAATCACCAACAATCCAAACAATTAAGATATATGCAATCATCTTAATAACACTAAATAAATTTACATTCTTAGTTACATCTTTAAAATCTGACTTTGTATATTTATCATAAGTGCTATAAACTGTTTCAAATTCATCACTAATGGCGTTAACCTTATCTTGAGTGATTTCATTAGTATCGATTAAATTATTATATTTTTCTTCAAAATCTTTAACTAAATTTAAGAATGGGGTATCAAGTGTCCAAGAAGTTGTCAATGTTTGAGTTTTATTTTCAAGAACAGACTCATCATTATTAATAAAATCAAATGATGTTATACTAGTTAATCCACCTTCGCTAAATTCAACATCACCAATCATAAAATAATAGAATCCTGATACTTCATAGCTTGAATATCTATTATTATATAAATTAGCCTCTTGAGTATCTTTATATGTTTCAGTAGATAAATAACCAATTCTATAATCATATGATGTACTATTACCATCTTTATCTACTCCGTTAAAGCGAAGACCAAAATGATTAAATGATTTACCATCTTCATCAGTATAAACGCTTCTCTTCCATTCTGAGCCAACATTAGTTATAACACCCATGTATCCACGTTCTAACTTAGTAACAGACTTAGTAGAATCTCCATCAGGAATTGTAGTTAAATATGAAGTTACTGCTTCATAAACACCAAGTGTACCTACACCGTCAATTGTTTTTTCATAAACTGATTCACTATTTTGGTAGCCAGAAATCAAACGAGTTACACCATATGCATCATTATTATTAGCACGAGCACGTAATGTGTCTGCCACTTTTAATTGTGTTCCATATACAAAGAAATAGAACGCAAGAATAATACCAATAATTACAGTAAATCCATAATATAATATTGATAATACAGGGAATCTTTTCATATATATACCTCCATATAGTCTAGTCGTATTATACTTTATTTTAGTCTTATTTTAAAGTCACCTTTTTATTTATACACATTTTTTTCAAATTTCCTCTTTACAAAATAAATCTTTATGTTATAATTTTAATTGCTTTTAACATATGGCGTTATTGGTGAAGTGGTTAACACGGCAGTTTGTGGCACTGTTATGCGCAGGTTCGATTCCTGTATAACGCCCCATCTTATGAAAATATCTCGGATTTATCCGAGTTTTTTTATGCATTATTTTGTTTTTTTAAAATTTTAAATTATAATAAGTTGAGGTTTAAATTTATGAAAAAAATACTAATGCTAACTACAGGCGGTACTATTTCTTCAATCAAATCAAATGAAGGTTTAGTTCCATCTAATTTAAATCATGTTTTAAACTATGTAGGAGTAATAAAAGATTTTGAACTTATTTCAAAAGAATTAATGGTCCTAGATAGTTCTAATATTCAACCAGAAGAGTGGAAAACAATAGCCAAAGCTATTTATGACCAAATAAATAATTATGATGGTATTGTTGTAACACACGGGACAGATACTATGGCTTATACTACAAGTATGGTTTCATTTATGATTCAAAATCCAACAATTCCTGTAGTATTTACTGGAAGCCAATTACCAATTGATAACGAACTTAGTGATGCAATCACTAATTTGAGATTAGCATTCAAGATGGCGTTGTCAGGTTGCCCTGGTATATTTTTGGCATTTGATAGGCAGATAATATTAGGAAGTCGTGCAGTTAAAGTACGTGCCACTTCCTTTCACGCATTTGAATCAATTAACACCTACCCTATTGCTACGCTAGATAGTAAAGGATTATCAATTCATAAATCAGCATTACCAAAATTTAGTAAAAAAACTATATTTAATCCAAATATAAATTCAAATGTATTTTTACTAAAATTAACACCCGCAACAGATCCTAAAATAATTAGTTTATTAATTAATGCCAATTACAAAGGAATTGTTATAGAGGCTTTTGGACAAGGTGGATTACAATTTGTTCGCCGAGATTTTGCACCATATTTAATTGAAGCTAAGGAAAAAAATGTAGCTATTGTAGTAGCTAGTCAATGCTTGTATGATGGTGCTAATTTAGAAACATACCAAGTTGGTAAAAAAGCACTTGAAACAGGTGTTATTCAATCAAGTGATATGACATGTGAAGCTGCAGTCACTAAATTAATGTGGATTTTAGGTCAAACAAATGATTTGAATAAAGTTAAAGAAATGTTTAATAAAAATTTGTCTGGTGAAATAAAAGCCTAAAAAGGTACCCAACATAATGTTGGATACCCTTTTTTTATTTATTTAAATAATTTTCAATGAAATCTAAAGTCATTTCCTTGGAAACAACAGGTTTCTTCTTAACTTCTAAAGTGTCATGAAGATAGATAGTGTACTCATGACCATCTTCAGCATACTTTTCCATAACATCATATAAAGTCTTTCCACTTGCTAGGGCGGAAGCATTATATATAGTAATTGCATTTGTAATAGTTGGGTTCAAACCATATAGAATAATGCTTGAATCTAGAATTGATATATTTATTGTACTTAAATCAATCCTTGAATAATCAACATCAAATGTCATTTGTGATGAATCTCCACCATAAATAGTTTTAATTGCATCAGCAAAATTAATTAATTCTAGTTCTTCAAGTACTATAACCTCTTCTTCAGTTATACCACTATTAGTAAACTTATAATGCTTTGTCGCATATGTATCAATTATAGTTTCAGTTGAAGAAACATTTTTAACACGATTCATCACAATATCATTAGATTGTAATACTTCTTTAGTAATCATATTTCTAATAATAGAAGATTTAACTAAAGTACTTGCATTATCAATAACTGTAGCTGCATCAACACTAATTGTATCTAATGAACTTGTTAAAATTGTAGCACCATTGATAAAATATTTTAATTCTGCTTTTTCTACAAAGTTATCATTATTTTCACTATACACTATATCATCAGTTATTATAATTGATGATAAACCAAATAATTTATTACTTATAGTATACCAAATGATATTGCTTTGAAGTAACTTGGTAACATCAAAGGAATTACTTAATATACTATTTTCATTAAATGAATTAACATCAGTAATACTCAACAATTTAATTGAATTTATTAGTGAAATAATTTCATTATTTTTTACATAGTCTTCACTATCAATAGTTTCCTTTGAATTTGTAGGTATATTAATATTTGCATTAGTTAATAACTTGTTAGAAATTGTATAATGGATAATACCACTACTTAATAATGTATCCATATCAATTTCATTGCTTAACAATGTATTAACTTCAACATTTGCAAAATCAGTTATATTTAGCGCATTTATTGAATCAACTAAAGCTTTGACTTCTGTTTTTGTAATGAAATCATTTGAATCAATATTAGTCTTAACGCTATTAGGAATATCAATTGAAGTACCTTGATTTAAGATATATTGTGAAATTGTATAATGCAATATATCACTTTCAAGAATAATATCTAATTTAGTTTGACCATTTGTTGTATCATTTAATGTCTTAAATAAAGATAAATTAAAATCAGTATTTTTAATCTCAAGACCTAATGTTTTTAATCCTTTAATAATCTTATTAATTTCCTTATTCTTAACATAAGTTACATTTTCATAATTATTTTGAATACTTGCCAAATTAGTATTATATTTTGTAGGAATATATAAGCCTGCTGGCTTATTATTATTAAGATAATTAACTAATGTTGCATAAATAATAGTACTATCTAAGATAATATCAATTTTAGAATCATCAAGTAATGACATTAATGAATCATCAATATTTAAATTATTGTTAAATGAACCAAGTAAGCCAAGATAATAAATTGATTTAATCAACTTATTTAACTCACCATTTGTACTAGTCCAATTTGTAAGATTAGTTTCATCAGTTTTTGCAAATACTAATGACTTAGGTATTATAATATCTGATGTTTGTGATTCACTAATCTTTACAATATTATATGAAACAGTCGCATTAACAATATTTGAATTAAATAGAGCTAGTAATCCATCCAAGTTATCACTATAACTTGTTAAATCAATATTATCAGATAAAGTTGCTAGATTAATACTAATAGTATCAACAGTAACCTTAAAGATTGTTTTTGAAAAATTAAGAAGACTAGTTACCTCTTCTGTCTTTAATGTTTCACCACTTACCTTATACGCATCTTGTGGAATGTATAATGCATCTATATCATTCAATTTAGATGTAATTGTACCATTAACAACATCACTATCACAAATTACGCTAAATAATTCTTCACCAGCTTTTAAAATTTCTAAGATAATATTATCTGCTGAAGATTCATTTGAATCAAATAAATTTGCAAATGAATCTAAAAATGAATTATTATTGCTATCCTTAAATGTAATTATGTTAAGTATTTTATTCATCTCACCATTTGATCCAAGCCAATTAGAGATATTTGCCTCTTTAACACTTTGGCTTAAATCAAGACGAGTTGGAATATATAAACTAGCACTATCTTTATAACTATATATTATCAATGCGATATTTGCTAGCAATATATCACTTTTCTTAATATATTCAACTGAATCGTTTACGATATTAATAATAGTCTTAATATCTCCATTTTCCAAATCAGATAAACTGTATTTTGATACTAAGCTATTTAAGAAATTAAAAATCTTAATAAATTCATCGGATTCAATTAATTTCTTTTCCTTATTCTTAATATCATACTTAGACTTTATAGCTTCATTTGGTAAATAGAAACTAAAGTTTTCACTTTCTGATTTAAATGATAAATTTCTAATAACATCACTTAATATTGAATGAATTAATAATGAATAGTTATCACTAGAATCATCAATTAATGAAGGAATAGCAGAGTCAGAAGTGATTACTTTTAACATTTCATTTGTCTTTGTTTGTTCATCCAAATTTGATGTAGATATTTGAACAATATCAGCAAGAAGAGAACCAATTGTACGAATTAATTTTTTTAATTCTCCATCAACATTTACAACATTACCATTTTCTATTTTTTGATATGATGCATAATTTGTTGTAATGATTTTATAATCCTCTTCATTAATTAAATCAGCTAAAGCGCTAGTTAATCTTTCATTCATAATATCATTAAAACCTTGTGAGTTTAAGAAGAAAGCACCAGCTGATGAATCAGCCATATCTATTAAGTCTTTTGCAAGACCATGTTCAGGATTTTTAAATGTATCTACAATTGAATCGATCAATTCAGTTTGACTTGTAAATGAATTATCAATAATAAGATCAACAGCATCTGCTAGGAATGTGAAAACAGTATCGAATGATGAAGGCCAGTCTACATCATAAATTGTTTGTTCAGTTGCAACATTTGTTAAGTCAAATTCTGGAATAGCATTTTGAATAACAGTAGCTAACACATCACTAATTAAAAGATTAAATGTTTCATCATTAAAGAATGATAATTCTTTTAAATCATTATAAACATAATCCACAATATTTTTTGATTCATCTAGTGTTTCGCTAGTTGAATTATTAACACCATACACTAAATGACTCATTGTTTGATTTTGTTGATTAATTTGTCCTATCTTGCTGATTTTATCAATATCATCTTTATTCTCTAAGATATGAATGCATGCGTTAAATGCAACCGCCATATTACCATCATCAATAAACGATGAAGCATTTATTTTATGCTTACCAAGGAATAATTGATACAATAATTTGTTAGATAATTCAAGGGTTTGATACTTAGGATCAGACTCAGACTCAACATCACACATCTTTGAAACATAGCTCATCACAAATTTATCAACTAAATAAGATGAATAATCGCCTGTTTGAGTATCTTTCAAAATACCATTGATACGTTCTTCTAATGTTAATCCATCTATTTTTTTATCACTTGTTAAAAAATTTGCAAGTTTTTCGCCACTATCTTCACCTTGATAATCATCAGGATTAAAGCCATACATTATCATTAAATATGCACTATTTGAAATAGCACTTGTAAGTGGTGCTAAATCTGTAGTAACGTGCAATGAAATAGTTTTTTTAACACCATCTTCTTCATATGTATAATCAGTTGTAAGAAGTTGATCAGCTACAATTAAATAGAAAGGAACATTTTCCTTATTTTTAGCTTGACTTAGAACCTGATTTACTCCTTTTGTTCCCCATGAAGAAACAACTTCATACATAGTAGCATATACACCAAAATTCGAATTAACTGTAGCTTGACTCTTATCAGTCACTGTACCTTCATCTTTTCCAGTTGAAACAATATATGAGTTAATACCAAAAATTGATACAATAAGTGTTCCTACAATTACTCCTCTAAATAATCCAACGAGCATACCTAAGAAACGATGAGGGCGATATTCATAATCTATTTCACCATCTTGATATTTTTTATTAATTTTATCTCTTCTTCTACCCTCTTTAAAGAAAATAAGATAGAAAATATATAAGATGAATTTAGATACGAAAAAGACTAATAATGCTAAGATAAATATAACAATATTAATTAGGATAAGCGATAAACTATATAATAACTTAGCCGCCTCTTCTAAAGTAAGACCTTGGCTGCTTTCCTTAAAAAATTGTGATTGTGATAAACCTTCAGAAAAATAATCAATTAAATTATTATGCTCGGAAATATTTTGATTATTAAAAATGATTTGCATAATTTTAGTCATATTCGAATCAAGTGGATTTAAAATCTTATTTCCCCAAGTGACACATAAAGTGTTGAAATCTAAATTTTTAACTACAAAATAAAAGATTATCGCAATAATAATAGAAATAGTAAAGGTTATAAAAAGCTTTACTGATTTAGACAATCCTCTTCTTGCACCACTAATCATATGAAAAATTAAGGTCGTGCAAAAAAGTATTGTAGGTAACCATATTAAAATTTGAATTAAGGTAGCTGGAACCGCAAAAAACATAAAAAACGCCTCCTTGTCAAATAAATTATAATATAATTTATAAATCATTAAAAGTGCAATTCACATTTTTTACATACGTGCCTTGATTTTTAAAATTATTTATGCTAAACTAGTTTAGCAACCTAGGGGCATGATGTCAACGGTAGCATGACGGTCTCCAAAACCGTTCGTATGGGTTCGAATCCTATTGCCCCTGCCATTATGAAATATCGCAACTCGAAAGAGTTGCTTTTTTTTATAAATTTAGCAAATTTTACTCCCTAATAATCTTTTAATTTCTTCCATATCATTATTGCTAATATCAGCTTTTCTTACAGGATAAGCTTGAATTTTATTAATATATAAATAAATATAATTATCTCTTACAACAACTTTTTTTAAAAAACTATACTTAATCTTGTTTAATCCACAAGCACCAGATATAGTCTCTTTAATAGACACTTCTTCTTCATCAAATTTAAAATTATAATTAACACCATTAACTAAAGAAGGGTTATTTTTCACTAATCTTTTCTTAAATTGTTTAGGTGTTATATTAAACAATAATAAAGCGAAGAATATAAGCAAAAATGATGATATACCTGTTAAAACAAGATAAACATTTTCACTACTCATTACATACATAATAAATGAAGGAATCAAGCCCAAAATTCCTACAATAATAAATATCATTGAAATCAACTTAAATCTTTTCATAGATTCCCAATTTGCAGCAGCAAATTCATCAATTGTATAATTACTTTTAATCTCTACCACTCTAATCACCATTAATATTATATAATAAGTTTTTATTATTTTGAATTAACAAATAATTTGCTATAGATATCAAAAATTCTAATTTCTTTTTTTTATATCTAATTGTATAATTAGTTTAAGGTGATATTTTGAAAAAAGAAAAGAAGCAACCTTCAATGAAGGAATTTCTAGAATATGCAAGGCCAATTATTCAAACAGAGAAATTTAAAGAATTGAAGAAATATATACATCATGCTAAACATACAGTATATCGACATGCTTTATCTGTAGCTTATATATCTTATAAAATGGGGATCAACAAAAAAAATATTGATATAAAAAGCTTAATAAAAGTTGCCCTATTACATGATTATTATCTATATGACTGGCATGATAAGGATCATGAACGTCCACATGGCTACACACATCCTCGTACTGCTGCACTAAATGCAATCAGAGATTTTGGTCTTACTGAAATCGAAAGAAAGGCTATTGAATCTCATATGTGGCCATTAACTCTATTCCATATGCCTACTAGTAGAATAGCTTGGATTGTTTGTATTGCAGATAAAAGAAGTGCAAATTATGAATATAGAATAGATAGAATGATTGAAAAAGATATAAATAGATTAAGAAAAATAAAGGAGAAAACTAAAAAATAGTTTTCTCCTTTATTTTATTTAAAATATTTATTTTGTATATCCTTATCAACAATAATATTTAGTGACTCCTTGCACACATCAATTATAACTTTATTAGTTGAATCAGCAAGTTCACCATCTGTATTAATGTTAAGATTTTCATAAGATTCTATCTCAATATGATTAGTGCGAATATTTTCAACACCTTTTTTGCATTTTTCTCCTCTTATAAAAAAATGAGCTAGGCGTGGCCATGTAATAAAATTGCCATTTTTTTCTATTAAAGTTAAATCAATCATTCCATCATTTAACTTAACGCCTTTAATTCTTTTAATGTTAAAACCAGCAACTCTATTCGCATTTAGAACTAAAACAACATAATATCTTTTATTACGATAAACGTCAGGAGTTTTAACAATTAAATCCAATTTAGTATATTTACCAAATTCAGATATACCAGCTAAAAAATATGCTAAGCGACCAAAAATACGTTTAATTTTCCTTTTGGCTTTATAGGAAACATCAGTATATTTACCAATTGCACAACCATATGAAAAATATACGTCATTCATCTTACATGTATCCATCTTAACACTAACACCATTCAAAATAATATTTAATTGTTTCTTAATATTTTTGCTAAAACCAAGCATTTTTGACAGATCATTACATGTGCCTGTTGGAATAACCCCGAGGCTAGCACTACATTTTGAACCAACAAGGCCATTAATTGCTTCATTAACAGTTCCATCCCCACCACACACAACAACTAAATCATAATTATTTCCAACCATATATAGTTGCTTTGTAATTGATTTAGGGGCTTGTGTACAAAATGTATCAATTGTTTCATACTTTTCACTTAATCTTTTTTTTATATAATCCAAGTTCTTATTAATATTTCCTGATTTAGAAAATGGATTATACATTAATAAACACTTCATAAATATCACTCACTATGTCTTGATTATAACACATTAACAATATTTTTCAAAAAAATGAAAAAATTTATAATTTTAAATAAAAAATAAGTGTTCAAAATCAGAACACTTACTATATTAGTTTAGGACAAACTGAAATCTTGATCATAATTTATAACTATATTGTAATCGTTAATTATTTTCAAGGTTTCTTCTTTAATCTTGCGTATTGTTTCTGCTGGTTTATCATCATCAAATGAAATAACTAGGTCGTAATAAATGCTCCTACTACTATAATCAACATAAAAGCCATGTATTTGTAATACCTGTTCATATTTATTTATTATTTCCAATATTTTTCCATATATATTCTTTGAAAAATCATCACTAAAGTTTTCAGCATAAATACCAATAGTCATTATTGTATCATATTTATTATACATAATATTGGATATCTCACGCTCTATTGCTTGAATCTGTATAGCAGTCAACTCATCACTTACACCAATATGAACAGATCCTATGTTTTTGTTATGACCATAACTATTTAAAATAAGATCATAGCATCCTAGCACACCTGATACATTAAGAATTTCATTCTTAATTTCATTAATATATTCTTTTTCAAATCTATCTCCTATCATAGAAGATAATGATTCTTTTAGCACTTCAAATCCACTCTTAATAATAAATATACCTATTAATATACCTAAATATCCTTCTATATAAACATTTGCATATTTAGCGATAATCATACCTATTAGTGTTGATAAAGATAAAACAGAATCAAATAAAGCATCTAATCCTGAAGCTCTTAAAGCGTTACTATCAATCTTTTTTCCTTTATATCTAAAGAATAATCCAATTAATACCTTAACAAAAATTGCAGAAGCTATTATTATAATAGAATATATTTCAAATTGAGGCATAGATC
>OCVV012880119.1_pt1 | contig 10745 bp, 12 predicted proteins | sample 1539721 | NCBI WGS metagenome assembly OCVV01 (sample SAMN02144230, study PRJEB22623) | gut metagenome | biome: sheep rumen | host: Ovis aries | place: New Zealand
GGAAGATCCGCCAGAAAATCCGCGCCGCTGTCAATCAGCTCCTCGCGGCTGCGAAAGCCCCATGTCACGCCCACCGCGGTCAGTCCCGCATTGCATGCGGTCTGCATATCCGTACCGGAATCGCCGACATACAGCACATCCTCCGGCTGCACCCCCAGCCGCTCCATCACCATGCGGCAGGAAGTCGGGTCAGGCTTGCGCGGGACATCCGCATGCTCGCCGAACACGACGTCAATCTGTCCGTCAAAAAAGTGTGTCATCAGCTGCTGTGCGGCGCTGTCCAGCTTGTTCGACAGCACAGCGATTTTGATGCCGCGCTTGCGCAGCGCACTGAGCAGCTCCGGGATGCCGTCATACGGCACGGTGCTGTCTGTCAGATGCGCCGCATAATACGCCTTGAAATCGGCAAGCGCCGCGTCGATCTCCGCGTCCGTGCTGCCCTCCGGCAGGCTGCGTTTCATCAGCATGCGCACACCGTTTCCGGCAAACCGGCGCACTTCGTCCACCGTGCGCGGCGGCAGACCGCGCCGATGCAGCGCATCGTTGACCGCACCCTGCAGATCGCCCAGTGTATCGAGCAGCGTGCCGTCCAGATCAAAGATGACGGATGTCTTCATATATGATTCCTTCTTTTCAAGTGTTCGGATTGAGGCGCTTGCTGCCGTAAGCGGCGCGGCGCAGGAAGCCGGATACGTCCGGATTGATCGCCTCGCGGCGCACACGCCAGCTCCAGTTTCCGCCCAGCGTAGACGGCGTGTTCATGCGCGCGTCGCCGCCGAGCGACAGGACATCCTGCATGGTTGTCATGGCGATGGTCGCGGAGGATGCAAACGCGGTGCGAATCGCGCTCCAGCCGAGCGGCTCGCGGTCAGACGTGCGCAGATATTCCATGGCAAACCTGCGGTCTGCCTCGGTGCACTTTTCGTTGATCTCCTCACAGATGGTCTCGGAATCGTGTGTGGAGGTATAGCCGACACAGTTTTTCGGCCAGTTGAACGGAATATGATCGTTGCTTTCGTTGGCACGCATGCCGAAAATCATCACGCGCATGCCCGGATATCCGCTCTTCTTGAGGAATTTGCGCACATCCTCATCAATATCGCCGAGGTCCTCTGCAATAATCGGCACATCGCCGAGCGCCGCGCGAATCGCCTTGAACAGCTTCATGCGCGGACCCTTGATCCATTTGCCGTTGATGGCTGTCTCCTCGCCCTCCGGCACCTCCCAGTACGCCTGGAAGCCGCGGAAATGGTCGATGCGGGTGACGTCAAACAGCGCCAGATTGCGGCGCACGCGCCAGATCCACCAGCGGAATCCGTCCTTTTCGATGGTGCGCCAGTTGTAGGTCGGATTGCCCCAAAGCTGACCGGTCGCGGAATAATAATCGGGCGGAACGCCGGCTACGCCGTTCGGTTTGAGGTCCTCATCCAGCTTGAACATTTCCGGATGCGCCCACACATCACAGCTGTCCGGCGAGACATAAATCGGAATATCGCCGATAATCTGAATGCCCCGCTCATTGGCATAGGCGCGCAGCTTTTCCCACTGCGAGAAGAACAGATACTGCATAAAGACATAGAAGTCGATCTCATGCTTGAGCAGGAACGCGTATTTGCGCATCGCCTCGGGATCGCGGTGCTTGACCTTTTCGTCATTCCAGTCCCACAGCGCCTTCTGATCGAAATATTTCTTGAGCGACATGAACATCGCGTAATCCTCGACCCAGTCGCGGTTTTCCCAGCGGAATGCCGCCATTTTGCCGAGCAGCTCAGGGGTGGCGCGGTCAAAGGCACGGCGCAGAACGACAAAGCGCGTCTCCGCCAGTGCGGCAAAGTCGACCGCGTCCGGTGTCCGCTCGACATCCGCATCGCGCAGGTCCTGTTCGGTCAGCAGACCCATTTCCGCGAGCAGATCGAGGTCGATAAAATACGGATTGCCCGCCGCCGCCGAAAAGCACTGATACGGGCTGTCGCCGAAGCCGGTCTGACCGAGCGGCAGAACCTGCCAGTAGGTCTGTCCGCCGTCGCGCAGGAAATCGACAAACCGATAGGCGTCCCGGCCCATCGTACCGATGCCGTACGGGGACGGCAGCGAGGAAATATGCAGCACAACGCCGCTGGATCGTTCAAACATAATCACACACAACCTATTATTTTATTTGCAAATGAATTGCATTTACACAGTAATTCCGCTATAATCATTGACAGAAAAACCGTAATTTACTTGTTGAAAACAGAGGAGATCAGCCCATGCGCATGCGCAAAAAGAAAAACCTGGATACCCGTCTGGCCAACTGTGCGCCCGTCCTGATTGCCGAGCCGGAGGCGCACAAGGGAAACTGGCGCGCGGTATTCGGCAACGAAAATCCGCTGCATCTGGAAATCGGCTGCGGAAAAGGCCGCTTTATTGTCGAAACAGCCCGCCGCAATCCGGAGATCAATTATCTCGCCATTGAGCGCGAATCGGGCGCGCTGGTCATGGCGACCGAAAAGGCGATGGCACTCGAGCTGCCCAACCTGCGGTTTCTCGACTTTGACGCCGCCGGTCTGACCGATATTTTTGCAGACGGCGAAATCGACCGCATTTATCTGAATTTCTCCGACCCGTGGCCGCCCAACCGCCAGCGCAAGCGCCGCCTGACCCACGCGAATTTTCTCGCGCTGTATGACTGCGTGCTCGCAAAATACGGACAGGTTCACTTCAAGACGGACAACCAGCATCTGTTTGAATTTACGCTGGAGGAGATGTGCGGCTATGGCTGGCTTGTGCAGAACATCTGCCTCGATCTCCACAACAGCGGCTTTGACAATATTATGACGGAGTATGAGGAGAAGTTCTCCCGCGAGGGCTTCCGCATTTACCGTCTGGAAGCCTGCCGCCGCAGTGAGGACACCCTCACGCGCGCACATACCGCGCCGCGCACCGCCGAGCAGCTGGGTCAGCCGGCCCGCGGTTCTGTCGCACCCGCCTATGGCAAATCCCGCTGAATATTGTATCATTTTCGACCAAAAAAGGCAAGATTTTTTTGTGTTTTTTGTCTGATACGCTCATTTCATGTCAAACCGAGATGTTTCGCCCCCCGCCGCCGCGAGGGGCGTTTTTTTGTCCTTCCACACAAGAAATGAATTTTGGAGGCAAACAAAAAGCGGCGCGGGGTTTTCCCGCGCCGCCTCTTCGGTGAAATGATGTTACGATTTTTTCTGTGCCGGTGCGCCGGATGAGCAGGAGCTGCATCCGCCCCCGCAGCCTCCGCCGCAGGCGCCGCACGCACCGCAGTTTCCGCCGCAGGAGAGAATGCCCTTTTTCCTGTCCGAACGGAGCAGGCGGACAATTGCCGCCACAATCGCGATCAGGCCCCCGCCGATCAGAATGGTCGACAGATTTGCCGCAAGCCAGGTAAGCATGGTTTGTTCCTCCTTTGCCGAATGTGCGCTGTTTCGCCGGAGTAAAATCAGCCTCTTGCGTCAACCGCCGAAACGGACGGCTTGCCGGACGATTTCCTTGCCGGACGGAACAGCAGGTAAAAGAATGCAGCGATGACAGCCAGTGCAGCGACGGTAAAGAAGCCGAAGCCGCCGCCGGTGAGCGCATTCCACACCTGATAGATGACCAGACCGACGAGATACGCAAAGCCGCACTGGTAGCCGATGGCTGCCCAGAACCACTTTCTGTTGTTCATCTCGCGGCGGATTGCGCCGATTGCCGCGAAGCACGGCGCGCAGAGCAGGTTAAACGCAAGGAAGGCATAACCGCTTGCCGTTGTGAAGGTCTCCGCCATGTTCTGATAGACGGTGCCTGCGCCCCCGCTGTACAGGATGCCCATCGTGCCGACGATGTTCTCCTTTGCAATCAGGCCGGTGACGGATGCGACGGTCGCCTGCCAGTTGCCGAAGCCGAGCGGAGCGAAAATCCAGCAGATTGCGCCGCCGAGCTTTGCCAGAATGCTGGCGTCCATCTGATCCTCGCTCAGCATGCCAAAGCCTGCCTCGGTCCAGCCGAAGAAGGACAGGAACCAGACGAGAATGGTAGCCAGAAGAATGATGGTGCCGGCCTTCTTGATGAAGGACCAGCCGCGCTCCCACATGCTGCGCAGGACGGTGCCGACCGTCGGCCAGTGATATGCCGGAAGCTCCATGACGAACGGAGCCGGATCGCCCTCAAACAGCTTGGTTTTCTTCAGGATGATGCCGGAGCAGATGATCGCGGCAATGCCCAGGAAATAGGCGGACGGAGCAACCCACGGTGCGCCGCCGAAGATTGCGCCTGCAACCATGGCGATAAACGGGGTTTTTGCGCCGCAGGGGATAAAGGTCGTGGTCATAATGGTCATGCGGCGGTCGCGCTCGCTCTCGATGGTGCGGGACGCCATGATGCCCGGAACACCGCAGCCCGTACCGATCAGAATCGGGATAAAGGACTTGCCGGAGAGACCGAAGCGGCGGAAAATACGGTCCATGATGAACGCGACACGCGCCATATAGCCGCAGGCCTCGAGGAATGCGAGGAACAGGAACAGAACCAGCATCTGCGGAACAAAGCCGAGCACCGCGCCGACGCCCGCGATGATGCCGTCGAGAATCAGGCCGGACAGCCAGTCGGCACAGCCGACCTTTGTCAGGAACGCCTCGACAAAGACCGGAACGCCCGGAACCCACACGCCGTAGCCCGCCGGGTCCGGCTCCTCATAGCCGAACTTGTCATAAACACCCAGCGCCTCCTGCAGGTCCGCGCCGGTGGAGGTGACCTCCTCTGTCGCCAGCGTTTCCTCATCCTCTACCAGATAGGTCGCCGTGTCGTCCGCGGAGAACTGCGCGGCAAACGCCGTCAGCGCCTGCTTTGCGGCAGCCGGATCGTAATCCTCCGACGCGGTGTCCGCGGCCGCCTCAGCCGCTTCGGTGTCGATGCCGTTTTCCGCGGCGGCGGAAAGGAAGCCGTTTACAACATTCGCTGCATCGCCGTACTCCTCTGCCACCTCGGTGTACGCGGCATTGCCGATGCCGAACAGATGCCATCCGTCGCCGAACACGCCGTCATTTGCCCAGTCTGTCGCGACGGTGCCGACGGTGGTGACCGAAATGTAATACACAAGGAACATGACGACCGCAAAAATCGGCAGAGCCAGCCAGCGGTTGGTGACGACGCGGTCAATGCGGTCCGACGTGCTCATCTGACCGGCCTTCGCCTTTTTGTAGCAGCCCTTCATCAGGGATGCGATGTAGATATAGCGCTCGTTGGTGATGATGCTCTCGGCGTCGTCATCCAGCTCATCCTCCGCGGCCTTGATGTCCTTTTCGATGTGCGCGAGATGCTCCGCGCTGATGTTCAGCTGCTCCAGAACCTTGCTGTCGCGCTCGAAAATCTTGATCGCATACCAGCGCTGCTGCTCCTCGGGCTGCTCGTGCAGGACGAGCTCCTCGATGTGCGCCAGCGCGTGCTCGACCGGACCGGAGAAGGTGTGCTGCGGAATCGTCTTTCCGTTCTTCGCCGCCTCGATGGCAGCCTCCGCCGCCTCCATGACGCCGGTTCCCTTCAGCGCGGAAATTTCCACCACCCTGCAGCCCAGCTCGCGGGACAGCTCCTGAATGTTGATTTTGTCGCCGTTTTTCCGGACAATGTCCATCATGTTGACCGCGACAACCACCGGAATGCCCAGCTCGACCATCTGTGTGGTCAGATACAGGTTGCGCTCGAGGTTGGTGCCGTCCACCAGGTTCAAAATCGCGTCCGGACGCTCGTTGATGAGGTAGTTTCTCGCAACAACCTCCTCCAGCGTGTACGGGGACAGCGAATAAATGCCCGGAAGGTCGGTGATGGTAATGCCGGTATGCTTTTTCAGCCTGCCTTCTTTTTTCTCAACCGTTACGCCCGGCCAGTTGCCGACGAACTGATTGGAGCCGGTCAGCGCATTGAACAGCGTGGTTTTACCGCAGTTCGGGTTGCCGGCTAAGGCGATTCTCAAATCCATAGTTCATTCCTTTCCGCAGAGGATTAGTTTCCGCTAACCGCCTGCTAAAAAATAAAGTACGCCTGCGAACAGCGTCTTTTATTTGACTTCGATCATCTCCGCGTCAGCCTTGCGGATGGACAGCTCATAGCCGCGGACGGTAACCTCGACCGGATCGCCGAGCGGCGCGACCTTGCGGACATAAATTGTAACGCCCTTGGTAATGCCCATGTCCATGATGCGGCGCTTGACCGCGCCCTCGCCGTGCAGCCTGACAACCGTCACGGTGTCGCCGATCTTCGTCTGTCTCAAGGTATTCATACCCCTTCTCCTTTCCCTTTTGTGCAAAAGCGGTCAAATCATGATTTTCTGCGCCATTTCCCTGCTGATGGCAACGCGCGCCTCCTTGACGTTGACAATGACATTGCCGCCCATCGTGGTAATCACGGTGACCGTGCCCCCGGCTACAAAGCCGAGGTTCTCCAGATGCTTTTTTACGTCCGGCCTGCCGCCGACCTTCAGAATGGTATTCTTCTCGCCAACCGACGCGAGAGTCAATGGCATCATGATTTCGCCTCCCAATGCGATTCTTTTTTGTTAGAATCTTCTAACATATCAGCGGTAAAAGGACTCCAATTAGCCCTTGCTAACCATCTATTATCTTACAACCAACCCGCTTTTTTGTCAACAGGTTTTGCTTTGTTCCGCATATTTTCCCTGTTTTTGTGCTATCCGTACAAATGTTAGACTGGTCTAATTTATGATTTGTGCAAGCTGTCCATAACTTTTTTGGGCGCAAAAAAGAGACCGGCGCGGGGCCGGTCCCATGGTGTCCGTTGTGTTTTTCCCTGTGTCGTCTGCTCACGCATCCGCGGGCGCGCCGTTCTGCTCCGCCTGCGGCAGCACAATGCGAAAGCGCAGGGGCTCGGCGGTGTCGAGCGCCACGCCGCACACCAGATCGCAGTACAGCTGCACCACGCCGGGCAGCAGATTCATCAGATAAAACGACTGCGGCATGCGCGCGACCGGGTCGGTCAGCTTCGCCTGATCGAGGCAGTTGTCAATCAGCTGCCGCATGGTCTCGTCCCCGCGCGCGTAAAACGGCGCAAACGCGGCCGCGCGCTTGAGCGAATACAGAATATACGGCGCTTCCGCGCCCTCCGGCGCCGTCTTCGGCAGAATGCTGCGGAACACCTGTCCGCGCACCTGTGCGGAGACCGCGCGGCACACCTCATCGGGCAGCCTGCTGTCCGGCAGCAGATCGTCCAGCAGATACAGCGCCGCGCACAGATATTCCACCGCAAAGCGGCGCGTCTGATCGTTGTCCAGCCCCAGATCGCGGCGCAGCTCCGCGTTGAGGAACAGATTGTCATATTCCGCCAGCGTGATGTGGGCAAACAGCCGGCAGTATTCGTCCATCGTCAGATATTTTTCCTCACTCATTGTCGTTCTCCTCAGGTCGATTTGGTGATAAAAACCGGAATCGGCGGATCTCCGGCGCGGTTGGCAAACTGTGTCACCAGCACGGTAAAGCGTGTCGGGTCAATGGTTTTGAAATAGTCCAGCAGGGCATCGCGCTCCTCGTAGCCGCTCGCGCCGCCGTAGTAGATGCTGACGCACATCCGTCCGCCCTCGCGCAGCAGCCCGAGCCCCGCCTCAATCGCCGCAATCGTGCTGTCCGGGCGGGTAAAAATACGGTGGTCGCCGCCGGGCAGCCAGCCGAGATTGAACACGATATAATCGACCGCGCCCGCCTGCGCATAGCGCGCCATATTGGCGTGGCTGTCGAGCACGACGCGTCCGACGCCGTCCCACCCCTCCGCCGCGAGGCGGCGGCGTGTGTTTTCCACAGCCTGCGGCTGTATGTCAAAGGCGAGCACCTGTCCGTCCCGTCCGGTCTGTTCACAGAGAAACACCGTGTCCCGTCCGTTGCCCGCAGTCGCGTCAATGACAAAGCTCCCCGGCTCAATCCACTCCGAAAGAAAATGATGCACCAATGTCAAGGTATTCACGCCGATCCTCCCAAATGTAACACTATTGTCTGCATTATACCATATATTTCAGGAAAAAAGCGATTTTTTCAAAGATTTTCCCTGTTTTTTCGAAAAATGTATGTTACAATACAGATAACAGCAGAATACGCTGCCCATCTGACAGAGAGGGGAGGGAGCGTCATGAGCAGCCGCCACACCATTTCATATACCTGCCCCGCGTGCGAGCAGACCTTTTCGCTGACGCAGTGGGTCAACATCAGCCCGAATGACGCTCCGGAGCTGCGCAAGCACGTCATGACCGGCGACCTGTTCCACCACATCTGCCCCTATTGCGGCAAACATATGATGATCGCCTACAACTGTCTGTACCAGGACAGCAGCAAGCGCTTTGCCGTTTCGCTCCATGTCAACCGCAGCGAAGCCGCGGTCACGCCGCTGCTGCCGGGCTACCAGATGCGGCTCGAGCGCACGCTGCCCTCCTTTGTGGAGCGCATCCGCATTCTCGACGCGGGTCTGGACGACATGGTATTTGAGCTGTACCGCATGGTTGTGCTCGCGCAGGTGAAAAAGCAGCACCCCGACCGCGCGGTCTCCTCCCTGCGCTTTGACGCCGTGGAGGGGCAGGACCTGTTCCTGCAGGTCAGCCAGTCCGAGCAGATCCGGCTGCCGCTCTCCTCCTACCAGAACCTCGCAGACAGGGTAAAGCGGTCGGGCTTCCACCCGAAGGTTTCCGGATATCTGCACATCCACGGCAAATGGGTGCAGCAGTCGGGCATTCTGGATGTGCTGAAGAAATAACGCCGCGCGCCGGCCTCCAACAAGCGAAAAACCCCGTTCCGGGCGGAACGGGGTTGATTTTTTGCCATGCGGCAGGTGCTTACAGGGCAGCCTTTGCCTTTGCAACCAGTGCCTCGAACGCCGGCTTGTCGTTGACAGCCAGATCTGCGAGCATCTTGCGGTTGATGTCGATGCCTGCCTTCTTCAGGCCGTTCATGAAGCGGCTGTAATTGATGCCGTTTGCCTGCGCGGCAGCGGAGATGCGGGTGATCCACAGTCTGCGGAAATCTCTCTTCTTCTGCTTGCGGCCGATGTATGCGTAACGCAGGGACTTCATAACGGCCTCGTTCGCCGTGCGGAACAGCTTGGACTTCGCACCGAAGTAGCCCTTGGAAAGCTTCAGAATCTTCTTTCTTCTCTTGCGCGTCATCATTGCGCCCTTAACTCTAGCCATGTTAAAACAATGCCTCCAAATTCAAATCGTAAATGTTTGTCTTCCTGAAAAATCAGCTGTACGGCAGCAGGCGCTTAACCTGTGCTACGTTCGTGGAATCGGCATAGCCTTCCTTTCTCAGATGTCTGAGACGCTTGGTAGACTTCTTGTTCAGGATATGGCGGCGGCCGACGTGGGCGCGCTTGATTTTGCCGGTTTTTGTCATCTTAAAGCGCTTGGATGCGCCGCTGTGAGTCTTAATCTTAGGCATTTTGGTGTTCTCCTCTCTGATATTGCGGTGCTTTCAGCGAAAGCACACGGCTGTTTATGACTCGGAGCTCTCCTCTGCGGGAGCCTTCTGCGGACGGCCGGATTTGCCCTTGCGTCCGCCCTTTTTGGCGTCCTTCTTCGGATTCTCCTTTTTCGCTGCCAGAAACATAATCATCTGACGGCCTTCCAGCTTGGGGGCTTTCTCCACGCTGCCGATTTCCGAGCAGATGTCGGCAAACCGGTGCAGCAGATCCAGACCAATGGACGAATGGGTCACCTCACGGCCGCGGAAGCGAACCGAAACCTTGACCTTATTGCCATCCTTGAGGAAACGCTTGGCGTGGTTTGCCTTGACGTTGAAATCATTCACGTCGATGCCGGGGCTCAGGCGAATTTCCTTGATTTCCACAACATGCTGATTTTTTCTGGCTTCCTTTTCGCGCTTTGCCTGTTCAAAGCGGAACTTGCCGTAGTCCATGATGCGGCAGACCGGCGGTACCGCCTGCGGAGCGATCTTGACGAGATCGAGATTCTTCGCGGCCGCAGCCTCCTGCGCCTTGGCAATCGGGACAACGCCGACCTGATTGCCCTCTGCATCAATCAAACGGACTTCCTTGTCGCGGATATCCTCATTGATCTGGTGTTCCATACTGCTAATTGTTAAGCACCTCCAAACGGTAAAACATAAAATAAAAACGGACGGAAAGGCACCGTCCGACGCTGCTCTCCGCACAGCGGAAAACAGAAAGCATCTGAACCTCTCAGCCGGAGCGCGAGGTGAGGACGGCGAAGCCCTTCTTCTTTTTTGCCTGTATAGTATAACAAAGTCCGGCGGCGCTGTCAACCTCCCGGGCCCTCTCCGCGTGAAATTTTTTTGCAGCCGACAGATTTCCCTTGACTTGTGCGGCAATTCGTGTTATTCTGCCGTACAGACTGCGGTGCGGCAGAGCACACTGCATGATTTTCCCTGTTATTTTTTGCGCTTTCCTGTTGAAAATTTCGGCAAAATGCGCTATGATATGTACAAGATAAACAAACCGCCGGTTTGCCACGGGAGGTTCGCGATGAGCGACGAATACAACAGCAATGTTGTCCTCCTCACAGATGAGGACGGCAACGAAAAGGAATTTGAACACATCGACACACTGGAAGACAACGGTATTGTCTATCTCGCCTTTATTCCGGCCGAGCTGAGCCTCGAGGAGGAGGCCGAAGTGGTCATCCTCAAAATCGTCGAGGAGGACGGCGAGGAGCTTCTCGCCACAGTCGATGACGAGGACGAAAGCCTTCGCATTTACCAGCTCTTCATGGATCGTCTGGAAGATCT
>OCVV011359517.1_pt1 | contig 10741 bp, 6 predicted proteins | sample 1539721 | NCBI WGS metagenome assembly OCVV01 (sample SAMN02144230, study PRJEB22623) | gut metagenome | biome: sheep rumen | host: Ovis aries | place: New Zealand
TTGTTATATGCGAAGTCGTATATTTTAGCTAAAATAGTTTCGCTTGGATAATTAACATTGTTTTCTATCCTAATTATAGTCATTTTAGAAATCCCAAGTTCTTTTGCTAAATCATTTTGTGAAATATTCAATATTTTTCTTATTGTTATTAAGTCATCCGCAATATTATAGTTCATATGTTTCCTCCTTAAGCAGTTTTATTATAACAAATGTTACCAACAAGTTCAATAACTTTTTTTATAACAATTGTTACCAAAAAGTTTTTAAAAATTTAATTCCTATTATTAACTTCACGTCTGCTCTAATGAAGGTGCTAGATAAGGATAATATAAAAAGCCTAACTCGTATATTAATTAACGAGTGTGCGGCTCTGATTTAACAAACGCAAATGAATAAATCATATTGTACATTAATCTTTGAAGCAAGTTCTTGCTGTGTCAGTTTTAATAATTCTCTTATATTTTTGATAATATCACCAATAATCATGTTATTTCCTCCATTCAACTATATTATGTTAAAAGTCATAAACAAGTTTAACTACTTTTTAAAAAAGCAAATACTATGGTAAATGTCTACTATAATCAATAGCTAGATAAGAGCGATAAATAAAGGCGATCAAAAAGCACCTACTTCAGATGAAGTAAGTGCAAATAATCTATATGTGTGTAATTTCACTAACATTAGATTTCTAAATTCAATAAAACGGGGCAAAATGCCGGAAATATTTATATAAAAACGGGGCAAAGGTATTTTCTTTGATGTATAAGACAAATATAGTAACACAAATGAAACACCTTAGAAAAAGTAAAACGCCCTTGAAACACCCTTTCGTGTAATAAGAAAAAAGAAACTCAATTAAGAGATGATCGTGGGTTTTAATTTGCTCTTTTTTTAGTTTGAACACCATACACCTCCGCTGGGGAGGCATTGTCGGGGGGCGAGACGAGGTTGGGATTCAAACTTATTTTTGCACTTATATTTGTAGATGATTTAGAATGGCCGACATTACATATTTGTCGAAAAAGTATTGATTTAGATATTTAAACTAAGAAAAATGCCCATTTTTGGTGGGCATTTATGCTGTACATTAAGAATGGTGAACATTAGTGGTTAACAGCCGAACCACATTTTAATATTATCCTTTAAATTGGCCATTTTCTTAAAATTGGTTCGGATACATAACACATATGGTTATTTTATTTTTAAATTAGCTGTTATATTATTACCTTTAACTTTTTCAAATCCTAATTTTTCATATAATCGAATTGCTTTTTCGTTATTAATATCAACAAGTAGCATAATTCTTTTGTTCTTATCAAGTTCTATAGCATATGATAACATATCAGTTGCTATACCCATATTTCTATATTCTTCTTTAACAAAAACATCATATGGTTCATTTTCTTCATACTTATGAGTTATATCCAAATATCCAACAACATCATTATCTACAATTGCTAATATAACTCTAAATTTATCAAATGCAGTTAATATCTTTTCTCCTGTCCAATATGTATCCTTTAAATGGAGTTTTATGTATTCTTCTTTATAATTATCAGAATATAATATAACTTTATTTTTTCTTTTGATATTATTATATTTAATTAATTGCATCTTTTGTTGCTCAACTTCAAAAATAGCATTATTTTCTTTTAAATATTTATTTAAGTAATCATTATTTGGATTATAAACAAAATCGATATTATAACCTTTATAATTATCAAATAAATAATTAAATAATTCATAATAAGCTAATTCATTATCAGATAATCCAACAATCATTTCTGCATATTTTTCTTCTTCTATAACTAAAAACACAAAGAAACCAGTAATATTATTATTATGATCAAATATTCCAAAAATAATATTATCTTTTTTATTAACTGATTCTAGCAAATTATTTTTTATTTGAACTTCATTCGAAAGCATTGGATCAGAATAATTGAGAATAATTATCAGTTTTATTAATTTTGTTTATAAAAAATATGTACTCATCTATATCTTTTAATATTTTTATCATACTAATCACTCTTTAAATTCAAATAATTTATTTCAATCTAGGAGTTCATACCCATCTAAATTAGAATTAAATTCCTAACATAAATACTGGATATGAATATGCTTTTTCATTTATTGGCCTAATTGCATCACAAGTATCGATAATCAACCCAGGTTTAATCTCCATACCATATTTAGATAGTACATTAAAATTTTTTGTTGGTTTAGTTGGTTGCTGTCCTTTTTTTACTTCTATTGGATAAATAGTATTATTTAATACATATAGCAAATCAATTTCTTTTTGATCTATATCTCTATAGTAGAATAAATAACTTTTAGCATCTATATTATGATTATAAAAGTTCTTTATAACCTCTGATACAACAAATGTTTCAAAGAAAGCTCCAGACATAGCACAATCTTCAAGCATTCTGGCATTTGGCCATTTGCATAAGTATGCACAAAATCCTGTATCCATAAAATATAATTTTGGAGATTTTATAATTCTATTAGAGATATTTGCCATATATGGCTCTAATAATGCAATAATACCTGATGTCACTAATATTGATAACCATCTTTTTACAGTTTGATTATCTATTCCTAATTCTCTCGAAAACACTTCATAATTCACTTGTTGAGAAGTTCTTAATGCCAAATATGACATGAATCGTCTAAATTGCATTTCACTAGATGCTGCAATTAGCTTTAAAACATCTTTTTCGATATATGAATCAAAATAAGATTTAAAATATAATTCCCTTTCAGAATTACCTACAACTATATCAGGCATTCCACCTCTGAATATGTAATCAAATATTTCAGATTTCGTTTTGTATGGAACTTTAGTGCTATTCGTTTTTTTAAGTAATTCACTAATATCCGGATTGAATAAATCTCCTATTATATTTTGAGATTCAAGTTGTGTCATCGACGACATGTTAAATATTGCAGCTCTACCAGCTAATGATTCTGAAATACCTTGTTGTAATTCAAACTGATTTGAACCAGTTAAAACAAACATTAATTCCCTTTCTTTGTTTTCTTTAAGCCACTTTTTTCTTTGGTCATCTATAATTATTTTAATTTCACTTAACAGATTGGGCGCTTTTTGAACTTCATCAATAATTATAGGCCATGGATGAACCTCTAGAAAACCTTTAGGATTAGATAAAGCAAGTTCCCTTTCATTTGTATCATCTAATGTGACCGATTTAAACTTATCACCAAAAATCATATCAACAGTTGTTGACTTTCCAACTTGTCTAGGTCCATATATAACAATTGCTTGGAAAGAAGCTGATGCTTTTCTAATGTAATCTTCAATTTCTCTTTTTATATACATATTATCAATTCCGCCCTTCAATAATATTATAAAACAAAATATTAAAAAAGCCAATATAAAAATGCGAGTATTTTTGGTATCGAGTGTCATTTTAATCGGAACTTTTATAATTAAAATAAAAGTTTCAGAATCAACTGAGATGTATACTATTCATTTTCTTGTGAAATAATTCCTTTCTTCCAAAAAAGAGCCGCCCGAAGGCGACTCTTTTGTCGGTTGATAAAATATTTTAGACTCTCTTTACTGTGCCGCCGGTGGCGATGACCATTTTAACGGCTTCGAGAGAGAAGTCCTGCAACTCGATGTGCAGTGCTTTGTTGAGAGTGCCGCGTGCAAGCAGTTTGACTTGTTTTGCCGATGCCGGAACAAGTTTTTTCTCTTTCAGACTCTCAATGGTGACGGTATCGCCGGCAACGTAGTATTTACTCAAAACGTCCATGTTGACGATTTCTTTCTTGCCGGCAGCGCTGCCGCTACGTCCTTCGATGAGTGTTGCGGCGACTTTGTCGGAGATCAACGCATTTGCTTCCTGAACGGAGACCTCCTTCACGTGAGTTATCTTGCCGGCAGCTTGGGCACGTTCGATTTGTGTCGACGTCGCAGCAACGGTCAGTTCTTTAACAAGTCCTTTTGCAACCAATGCCTCGGTGGTCTCGTATGGGAAGCGATAGTCCTCGGTGGACACGTTGCCTTTGGTCAATCCGAGTTTTTCGCACGCTGCGGCGATGAGTTCTTTCGCATAGCCCAAACGGCGGTCGTTCTTGATACGATACATACAAGGTACGCTTTCGTATTTTGCAGATTCCACTTTCTCCACCTTATACTTGCTATCCGCATAATCATCAGCGTTGAGCGCGAAGTAGACGCATAACGTCTTTCCGCGCACATTGAATTTAATAACGAGTGCTCTGCCAGCATTGATTGAGTCACACGACCAACTTATACGCGATTTGATTTTGTCATAGGACATCACTTCGTTTTTCAGTTCGCAGTAATACGCCTTTGTTTCATCGCTCGATTGAATGAGCTTTGCCAAAAAAGACTTGTTATAACGGATATTGAAGTAGTTGCCCTTGGCATCCACGACCACGCCGCCTTCGTCTAATTCGTCATCTTCCTCGAAGTCGTTTTCAACGGCTTCCTCTCGAGCAGGTTCTTGTTCGACTGTCGTCGCATATTCAGGACCTTGTGCTTCTTGCTTTTCTTGCTCACATTCCGCCTTTTTGCCGGCTTCTTGTTGCGCCGCCTCTTTTTCTTTTTTATTCTTAAGGAATAGGACCACGTCGGCAATAGCGATCAGCGCAAATACTCCGATAAGGACGTAAAGCGCGATACTTGCAGACTTTGCCGCTGCGCTTACTGCCGCAAGGAGCGGTAGTCCGATAGCGGTCGATTTCAATTTGACTTGTTTTTTGTTCTTATTGTATTGCATCAGCATCATGACAAGGAAGGTGCCCGCCGCAATGATTGCAATGGTCACAATGACAAGCCCTGCGATAATGCCGCCAGGTACACCAGCGTTCGCCTCGATTTCTTTTTGCTCATAGGTAGTTTCAGCGACTGTCAGAACGCTGTAATTGTCTACAAGCGCTTGCTGTTCGGGAGTAAGCGCATTATATGCCGCTCTCGCCGCTTCGATAGCCTCATGACTTTGAGAAGTGTATTCGACATTGCCGATGGATTCAATGAGAGCAATGACTTCCGCGGCTTTTGCGTTGTTTTCCAAGCGCACGTAAGTACTTTCCGCAGTCGTCAAATCGTTTGCATTGTCAACAAGAGCCTTTACTTCCGCACTTAAAGCGTCGTAAGCGGCTTTCGCTTCTTCAATCCTGGCTTTGCTTGCTTCGTCAAATTCGACTGTACCGATGTTGTCGATGATCACTTCAACTTCCTTCGCCTTGCACATGTTTTCCGCCGCTTTGAGTTTAGCGAACGTTTCTGACGATATTTTTGCCTTTTCCTCATCAGACAACGCTTCATAAGCCGCTCTCGCCGCCTCAATGGCATCTTTATCTGCCGTAGTGATCTCGTCGGAGTCGGACAGTTCGTTGATTACCGCAGCGACAAGTGCAACTTCAGCCGCTTCTAGCCTTTCGAGTGTCTCCTTCGAGAGGTTTGCTTTTTGCTCGTCAGAGAGAGTCTCATACGCTGTCATTGCCGCTTCGATAGTTGTCTTGTGCGCCGTTGTTATGTCGTCAAATGATTCAGGAAGTTTTGCGAGTTCCTCGTTGATGATGGCGACGACGAGCGCTTTTTCCGCCGACACAAGTTTGGCGAGAGTTTCTTTGGAAACTTTTTCCTTTGCTTCAGGAGAGAGAGCGTCGTATGTCGCGCGAGCCGCCTCGATATCATCTTTATCTGCCGTAGTAATCTCGTCGGTTGCAGGGAGATTATTGATAGTTTCGGTTGTTTCAGTAGACGTTTCGATGTCTTTGATTTCTTTCTCTGCAGCTTCGAGTTTTGCAAGGGTTTGAGGATCGACCTTTGCCTGTTGCTCGTCGGTAAGAGCTTCGTATGCCGCGCGAGCGGCTTTGACATCGTCCTTATCTTCGACTGTTATGTCTTCAAAGCTTGGGAGCAATTCTTCGATGGCTTCAGTTGCCTTATCGGCAATTGCCTTGTCTTCGAGGTCTTGATATTCGTCCTCGGCGTCTGTGAGGACTTTGAGAGTTTGCTCGTCAACTCTTGCCTTTTGCTCGTCGGAGAGGTTTTTATAGAGTTCTCTTGCCTCGTCAAGTTTTTCCTTGTAGGCATCTGTATATTCGACTTTGCCGAGGTTTTCGATTAGTTTGGCAAATTCTTCAGCTGTTGCTGTGAAGTAGACAAAGTCGCCATCGGAGATACCATCCTCATAGACTTGACCGCCAACAGTAACTGTGCCAGATGTGCCGTTTCTGCCTGCGCCGATGCTGTTTGCCGTTTTGCTGAACGCACTAACTTTTTTGACAGTATCCGTGATGGTGATGTTTCCGCAAGAGCTTCCTTCACCGCCACCGATACCTGCGCCGCCATCGCCGCCTGTTGCGGTCACTATACCGCCTGTAATTGTGATGTCGCCACAGCTGCCCATTCCGTTGCCTGCGCCGATACCTGCAGAGTTGCTACCGCCCGTTGCGTTGATCGTACCGCCTTCGATGACTATATTTCCGCCCGGAATGTCAAAACCTGCGCCGATGCCTGGAGCAAAACCGTTGCTGCTGACATCGAGAGTGCCCTTTCCGCCTATCGTGAGAGTCTTGTTTTCAGGCACGAAAATGCCCGGATATTTTTCTTGGAAGCCAACGACTGTATTCTCGCCATCGAGGATGAGAGTTGCGTCGCCCTCCAATGTGATACCTGCAAAGGCGTATGCCGTGTTGTTCTCACCCTTGATAACAATGTCTTTGAGCGTAACTGTTGCGCCGTCGGCGATTGTGACTTGGACGTTTTCTTTAAGCTCGCCAGTGATCGTTTGACCGTCATAGATGACGACGCTTTCCGTAACCTTAGAAAGGTCGACAACCTCGATAAACTCCCATTTTGCATAGAAGACTTTGTCGCCTTTGTCCGCGACGGTGATCTCGGTCACGGCTTCGCCGTCAAACTCCGCGTTAGAGTACCAACCGATGAAAGCGTATGCGTTTCTTGTCGGAATCGGCAATTCAAGACCACAGCCTTCGAGATATTTATTCGCATATTCTTCAGGCATTGTTCCGTTGTTCTCGTTGTATGTGACAGTACGCACGTGATGTGCGATAACTCGGATTTGTTTGAATACGAGAGATTTATCGCTATATTCATCACTTAAGGTGACTGTAATAGAGCCATCAAATGCTTCAAAGTCAAACGGCCATGGTGCGCCAATAGTGGGCCCTGAAAGAATGTTGATGCCGTCATTACTATATCCGCCGTGACCTACTTCACCCCAAGATGTAGTTATAAACTGTTCATTGTATTGATTATCAGTCATATATTCCGGTTGCGGATTATATTCATATCCTTTTGCAACTATAAGATATATTGCATCATCCGGGAAGAAACCTTCTTTAAACGTAATCGTGATTGAGTGTGTTTTGTCAAGCACAAATCCGTTTTCGTTTGCAGTCGCCGTGACTGTGACAGCCTCGCCTATGTGCTCGGTTTTGCCTGGAGTCGGTAAGACATCATCAATCGTAGGCGCAACAGGAGGAAGCCCCCACTTCGCCCAAAGTTCTACGTCGTTTGTTTCATCGTCTTGAATGATTTGGATCTCGGACTCTACGTCAAGCGTATTGGATCTGTACCAACCATAGAATCTATACCCCGTCTTGACAGGCATTATGCAATCGGGACCAACCAATTCAAATCTTTCACCCTCATTGAAGAATGTCGGAGCGGAAATTCCGTCTTTCCACTCACCTCCGTTGAGATGATAAGTGATATTGTGGGTGATGTGTTCCCACTTTGCCCAGTATTCTTTGTCGCCCGAATCTTCGTCGGTGATCTCGGTCACGGCTTCGCCGTCAAACTCCGCGTTAGAGTACCAACCCGCAAAAGTGAAATGCGGTTTCGTTACGTTGGCCGGAAGCGTCAATCCGATTGTTTCTTGGTATGTAGTGAAATACTCGCCGTTCCACTCACCCTCATTTGTGTTGTAGGTAATGTTGTGTTTAGTAAGTTCCCACTTAGCCCAAAACGTTTTGCTTCCTGTTTCGTTCGCGCCGATGGCGGTCACAGCGTTGCCCATGAGTTCCGCATTGTCATACCACCCTAAGAAGTTATAGTGGCTCTTCACTGCATTGGTGGGCAAAGTCAAACCTTGGTCGTCGAAATAATAATCAATATATTCGCCATTAAATGAGCCACCGTTCAGTTCATACGTCACACCGTTAACAGGTATCAATTCCAGGGATACATGGTCAATCTGAACCATATCAAATGTGGTTGATATAGTAATTTTTTTGGCGTTAACGTTGGAAAATGTTACATACGTATTATGGTCCCCACTGCCCTCTACATTAACCTCGTCACAGACATCAGATCTAACATCCCCTGCATCTTCATAGTAATAACCAATCCTGACCTTTGCATTTTTGATTACTACGTTCCCGGATACGGAAATGACCATGAGTCTGTTTTCATCGACTTTCGCGCCATCCCCATCGCCCTTGTCATTGACGGTAATCGTGACGCACCCGCTGGAATAGGACGATTGTTTTGTGTTTGTGTAGATTTCAATCGTTTCTCCTTCCGCACTCGCCGTCAAGGTCGTAGCGGGCAAAATAGCGAAAACCATCGCAAAAGTAAATGCAACGGCAATTACCGCCGTAAACACGGCTTTGAACGCCGATTTGTTCTTTGTACTTTTCATAGAGAATCCTCCTCGTATAATCTTGTGGTTAATAAACATTTTCGTTTAGAAAATATTTATTTTAAACTAAGAAAATAATAATCTTTTTTGAATTACTATTCAAGAAGAACAAACATTAACTATACTTTTAGATATTAAAAGTAAAGTTTTTTGTTTATATGTAATAAAAATTAAGCATATGATCAACATTAATAAACTGTTGTAACTTGGAATACTAAATTACGTTTTTAGAATTTTAATTTTATCTAGCAGCACACCAAATTAGTGATGAAAAACACCCTTTAAATAATTTCAAGAGCATATTCTAAATAATCTTTCGAACTAGCCATTGATAATCTCCCAATAACCTGTTTTATTCTAACCGATTCTTTTTATTCTGCAAAACTCTTTGAAAAAAATTTTTGATAATATAAATTATCGGAGTTGTTATTTTACATTCCTTATAATTTATAGCTTTTATAGTTGTAATGGAATAAAGAAAAAGTGTAAAAAATCATTAGTTATAATTGTATGGTCACAACCTTAAAAATTTAAAGCCTACAACCCCCATAAATAAAAGGTGGATTTTTTGTCCACCCCTTATAAATTATTTAACCAAATTTTTTATCAAATTTAGCAGCATGATTGTGTAATAGGAAAACCTTTTTTTATACAATAAATTACTTGTTAAGCATTTAATTTATGTTTATCACTAATATATTTCTTTACAAATAAGATGATAACTACAATTGAAAAGATAAATATTGCTCCTTGAGTAAATAATTGCATTAAATACATTGAATAATCAACTTCACCATTTGAAGCAAACATAATTAATTTAAATTCCATCATTTGAATAGTATATAATGCTCCAATTAAACCAAAATATGAATTAACATACTCTCTATCTGACTTTTCTTTTTTTGCTAAACTTTTAATTGCGAAAACCATTTTTATTGTTCCATATGTTGAATATGCATAAATAAGCCATTCGAAAATATAATGTGGTGCGTCCTTAAACATTATTGTCATAATAAACGATGCTGTCATTGGCGCAATAATAGTTATCATTGATATTACTCCAGCCATTAGATTATTAGGCTTAGTATTATATTTTTCTATTGTCCATTGCCAGACCTTAAATAAAGCCATTAAATAAGAAAATATACAATAATTCACAACAATCCAATCAAAATGAAGTATTGTCGAAACTAAATGAATTGTCCCCATGGTAAGAGGTCCTAATAAAGAAAAATAAAATTTAATATCTCCGGAATTATAAAAATCAGTGATTTTCTTTATTATCTTTCTCATTAACAAAAGTATTCCTCTCAATAATTTTTATAATAAAGTCTATTTCATCTTTGCAATCTCCTTTAAGCCATGCGTTTATAACCCCAATGACCCCTTGTGTATAAAATGAAAATATGTACTTTTTTTCCTCTTCTTTAACATCATAATTATTTAGAGCGAAGTTAAATACGTTTTCATATAAAGACTTAGATATATTTTCAAGATTAAACAAATGAGGCTTATCGTGCATCAATTTATAAATTTTCTTATTGTCTTTTATGAACGATAAATATGGCTTTAAGAACTTTTCGCTCGTTAATATTTCCTTTTCTAAATTAGATTTATTATTAATTCCATCAAAAGACAAGGCAAATTTATCACTAACATACCGAACTGTCTCTTCGAGCAAATCATCAATATTTTCGTAATGAAGATAAAACGTTGATCTGTTTACTCCCGCTTTTTGACATATTTCTTTTACGGTTATAAATTCATATTCCTTCTTCTCAAGTAAAGATAAAAGAGCCTCATCCATATATGAGGCAGTATTAAAATATTTGCTTTCCTGCTTATTCATGAATGACTCTCCTTTCAAATCGTTAATTTTTTAATAACTTATCTTCATCAGTTACTTCTCTTAATATTTTACAAGGATTTCCAACCGCTATTACATTTGATGGAATATCCTTAGTAACTACTGATCCTGCGCCTATTATTGTATTATCACCAATTGTAACGCCAGGAAGTACCGTAACATTAGCGCCAAGCCAAACATTAGCGCCAATATTAATTGGTTT
>OCVV010521332.1_pt1 | contig 10739 bp, 6 predicted proteins | sample 1539721 | NCBI WGS metagenome assembly OCVV01 (sample SAMN02144230, study PRJEB22623) | gut metagenome | biome: sheep rumen | host: Ovis aries | place: New Zealand
TTAATAAATAATAATTACAGGCCTCATTAAAAAGGAAGCAATAGAAGAGGCCAAGGAAGCAGCACAGGAAGTGAAACAGCCACAAGAAAATAAAGGAGCGGCTATAGGACCTAAGTAATATGGAGTTCTAAAGATTAGCATATGAGACTGAACAAAACATTAATCAGCATAAGTATATTGACTTTGGCTATGTCAGGAATTGCCTGCGGTAATCCTATCGACGCCATGAATCAGGAACTGGTGGACACCATGACCGCGGATATGGAGAAGAATGACGTATTGTATTATGACAGCGCTGATGGATGGCATGTTACCTATAATGCCAATTCGCTCCTTCTTCGCACCGTGAATGAACATGAAACCTGGTTCATATACAGCATGTCGGACATAGGCAACAATGCGGTAATTATTAAGTATGTGGAAGGAGTGCTTCCTCAGGATGCAATAGCTGATGCCACTTCTTCCTGGAGCGAAGGAGAAGTTGTTCAAAGCGAAGATATTTTCGTAGGAACTGAGGATAAATGGGGAATCTGGAGAGAAAACAGTTATATTTATCAGGATGAAAATATTGATAAATATATCACCGCAGCTCAGTATAACGGAGGTACATTGCTTATTGAGGTTGATACCCGTTATTACGGTGAAGCGGATGAATATGTGGAGGGACTTCTGAATAATGTGGTGGAGTCCATTCGCTATGATGATTTTGGCGAGCAGACCATGTACGAGGGCATGACGGGTTATTATACTTATACAATCGAAGGTGACGATGGCGTCAAAGATATAGAATATGAGCTTACACTCTATGATAATCATACAGGCACTTTATCAATGGAAGACAATATGGTTATCGTCTGGGGCTCCAAACTCTATATAGGAGAACAGGTCTGTGAATACAGTTTTGAAGATAATATTTTAACATTCACTTACAACGACAGGAAATATGAATTTACCAAAGAGGAATAATTATGATTACTGATCCGAGATACCAGAAAAATCTTAAATCGCTCTCTACATTATCCGTTAATCTGGATGCGTTAAAGAGACAATATTTCAACCAATACAGCGTTAATATAGCCGGTTTTGGCAGACTTGGAGATCTGGCAATGAAACTGGCCGTTTACAGTTATCCGGATTCCCAAGGATATCCTCATCTTATGACTCCTAAGGAAGTGGTGACTCTTAAGGCTGAGTTTGAATTCGCTGTTAAGTTCATTGATGAAGCCAAGAAAAATGTTTCGGATAAAGGACAGTTGGCTATTCTTGATAATATCAAGAAAGATCTCACTGCGGATAAGGCAATTGTTGACTTGCTTCATCCTGAGGACAATCTGGCTTTGCCTAATGCGGTTTACAAAGTCGAAGAAGAGAAAAAATTAGGTTTATATGCGCATAACAAAAAACCAAGATATCCTTCTTATGATGGCTATTACAATATGGTCAAAGCTGACAATCCCGAACTGGAAGAGGATATCATCTTCAGGATGTATATTGATGGCGCCAAGAATCTTAAGGAGATTGAGAAGAATTATACGGATTATATTAAGAAAGATATCAGAAGATATGAATATGGTAAACAGGGAGCGCCGTCCAATATCCCTATGGAAATCAGGAATACCGGTGATTCTTTCTTAATCAAAGATTATCTTCAAAATCATGGCAACGAACTGACATCAGCCGAGAAATTCAGGCTTCAGATGCGACTTAATGCTACTGACAAAGTGGATAAGATTCAGGCCGATGCTCTTAAGAAGATGCAAAAAGAAGAGAATACTTCCAATCCGGCGAAGGTTACCGACACAGTAGTTAAGATGGGTAATGAGAACGTTCGCGCCGTCAGAATAGATGTTAAGCAGAAAAAAGGGCAGAGCAGTACATACGGATGCTGGTCCGTTGCATCTGAACTTCTGCTTCAAAGCCGTGGTATTAATAATGTAACTCAGGAAAATATCCGTTCTTACAGACCGAAACTTCCTTATGAGGAAGAGCCGTCCGGCGAAATGGACAGAGAATATAATGTCAATGAGCCTAAGGTTCTTATGGATATGGGAGATTCCATTATGGCCTATGCTCCCAATACCATGCTTCATGAGGTTTATATTGAGCCGCCTCAGGTGGGAGAACAGGTTGATAATGATAAATATTTTAATGCTACCGTAGAATATCTTAAAAAGACAATAACTCATGCGATAACTGTAGATAAATCGCCGATTGCTATTCGTATTCCGGGACATTTCCTTACGATTACAGGTTTAGTAGGGAATGTTATTGAATATAAGAATCCTTCTGATCAGAATAATCCTAACCAGACCCATACGCAGAATCTGGAAGATTTTTTAAAGACATATTATTTTACCAATAATCCGCATCCGATTAATATTTCCTGGATATCGGATATTAAACTTGCCAAGGATAAACATACTTTATACGGTGTTCCCAGTGAATATACCTATGCCAATAATGATGGCACTCTGACTGTTCCGCCTGAGAATATTAACAGCGCATCTTTAGGAGATATAACCGTAACCAACCGTGATGGCATAAAGATTACCAGAATCTGCGGAGATGAGCAGAATAATATCGGACGTAATATCGGAAGTCTTGGAACGGAACAGCTCTATTCCAAGGAAGGTCTCAAAATCGCCGAGAAAGTATACCTTCCGTCAAAACTGAACTACGATTATCTCTCCAAAATGGCTGATAAGAGAACCATGGAAGAAGAGGCCGAACTTAACGATATTAATAAGAATTTCTATGGCCTTAAGGGGGACAAATTAGCTGCAGATAAGCCTGATATAAGGCAGAAAATCGATAACAACAATAAGCAGCTGGACAATTACAGGAAGAATCCGGATGCTTTTAAGAAAAATGTTAACAACAACAATGAGTTTATTAACATCAACAATAATAATGTCAATATTAAAGATATTCAGATAGAAAATTTAGATGAAATCCTTAATACAATTGATAATATTAATAAAGAGGATAATGCCAATAAGAATAACAAAGATAACGAGAAAGGCAGACGAAAAGTAGAAGTTCCTCCTAAGCCTAAGAGGACAAGGCAGTGGGTAGCCAGCGATTTCGATATCGGTTCCAGCAAGGGCTTATATAACAAACTTCTTGGGGAGAATAAGGTACATCCTAAGATTCCGCCGAAGGCAGAGAACAATCTTAATGCCGGGAACAATAAGGAAAATGAAATTAATAATAAGCCGAACGAGAATGAAATAAAGCCTCCGGTAGTTGAGGAAAAACCGAAAGAAGAAATTGGTGAAAACTGGCAGACTATGAGTTCTTACGCGGCGCTTGTGGATGAAAATTGGGAAGATACCGTCAAAAAAGCTTATTCCAATCAGAAGACCAATTTTGACAAGGTATTTTTTGCAATTAAATTCTCGGTAAGAGTACAGCACCTTGCTAATCTTAATAACCTGTGCTCGGATTATGCCGGTCAGGATGGTCTGACAGAAGAAGAGATAGGTAAACTGCCTTTTGCCAATCCTACAGAATTAAGAGAAGCCTATGACAAAGAATCTGAATTACAGGCTGAAATTATTGAAGACATAAGAAATACTGTTCCCGGACCGGAATTGATGCTGCTGCTTGGTATGCTCGAAGCTAATTATAGCGAAAAAACCGGCAGAGACCTGAAGCAGTTTATGAAGAATCATCCCGAACTTAATGAGAATCAGGCTAAATATGCTTTCAGTAAGATAGATTCCGACAATAAGAATATTACTTCTGCCGTTGGCAGCGTGAAACTCAATGTTATGATGGAACGCATACCTTCCGGCCTTGAACTTAAAGATGTTAATGAACTTAAGAGATATACCGTTAAAGAATTGGCGGATAAATATAATTTAGGCGATAGAGCTGTAAGTCAGATTGAAAAGGTTTTTACTGCCAATAATCTTCCTTTTAACGGTCAGTCCAACGCATATGATGCATTTTTGGGCTATGCTTTTGCAACCCAGCATTTTACGGATCCAAAGCTTTCGGCTTTATTTTTTGAAGATCAAAAGGCCCTGGATTCCAATATCCTTGCTTATGCCAATTCATATATGTTCACATTGTCCAGAACCGATAATTTCTTTATGCAGGGCAAAAACATGTATCTTTCCACTTGCAGTATCGAAGAGAAAGAGGCGGCCGAGCTTGGTATTGAACAGATAAATGATACAGGCAAGTTTACAACCGTCGAAGTGACTGAATGGGGCAAAACACCTGAGGCTAAGAAGTTGATATGTCAAAACAGGGCAAATTACTATAACACTTATTTAACCAATGATTCCGGGGATATTAAAGATAAGACTTTGGAATCTTACAATCTTGAAAATGATGCGGAATACAAATCATTTTTCCCGAAGACCGGTAATGTAGGGGAGAAGAATTATGAAGATTACATAGCCCTTCATACAGGAATGAATGCCTACAGAAAGGGGGAAGATAATTTAAGAAGCAATTTGGCCAAGGCTTTGGCTGCCAAGGTCTTAGGCGCAATGGAGAAGCCGTTTGATACTAAACAGATACATTTATTTGCAGACTATATATCCAAGATGGACAGTTTTAAGAAATTATCATTTAATCAGGTTATGGATAATCTTTTTGACAAAGATAATCTGGATGATTGCGTTGATACCATATTTACAAATACTTTCAAAGTTACTGTTAATAAACGAAATGATTTCTCAGATAAGATGAAGGAACTTGGAAGAAATATGATGAGCGCTGAGAGAAGAAGCAATGAATATGTGGAACTGGTGAATGCGGTTACAGCCATTGGCGAAATGGGAGGAATCAACTCCAACAAAGATTATACTCGCGCTTCGGAAAGATTATTCAGAGCTATAGTCAATTATACCAATAACAAGATGAGCAGCAGAACCTATTTTGACGGTCGTGAAAGATTTGATAATGCCATGGATGCTCTTTCCATCCTGTGCGATTATGCTCCGGGAATGAAGAGTATTGCGGAGGTTCTGACTAAGAAAATAAATGCAAAACGTGAAGTGAATAAAGATGATCTTAAATATGTCAGATTAACGGATTTCGGCTTGGACAGAGCCAAGAGAGCCAAGGAAGAAAGAGCGGAAATCGACAGTGGTGTCTCAAGCCAGAAACAGATTGAAAACAGGCGTAAAACCAAGATTGCGGCAGATAATCATCTTCCTCTTCATTTGTAATAATTGTCAGGTGTTATGTAAACAAGATGGAAGGCAATCCCTAAATAGGGGTTGTCTTCTTTTGGTTTTTGCAATCTTTTATTATTTTTTTATGTAAATTGTCTTGCAAGTGTAGTATAATAGGATAGATTATTGATGTTTTTTGGACGGATGCATGCAAATGTAAAGGGAGAACTATGATTACAATATCTGTTGATGATCAAGTAAGTGTAGCCAAAGAAATAGTTAAACTCATGCAGGAAATAGACGAAGACGGCTGTCATACCCCTTTTTCCAAACCACAGGAGGCTTTGGACTATATTATGGAGAATAAGCCGGATGTGGCATATCTGGATATAGAGATGCCGGGAATGTCGGGACTTGAAATGGCAGCCAAGGTTAAGACAGTTTCTCCCAAAACCAATATCATATTTGTAACAGGTCATGAGAAATTCGCTATCCAGGCCTTTGCTCAGCATCCCAGCGGATTTATCCTAAAGCCCGTAACCAAAGAGGCGCTGGAGAGGGAACTGGATAATCTTCGTAATCCCGTAGAGAAACTTCCGGAACAGGACAAGATGAGAGTTCAGTGTTTCGGTAATTTCGAAGTATTTGATAAGGAAGGACATCCCATTAAGTTCAAGAGAGCCAAGTCCAAAGAAATGCTGGCTTATATGGTGGACAGGAGAGGCGCCCTGTGTTCCATAGGTGAACTTTGCGGCATTATCTTCGAAGACAGAGACGATGAGAAGGCTCTTAAGAAGCAAATCAGAGTTTTTTTATATAGTTTAAGAGATGACTTAAAAAGCGTCGGTCTTGAAAAAGTACTGGTCAAGGGCTGGAATGCTTATGGCATAGACTGCTCTATGGTTGACTGTGATTTCTTCAAGTTTCTGGAAGGGGATTCCTATGCGGTCAATTCCTTTATGGGTGAATATATGATTCAGTACTCCTGGGCGGAGATGACACTGGGAGAACTTGTACTGAAGCCTTCTACTTTTGAGGATAATTAAATGGGTAATTCGCTTAAAGCAGATTTTAAAGCAATTAAATTATTACCCACCCTGCTGAGTGTCATGTTGGGTTTTGGAGTCCTTAATATGGTTTTGGGACTGAAATTAAGCCACGATGCCGGGATATATTTAGGCAGCGAACTGCTAAGATTTTTGTCGGTTATGGCTGTATATGTTCTTGGATACAGACTTACGGGATTTTTTAAGGAATTTGCTTATACCAATGTATTTTTTGCCATATTTGTTTTTTCGTCCTTGGCGCTCAAAATCGTAACATGGCTTAAACAATTTCCTTTGGACATACTAATACTTGGCATAGCTGCTTATGTTTTTTATGCAGTTTCCGAACTTGCCATTATGCTGGGAGTGAATTACATCCTTTTAGGAATAGCCAGGAAATATGAAGAAATGAATGAGGGAAAGTCTCATATAGATTCCGAGAAGACCAGAAGAATATGGATTACATCCCAGATACTGGTACTGGTTATCGGGGGTATAATACTGCCCATATATACAAGAATTTATGACTATATGCCGATTGCGACCATTATCATGATAATAATGATAACCGCTCTTTACCTAGGAGCAGTGGTATATGTATGTATACATGTATACAGGTTCTGTTTTGAATACTATATGTACATGTATAACGGACCTAAGGGAGCAAGGAGGGTAAGATGATTGTTTATGTTACCGATACCATCAATATCACTCTGGCTCTGGTTTCCGCGCTTTTGTGCGTGATTGTAATGGTTATAGCCATGCAACTGAGAAAGCATGACAGGCGTATGGGGTGGTTTTTGATAACGGTGTGCATCTGTATTGCCGCTCTGGCCTACCAGATAGCAGGAAACAGATTCGGCAAGGGAGATGCCAACATATATACGATATTCTCCTACATCCTGTATTCCGCGGTTGCTCCCATGTTCGGTCTGTATTTCATAGAAACCGAACTGGAGGAAGGACAGAAGTGGGACGGCCATTTCTGGACGATTCTGCACAGTGCCATGGCGGTATTGGTTATAGCTGCGGTTATATTCTCGGGAACGTATTTTCAGATATATATGCCTATGGTGGTTCAGTATGTGATAGTGCTGGTTATGCTGATTATCTCATCTAAAAGCATCGAGGCCAGCAGCGGATTCATAATAGGTATATGTTTCCCTATTGCGTCGGCTCTGATAGGCGCTGCGGGAATAGGAATAAATGTTCTGGGATTCGGGCTTGCCATGCTTCTTTTACTGGTATTTTTCCTTTATCAGTCAGATACGGACAGGGAACTTATGGCAAGACAGGTGGAAGTGTCCCAAAACAAGGTGTCTCTGTTAATGGAGCAGATTCATCCCCATTTTATATATAATGCTCTTCAGCAGATAGCGCTTCTGTGTGATGAGAAGCCGGAGGGAGTTAAAGGGGCAATATTAAGTTTCTCCGGATATCTTCGCAACAACTTAGAGGCTCTTACCAATGAAACAATGATTCCTTTTTCCAAAGAAATGGAGCATACGGATACATTCATAGAACTTGCCAAAGTTCTTCCTTCGAAGAATTTCGAAGTTGTTAAGGATTTTCAAATAGAGAATTTCTATATACCTGCGCTTACGACTCAGCCGCTTGTGGAGAATGCGATTAAATACGGCATAGGAATGAGCGAGAAAGGAGATAAGATATATATCAGGACCTATGTGGAAGGCGGTTATGTATATATAAGCGTTGAAGACGACGGTCATGGTGAGAAGACTATTCTGCCGACACAGAAAGATCATATAAGTGTGGGAACAAAGAATGTAAGAAGCAGACTTAAGATTCTCTGCGACGGCGAACTTAATATAGAAAGCCTTGAAAGCGGCACAAAGGCCGTAATTAAGATACCTAAAGAAAAAACCGAAAAAAAATAAATTTTTTTATATTTTGTTGCACTTTTGTTGTATTTTAAAAGTCATAATGACATTAGAAAATAAAAAATACAGATATAGTATCTATATCTTAAGGTTAATTGAGGGAGGAAAAACCATGAAAAACACACTGATTAATGTAACTAATTACCTGCAGACCAACAAGAAAGCAGCTAAGACCCTTAAGGTGCTCAGCACATTGTTCTTAAGTGCTTTCGTTGTTCTGGCTTTCAGTACAACCGTATTCGCTTCAACCGGTGGCGGAGTAGATTTAAGCGGTGCTTACAAGCCGATTGTACAGCTCATTAATTCTTTTGTTACTCCGTTGCTTGCTTTGGTTGGTGCCGGCGGTACACTTTACTGCATAGTACTTGGCGTTAAATATGCTACAGCTGAAGAGCCACAGGAAAGAGAAAAGAGAAAACAGGCACTTAAGACTGCCATTATTGGTTTTGTTCTTATCTTTGTTCTTATTGTAGCACTCAGATTATCTATTCAGCCTCTGACTAACTGGATGCAGTCAACTATTCAGGGACACTGATTTGTGAGAGAAGCAATATATGAGTAATGAAGTATCAGGCGGATAAGAAATGAAGATTTGGGATAAAATTATTCACAATAAAATAATTGCCAAAGTGGCTCTGGCATCGGTGTCCATAGTTGCCCTGGCAACTGTTATGGGCGAAACTCCTGCGGATGCTTACAAAGGCAGTTCGGTGATACAAGAGCAGAATGGCATAGTACTCATATGGGAGTGGCACAGGCTAGGAAGTAGGACTGCTATTAGCGAACTTATGACAGAAGCCTATTATAATCCGACGCCTCTTTTGATCGTGCCGTACGATCCCGTAGAAGACAGAATAATTGGACAACCGGTGTCATTATATGCAGATTCTGACCATGTATTGGCCAATCCTAATCGCAGATCCTCATATCCGATGATAACTGTTGCGAATTACAACCGAACGTTATACGAAGCTATGGATTACAGCATAGCAGGAGAACTTCCGGGCAAAACGAATCTGGCATCTTATTATCTGCTTAAGGGACTTAACAGCGCTTCTTCCAATGTGGTGAAGACGGCTGAAATTACTGACTGGGAGATGTCAGTCGGGGTGGTTGACGACAGAAGTCTGGTCTTAAGAAGTGACTATGACAATGATGTAATTAATTATGACGATCTTCATTCCGATGTGTTCTATACCGGTGGGAATAACAGAGGATGTTTATGGTTTACCGATGAGATGTCATCAGTTAGCCCCAGTGATTATAATTTTGGCGGAGGCCCGAACCTTATAGGATGGCTTACATTAAGCGAGCCGGAGTGCAAGACTCAGCCGTCGGCTATTATCAAGCAGGAAAGCATTGTTCAGAATATATCATATCGTGCTGATTTGGCTAAGAGAACAGAAATGAATGGCGAAGGCGGAAATGATCAGCTTATTTACGCCCGCATCCCTTTAAACGAGATAGTGGATCGTGGTGCTGACAGGATCAATCCGGATTTTCATACTGTATTCTTGCGTGACAGCGGCGAGATGACTTCAATAGATAACAGATATAAAACATATTTGGGGCTTGTTCACGGAAATTATGCCGTAGAAGGGCTGATTAGTTCGACACTGTATTTTGAAAGTCTTTCTCCTACTTCGTCAGGATTTATTCCAATGATGATCACAGGGCACGACTTCGGAAATCATTACAGCAGCGGGGCTAGTGCTTCTACTGATATAGTGATAGCAGGAGTAAATGCAAAAGCCAGTGGCGGTCCTAGTGGTGCCACTTTGCTCGCTTATGACAGCGGGCTTATGTATGGCTTTAACAGATTCTTTGGTAATTATCGTTATAGCGTTAAAAGTTCAGCATCAGTTGTTGGAATTAACGTTTATTCGGATACAGAACATTATACTAAGTATTATGATCCGAGATCGTCTCTTGAAGCAGCGTATACTAAAGCCAAGGCAAGAGGCGGATTCTTCACCACAATGTATGGCGCTTTTTATGGTAAGGATTATATATTCTCTGCCTTCAAAGGTGAAACGGATGAGGCCAGTTTGGATGGCAGGCCGACCACTGTAATATCCGGAATCAGAACAGTGGGAGGAACTACCTATGAAGACGAGAACGGAGCCGTAATAGAGACAGAAGGAGAGATCCTCTGTGAAGGCAGCACCATAGTTATCCCTGAAGGGGCAGTACTTGCCGTAGACGGTAATTTCGTTAACAATGGCAAAATTGAGATAAATGGTGGAACTCTTATTGTTAAAGACGGGGGAATGATATCCCAGATAGGCAATACTTGTGAGGGCTCCATAGTATGTAACCAGGGCGATTCCGGCGAATCGGGACAGATTATAGTCATGCCGGGAGGCAAGATATTATGTACTGCTTATATTAATTTAGGCAATGTTTTGGAGTATACCGGTAAGGTAGCCAACGCAACCGGAAATTATAACAGCGCCTATACAACTCAGCCGGGACTGATCATGAATGCAGGTTCATCATTGGTTAATTACGGAACAGTCTGCTGTTCATCGGTGGTAATTGATTCCAAGGCAACCATAGAATGCAGAAAAGGTTCTGAGATGATGACAGGATATTGTAATAAAGATGAAATATTCTTCTTTGCCAAGGCTGAGAATTATATGGATGGTCTTGAATCAATC
>OCVV010674100.1_pt1 | contig 10739 bp, 19 predicted proteins | sample 1539721 | NCBI WGS metagenome assembly OCVV01 (sample SAMN02144230, study PRJEB22623) | gut metagenome | biome: sheep rumen | host: Ovis aries | place: New Zealand
CCCCTCCCATTTCTTTCTATCCTGTTTCAGTGTTCTACATCTATCCTTTCTATCCGAAATGCTCCTATCTTCAGGAGCCACGCCTCGAAGTCCATAAACTTTTCCGCCTTCACGCTCTTGCCGTTTCCCTCGTTGGTTATCACTCCAGTTTCGGGATTGTACGTGTAATGACGTGGTCTTTCATCGCTGCCGTTAGGCATACGAAAACTCCAGTGCTCTTCCTTACTCATCTTTCATTGCTTCTTTAATACGACTCTCCATAAGAAAGCGGCGTGTAAGCGAACTGCTGCGGGTTCCTGTCAACATACAGGGAGTCTCGACTTAAATCTTGCAACTCAACAACCTTGCCTATTTGCCAAAGCCATACATCTTTTCCCGCAGGTGCGTAGTCAAGAATAAACTGAGGTGTAACACACAATTCTTCGGAGAATTGTTTTGCTACATACACGTTCACGCCTGTGTTTATAACAGAGTCAACTCTACACCAACATCTAACCTCGTCAGTGCCTTTCTCAACCACGAAAAAGCCATCTTCGCCAAGTTTCATATTCTTTGGCAGACACTTTCTCATTTCATACTTTTTCTCGCCCGACAATATCTTATCGAGCAAGTTCTTGGGTAATGTAATCAGTATATTCATATATGTCTCCCTTTCTTCCAATACTTAGCCAACTGACAGGCTTCTACCGCTTCCTTTACCCTATCCCTTTGCTTCGGCAATTCCTCCATAGTTATTCCGAAAGAGTCTGCTAACGCTCCCAGCACTCCCTCATAGTTGGTGTTCTCATACTGACTAAGCATCAGTCTTGCCAGCTTCCTCAGTCTCGCTTGCGCACACCTCGGACACTTTATCCTTTTCAGCCTCTTAATATCCTGCCTCAGCTCCACCTGTCTCGCAAGCATTCTCTCACTTATAATCATCATTTCTTACCTCCTTCCATTCTTCTATACAGCTCGATAGTATTCAACATCTTAGCCTGCATCTTTCTCATATAGTCTCTTATCTCACTCAGTCCTACCTTCTCTCCTCCAAAATTACAGAACTGCAAAGCAATGCAGGTAAACATAGCATTCACCATATCATCCAGACTGGTCTTATCAGGAATAGTCTCATTCACCTTACAAGCCAACTCCTCAATCTTCTTTCCCGTATTCAGGAAGCCGTCACTCCTCTCTACCTTTCTCACCAGCTCCTCCATGCCCTCTCTCATCTCTTGCAACTCATTTACGCACTTATCTACCTCTTCCACGAGGCTATCCTTTCCATGAGGCTTTACGGCACTCTTAGCCGCTCCACCCGTAATACTTATTTTCTTAGCCATAATTCTTTACCATTTAATATTCTCGATTACTATTTTCTTTATCTTTCCATGAAGTGACGTTGCCGACATTTCCCTCAGGTCATCTTCATTCATGAGGTAACTACACCCAGACACTTTACTCTTACCTCTTTCTCCGTATATTGTTATGTCAAATATCATCTTTCTATCCTTTCTTTAGATGTTAAACGATGAACACTTATCTTCCTTTATTAGGCTCTCCTCATTCTTTTCTTCCCATTCCAAGAATATAACGAAATCTTCTTTCAACTCATTGTTAAGGACAAAGTTCTCACCCTTCCGCTTTTGATACTCTTTTGCTTTCATAACTTTAATCTTTGTATTCTGTCTGCAATCTGTCAATAGCAGCCGCTATCAGGGCACCTGCTCTAACCAAATTCCTTTGTCGGTCTTTGGGCTTCCAGAACTTAAAATCCCAAACCCACCATGCTTCAGCTTCCTGCCTATCTATATCGCACATAGCATAACTAATAGCAGCCGCTACTATCTTATTGGGCGTTTCACCAAGGTCATGTTCAGTATCATAACCCTCTACATCAATTTGTCTTTGCCTCTCCTCGGCAATCAATTCTATTCCTGTTTTCATGACTTTATTAGTTAGTTTCTTGTTATAAATCCCAACAGCATACCAATAAGTAATGCCAATATCAATATCTCTGGTGGTACGTGCATAACTACTCCTCCATGAGTTTCTTTAAGTCGTTATAAAGTGAAAAAACAGGATTACTACTGCATCTTGTTGGTAAAAGTTCAAATAAAGCTTTCATTTGCTCACCACTCGGCTTCCAAGTCATTCTGTCTTTTAGGGATTTGAGCCAAAAAAGGACATCGTTAGCAGATGCAAGAATTGCCTTATTGGTGCGATATTTAATAGTTTCCTCCATGTGAAAAATAGCATCACCAAGCATCTTATTATCCCTTTCACTCCACTCTCGCTTTGGTTGCAGTTGTACTCTGCCTTTGAGGGATTTGAGCCAATGAGCAGAGTCGTATTGACCTGCTTCGACTAATGCGTTGGTGGCTATTTGAAATTCCTCCTCATCTCCTTCACTCCACTCAGTAGGCTTCTGCTCAATCTCGTTAGATGCAAGAGCTAACAATTCGTCACATACTTGTTTCAGCCCTTGTTCCTCTTCAATAGTAGCGTCAATTATGCAGAATACTTTTTTCTGGAAAGGAGTCATTTCCTCTTCCACTAAGTTCATTCCTTTGTTTTCAGTAGGTCTCTGCTCGCCTCGCTTTTCGAGCCAAGCAATCATACGCTCAACATCTACCCCGTAATGAAGGACTGTTATACCTTCTTCTCTTTCATGCTTAAAGAAGTCTATCATTGCCTTCCTTACCTCCTCATCCCCAACCTCCCTGAGTTCGGGACGTATATCTTCAAGCACAGCCCTTGTGCTATCAGTTTGCGCATATAGGTAAGCCTTATCTATCTTGCCTACAAGTTCTTTGTATTCTTTTTCGTAGTCCATAGTTATTTCTATTTTATTCGTTATAATTCCTTATCAAGTTCTACACCCATTTCCATTTTCTCCTCAGCACCTTACCACACCTCTGGCAGTAGTCAGTAGTACACTTACGAACATAGCTATAGTATCTCTTCTTCGCCTTACCCTTTCTGTTCGTGCGAAACTGGTACCTATCTCTTTCTATAGAGCGCAATACCTTATGTCCGAGAAGGAAACACTTTATTCTAACTATCAAATTCTGAGCCTCATCTTTTATAGCAAAGAAGAATGCTCTTATTACTTCAAACATACCTTTTTTTTTGTTTCAGTTTAATCTAACAACTCAAACTCATAGGCGAACACCCAGAGGTTACTATCCCACGCTCCTTTGCCGCTAACCTTATCAATGAGGCAGGCGAAGGCGTCTTGTGGAGTGCGATAATTTTTCCATTTCCCGTTTCCTATAGGGAAACCGTATGGAGCAACACAGTCAGTTTTTACTATACCCTCACGCAGGCAGTCCTCGTTACTAATGTCTTGCAAGCGCTCCAGCTTTAACTTGGTGATGCGGATGTGGTGGAGTATATACTCAGCACAGACAAACATCTTATTGCTCCACCCTGCGTGCTTTGTGGGGTCGCCTATACTTTCATACAGGTTGCACCACCATGTGTTAGCCTTGCTATTGCCTTCCTTTTCCTCCAGTTCTTCATAGATATTCTTGTAGGGCTGTGCGATTGCCACTCTCTCGCCAATCTCGTAGGCGTATTTCACTTCTACGCTATCCCCGTCCTTTGTGTCGGCAATGAGGTGAAAATCACCATTTGCATGAAACACATTGATGTCCTCAAAGTTGCCTTTGATTATTCGCCGCGTCATCGTCTTCTTTCCCTCCAGTACGGCTTGCGTCAGTCCGTACTTGTCGTTAAACATTATCTTCTTCATAGTTCCTTGCGATAACATCTTTTCGTGATTAGTGTTACAAATCTATATACCCTCTTACACCATTCTTCTGCAGGAACACCATAGAGGGATTGCATAAATGTTAATGTGGCATTTACTACAGTATCAAAGCCCTCTACGTAACCCACATTGTATGATTTATTCTCTACTTGAGAATACTCTTCTTTTGTGTACCCGCCAAGTAAATGGATAAGTTTTTCTTTAATCTTTTTCATCGTTCAATATATTATTTTTTCTTGTCCTTATCTATGGCAAGACTCTTTAACTCCCTGCCATAGATAAATCCTGTGTTATGCTACATTCTCTTTCTCTACTGTTTCTTCACTCTCGTTAAGCTGTTTTTCTATTCTCTCCTTGAGCAATTTTGCCCCCCCTTCACGCTGAGCCAGCACCTCTACACACTTCTCAGGATAGGCAAACAGACCTCTTATCACTCCAGCCTCTTTCTCATCACCTATCAGCACACAGTCTGCAAGTTTCGCCCTCAGTGAAGGTAGTCTCTTCTTGAGAAACCACTTCCTTCTCTGTCTTCTTCTTGCCTCATACGTACTCAGCGCCTTTATAATCAGCTGCGCTTCTTCTTTACTTACATTTACGTTCATAATTTTTGAAATTTTGATTGTTAAACTTTTGGTTAGTTATTTATTATTTATGCTTATTTTTTTTCTTTATTTCCCGTCTTTCAGCGTTTCTCACTAAAGACATATTCTTCTCCACCAGACTCACGATGTCCTCGTGTAGGCTCGTTCTTCCATTCTGCAAGGCTCTTGACTGAACAACCTTATAGGTTTTCAAGTTCACCTCTACCGTCTCCAGTCTCTTGCCAGCCTTGTCTCTTGCACTCAGTATCAGGCTCTCTGGTCTCTTATAGTAGCCTGCATCATAGACGCAATGGTGCATACATTCTCCCTCTTCCAACATCTCTTCTACACTCTGTATCACATGGCAGAACACCACACCGTTGTCAAATGTGATAGGCAAGTATCTCGCCTTGTCTTCTGCATATTTCTTTTCCCATATTCTGTTTTTCCTCCTCTGCTCTTCTTTTTTCTTCTTTGCTCTCAGTCTTGCTGTCTTATCCATTAGCCAGTCGTGCATAGCTTTCAGGTTATCAGGACATATATACTTCGGTGAGTGTATATCCATTCCCAGCTCTTCCAACATACCTATCACATCATTCCACATCTGGGCGTCCTTAATGATATATCCATGCCTTGTGCATATCTTTACCAAAGCCAGCCTATAGCCTCCGCCATGCCTCCAGTCTTCCATTCCTGTGTCTAGGAGGTAATCGAAAATTGCCAACTGTCCCTGCTTCACCAATCCTTCTGCTATCGGTTCGTGCAGAAGTGCTTTCCAGATACGGATAGGAGAATTTTTAACCTTCGTCAGCTTATTGCTCCAGCCGTTTCTCTTGAGAACTGGCAACACTTTCGTTCTCGGATAAAATGTATCATACGCCAAGTCATACGTATCATTCCCTCCATAGCTCAGCGTTCTTTTCTTTCTTGCTACCTTCATAGGCTCGTCAAGACTCCAGTAGAAGTTATAGAAGTTGTATGTGTATGGCTTGGAAATAACAACCTCTTTGTCCTTATCAACATCATACCACACAGTAAACACCTCGTCTATTCTCTCTTCAATCTTTCTCATCGGTGCCACCTCTCTATACAGGTTGAACACTCTCACTACCTGCATACCTCCGCAGGTGGTTATAAAGCCAACCCTCATATTGGTTTGTTTTTTCAATCTTTGCCAGCTATCTACATAACCCCTCTGTCGCACCTCTATCTTCTTGCCGCAGCATGAGCATCTATGTTGTCCTCTGGTCTTGTCATGCTTGAAAACCTTCTCGCTTCCTATCTCATCAAACTGTCCGCATACATGACACCATACTCCACTATGCTTGCCACCTCTGCCTCTCAACAGGTAGTCTCCCGTCTTGAACTCCTGCCTCCAAATCCATTTCTCCTGCGCTTCTGTCAGTTTCGGGAGCCTTTCCTGCAGCTCCATGCACTTCCTCTGCAGTTTCGTGTATGGTTTCATGCCTTTCTCTTTCATCGCCTTTATTGTATAGGGTATAAACGCTGCACAACACATACTCTCTCCTCCTTAGCCGAACAAATCCAACTGCATCTTACTCTCTTTCTCTCTTCTTTTCTCGGCGAGTTTCCTCTTAGCCTCAGCTTTCAGTCTCTCTTTCTCTTCAGCTTTCTTTTTCTCTGCTTCCAGCTTCAGTCTCTCATCTCTCTTAAACTCTTCCAGAGCCTTCTGCTTCGCCTCCTCTTTCTCACTCTCGCTGAGGTCGATATGGTGATTTACTACCACCTTGCTAACGCCTATGTTGCCTGTGGGAGTCTTGATGTCTTTCTCATCATAGTAGTGTTTTGCCATGCCGTATATCTCACTGTCTTCCCAGCCACATATCTTACTCTTCTGCACCTCGCTGAGTATGTACTTCGCACAGCCTTCAATATTCTTGTCTGGCTGGCTGTTTACGCACTCGGCAAACAGTTTGTCTGCCTCCTTCTCTTTCTCGATGTAGGCTTCTATAGCCTTCAAAAAACCCTTACTAACTTTCATTTTGTTTTCATTTTTAATAGTTATAACAAATCCTTCATATAGACTCTTTCTATCCTTAGCCAGCCCCTCTTCTCTATGTCAAGCAACAGTTCGTAGTCTTCACCCTCTGGCTCTATGTCTATAGGAGTCCTCATGTTGACAGACATCTTCTGTGGCATATTGAAGCGCTCTCTTATTCTTCTTATAGCCCTCATGTCCTTCGTTTTCCATTCTATTCTCCACCTTACCATATCAATACTGCATTACATAATCAGAGTTATACATCGCTATCGTTGTCTTTATGTCAATCCATTCTTGAAAGGTAAGCCCTTCTCCGTTGTCCGCCTCCCGTCTTTTCCTCTCTTTCTCCCTCTCTATCTTCGCCAATATCTCTTGTCTATCCCGCAGGAAACGAATAATCGCACCTAGTATCTTCTGCCCGTCCACTACACCATAGAAGTCACCATATCTTCCGCTCTTCATCCAGTAGAAGAATAGCATTATCTCTGTTACCTTCAGGTAATAATACTCGCCAAGTATCATCTGCGCAGTCTGTTCTGCCTGAAACTCCGTTATCTTCTCTTTACAGCCCACAAATTCGCTCAGGTCAAAGATAGCCACCATGACAAAGCTCTCCACAATACTCTCACCGTAATCTCTTCTCATTACAGCCAGTGAGGGAGACTGGCACTCCACACAGTCAACCACATTCCTGCATCTTGACATCTGTATCTTAGAATAGTTGGCTATCAGGCTATCAACCCACTTTGGCACTTGCAAGTTTTTTAGCGATGAAGTCCCTGAAGTCTTCAGTACGCTTTTCTCTTGCCTCGTCGCTATTGCCATATTTTCTGCTCTTCTCATATTGTTTTTCTATCTTACGTTTATCATTTGTCAGCCACCTGTTCACCATGCTATCCAGCCTCTTTATCTTCTGTCCCGATGATGTCACCCAGCCCTGAGCGTCATAGTAGTAGTAGAACATTTCGGCCTCCTCTCTCGTCTCTCCTCTCTCCAAGAACAGCCTCTCTACTTCTTCAAGGGTGGGGTGGGGCGCTTCTATCTTCACCTTCTTAGGTTTCACCCCTACCTTTTTCTCTTCCTTGAAAGGCAGTACAGCCTCCTTCACTTCTGGCTTCGGCTTCGGTTTCTCCCTTTGCCGAGGTTTTGGCAGAGATTTTGGCAGAGACTTTTCTATCCCCTCAAAGATATATACAGGCTTCCTCTTGGCTTTGCCAGCCTCATATCCTATCAGCTGTAACTCTATCAGTCTCCCTCTCGCAGCCCTCAATCTTCTCACATCTATATGCAACATAGCCTCCAGCCTCTCATTGGCAATGCTACACCTGCTCTCCCCGCCTTCCTCATATCTTACGTGCTCCAACGCCAGCAAGAGAGATAGTGAGAGACAATCAATATCCTTATCCTTTGTCTCAGTCCATATATGTGCAACTGTCTCTTCGTAAGTCATTGCTCAAGATACTCCTTCACAGCCTTTTCGAAATCCTCAAGAGAATAGCACACAACATACTTGTTGTTCATGCTCTTCATCAATTTCTCATACTCCTTCTGCTCCTTAGACTGCTTGCCGCCTGGCTTCTTCATCTCTATACTGAGGCTCCCGTAGCCATGTCTCGGCACAAGCAACTCAAGGTCTGCCACACCCTTGACAGCACCCTCGTCCTTCAGTATCTTGCCAGTCCAAGCGTTACGGGCTCCCCCGTTAGGAACGGCATGGAAAGCACCTCCAACGCTGGGGTATCTTCTCCTAAACCACTCCACACACATCTTCTGTATCTGACTTTCTGTTAATGGCTTCATATCCTTCCTCCAAACATATCCAGAGCCGTCTGCATTATCAGCTCCGATTTACTCACTTTTTGCTCTTGCACCTCATCTTCGGTGCCAGTAACTCCATTCGCTATGCCCTTCTTCTGTTGTATAGTCTTATACATATACTCATCAATGGTATCTTTCCCCAATAGATACGTGCACGTCACAGCGTTCTTCTGTCCGTTTCTGTGCGCCCTGTCTTCTGCCTGACAACAATCACTATACGTCCACGGAAATTCTATAAACATGACATTGCTTGAAGCTGTCAATGTCAAGCCAGTTCCACCGCTCCTATAGTTGAGTATTATGAGTTTCCTGTCAGGGTCGTCCTGAAAGCTATCCACAGCGAACTGCTTCTGCTTATCGTTGTCATCGCCTGTCACCGTGAGAGCGTCAGGGAACGCTGCCTTTATCTCTTCTACCACCTTTTTCAGGAAACAGAACACTATCAGTTTCTCTCCTCCGTCGATAGTGTTATGTATCATGTCTATAGCGTTCTTGATTTTCCCTTTGGCACTTATCTGCTTGAGTATTCCCATTTTCACCATGACAGCACCCCTCATCGCTCTCTGCACCTGCTCATCATCGGCTTGCCTCCACTCTCTTAGGTACTGGATAACATCTCTCTCTGCCTCAGCATACTCCTTTCTATTGTCAATGTCCATGACAATATAGGAGCGTGTCTTCTCTGGTAGCCACTTCAACACATCTTTCTTCTGTCTGCGGAAAAAGCAGAACTTCTTGAGGTAATAGTTGAGTTCCTTCAAATGTGAAGCCTTGTGAAGTCCAGCGCAATACCTCTCCTCAAATTTCCTATACCCTCCGAAATCTTCCAGCCTCTCCATTATCGTGAGCTGTTGTATCAGGTCTTCGTTGTTATTCACTACAGGCGTCCCCGTCAGTTCCAAGACATACTCCTTACCCTTTGCTATTCCCTGACAGAACTTGCTCTGCTGCGTCTTCGAGCTCTTGCACTTGTGGCTCTCGTCTATGATGACACTGCGAAACAGGTTAATCCTTTCGTCAAATTGTATAGACTTCAAAGTAAACCTCTGCTGTTGCTTAATGCCAAGCACGAAGTATTTCTTTAGGCTTTCGTAGTTTGTTATTACCACGCTCACCAGAGGCTTGCCTGCCTGTGTCTTCATATCCAACATATTCTGCCACACCTGCCTGTTGCTATCGTTTAGAATAATGGCGTTGACTCCTCCGAATTTCTTGAACTCTCGTTTCCAGTTTTCCTTCAACGCTGCTGGGCATATCACCAAAGCAGGAAAAGCACCTGAGGCTGTCATTGTTCCTATAGCCTGCGCCGTCTTGCCTAAGCCCGGCTCATCTCCCATTATGCACCTCTTATGCTTCAACGCATACGCTATTCCCTCCTTCTGGTATTCGTAAGGCTCAAGTATCATATTGTGCGGAACTTCCAGCTTAGGCATTGCCAATCCCTCTTGACATTCCCAGCTCTCCTCTTTCTCCTCCGACCATGACTGCGAAGTGCTGTATCTGTTTCTTACAGCCCACTCTCCCATGATATGCAGGTAGCCTTCATCTTGTAAGGCAACCTTCCAGTACCTCCCGTCTGGCTCATACCTTGCCGTAGGTATTCTTTTTACGCATTTAACCAGCATAGGGTGGTACGTGAAGGTTACCTTGTAATAGTCGCCAGTCTTTGTAATATGTAGCGGACCTGTTAGCATTGCTCTACTTTCTTCTTTCCATTCTTTTTGACCGTTGCTATGTTTACCGTTACTCCCTTAGCAGGCTCGGCTTTCACGCCCTCGAAAGGAACGTCCTCTCCGAATAACTCCCCTTCTTTGATACCCCACTTAGACTCCTTGATATACAGCTGTGCTTCGTAAGTCACTTTCTCAAGGGCTAGGCTTAACTCTCCACAATATATGTAGGAGTCTTTATCATTCAGTAAGGTAGGAGGTGTAGCAATCTTCATGATAGAGCCATTGCCTAGTATTCTTGTGCCTTCGATACTAACAGCATTGCCTTCTTCGCTGAAGGTGATACCCGAAACACTCATCTTGTCGCTTATCTTCTTCATGTTTACCTTGCTATCCTCAATCTCACTCAGTGTATATGCACCAGCCTCTCGGCTCTCTGTGAGAATAGCGAAGTGTGACACCAGAGCCTCCATTGCCTCTCTCATATCCCTGTGTACTACGTTTGCTCCAGACAGTGATATAACATCATCGTTGGTGTCCCTGTAGGTTGCGTTGAGCACTCTGCCCTTGCCAATGGAAATTTTCTTGAAATTCATTTTCTTTGATTTTTTTTATTGGTTAATAATGAAACTGTTGGTAAAAGTTCTCAAAATATCTGTCTTCAGGTGCTGGTAGCTGTATTCCCAATTCCGTTGCGGCATCTGCCTGTACTTTATTCAGGAACTCGCTAAACCTTTCCTTATTCAGGTCTCTTGTACCCTCCACGCACCGCTCCATTCTATCGCCCACCTGCACAATCTTCTGCAGGAACTTCTTCGTGTAGAAGTGATAGACATCATTCTTAGGTGTGCCAGTCTCCCTCTCGATGCAAGCGAACCACAGCCACATCAAATCATTCTGGTTTATGCTTCTTT
>OCVV011034353.1_pt1 | contig 10737 bp, 10 predicted proteins | sample 1539721 | NCBI WGS metagenome assembly OCVV01 (sample SAMN02144230, study PRJEB22623) | gut metagenome | biome: sheep rumen | host: Ovis aries | place: New Zealand
TCTGCGCGATGCCGAACGGAATCTTCATACGGCCGGTCTTCTGGACATTCAGGTACTCGACAAAGATGCCCTGGGCAGTCTCCGGACGCAGGTAGAGTTTGTCGTCCGCGTTGGTCGTGGAACCCTGCGTGGAGAACATCAGGTTGAACTGACGGACTTCCGTCCAGTTCTTGGTACCGGAAATAGGGCAGACGATGCCGCAGTCGAGGATGATCTGGCGGTAGGCCTCCAGGTCGTTGGCGTCCTCGGCCGCCTTGTAGCGCGCGTGAACCTCGTCGTAATGCGCCTTCTCGCGAAGGATGTTCGGGTTGGTTTCCTTGAATTTGGCCTCGTCGAAGGCGTCGCCGAAGCGCTTGCGGCCCTTCTCGACCTCCTTCTGGATCTTCTCCTCGATCTTGGAGAGATAATCCTCGATCAGGACATCGGCGCGATACCGCTTCTTGGAGTCCTTATTGTCGATGAGCGGGTCATTGAACGCCGCCACGTGGCCGGAAGCCACCCAGGTCTTGGGGTGCATAAAGACGCAGGAATCGATACCCACGACATTCTCGTTGAGGCGGGTCATCGCCTCCCACCAATAGCGCTTGATATTGTTCTTAAGTTCGACGCCCATCTGGCCGTAGTCATATACGGCGGCCAGTCCGTCATAGATTTCACTCGAAGGAAAAATGAATCCGTACTCTTTGCAATGGGCTACGAGAATTTTGAAAAGTTCATCCTGTGTCATATATCAAATCATTTTAGCTTACAAATATAACCATTTTTTCTATCTTTGTGGAATATGAAACGCACCCTCTGCTTTATTCTCGCCCTTTTTGCGCTGGGGACAGCCTACGGGCAAAGTTTTTTGGAAGACGTACGCCTCTCCCTCGACAATGGGTTTGAAGGCGTGTATGCCAAAGGTGACACCGTCAAAGTCTATGCGGAAGTCGGCAAAGAAACGCCCGCAGTGGTCAAAATCTATCAGAACGGATACTTCAAGGAGGCGCGGGAGACCCTTCTTCCCGTCGGGAAAAGCCAAGTGTTCAGCGGGGCTTACGACGAGGCCGTCGCGCTGATGTTCCGCCTCGCGGATCCCGCCGACCCGAAGGATTCTACCACGGTGGGAGCCATCGTCTCGCCGGAAGATTTCCGGCCCGGATTCGACGAGCCGAAGGACTGGCGGAAATTCTGGCGGCAACAGTTGAAGCAGATGCGCCGTCAGAAGATGGAAGTCAATCTGACGCCTGTCGCCATCCCCGGGAAAGACAGTCTGGACTATGTCTGCTACGACCTGGAGGTGAATTGCATCACCGCACGGCCGGTCCGGGGCTACCTTGCCCTTCCGCGCAACGCTGCCGCCCGCAGCCTTCCCATCGCCATCAAAGCCCACAGCGCCGGCAAAATGACGGACCCCTGGACCAAGGCAACTGTCAAGGCCGCCGTCAAGCTGGCCAAATCCGGCAGCGGCGCCATCGCCCTGGACATCAACGCCCACGGGATCCTCAACGGGCAGGACGACGCCTACTACCAGACCATGGGGAAGGAACTGAACGGCTACTCCGGATGGCCCGTCCAAGACCGGGAATCCTTCTATTTCAACGGGATGTTCCTGCGGCTGGTCCGCGCCCTGGATTATCTCTGCTCCCGCAAGGAGTGGGACGGAAAGCGGGTGCTCGTCACGGGAGGTAGCCAGGGAGGCGCCCAGAGCGCCGCGCTTGCCGGGCTTGATCCCCGTGTCAGTATGGTGGTCGTGGACGTCCCGGCAATGTGGGACACGGGCGGAATGCTCGTCGGCCGCACCAGCGGCTGGAACAAGCCCCTGGAGCGCGAAGGCGTGGATTCTCCCGCTGCAAAGGTCGCCCCCTACTACGACGCCGCCAACTTTATGCGTCACTATACCGGGAAACTCGTCGTCAACGTCGGCCTCATCGACCTGACCTGTCCTCCCGCCGACGTCTGGGCCGTCTACAACGTCTGCCCCGCCTCCTCCAAAGTGATGCACCCCTGCGCCTGGAAAGGCCACAGCGGCAAATACTCGCTCTCCAGGGAGGAACGCGCTCAGGTCAAGAAAAAGATGGACCAATACCTCTCCGACGCCATCGGCGCCTATCTGCGGTAGATTTCCTTCAGCGGAATCGTCACGAACTCCCTCTCCCGCATCAGGGGATGGGGAATTGTGAGGGATTTCGTGCGCATCCGGAGGGTGCCGAAAAGGAGGATGTCGATGTCGATGATGCGGTCTTTGTAGCCCTCGCCGGGGGCGCGTTGAATGCGGCCCATTTCGGTCTCGATTTCCTTGCAGAGGGTCAGGATGCGCCGGGCCTCGAGACGGGTTGCGGGGAGTTCGAGGTCGAAGCGGACGCAAGCGTTGAGGAAGGAATTCGGGCTCTCATAGCCCCAAGGGGCGGTTTCAAGGAAAGAGGAGAGCGCTGTGCGTGGCGCTTGCAGCCGCTCTTCGAGCAGCGTCACGGCGCGATGCAGGTTGGCGGGCTTGTCGCCCAGATTGGTGCCGAGGGAGAGATACAGCGGCGTCATTCGTCTTCCATTCCGAGTTCGACCTTCGCCTCCTCCGAGAGCATACTCTTGTCCCAGGCCGGCTCGAAGACCAGGTCGATTTCGCAACCTTTGATGCCGGGAACATCTTCTACATTGTTCTTGACATCGAGCATAACCTCGTCCGCCATCGGACAGTTGGGGGCCGTGAAAGTCATTCGGATGCGGGCGACACAGTCTTTGCCGATCTGCAGGTCGTAGATGAGGCCGAGATCGTAGATATTCACGGGAATTTCCGGGTCATAGACCTGCTTGAGGGCGAGAATTACATTGGAGTAGAGCGGCGCCAGCTCGCGGGCGTCGTCGGCCGTCAGCACCTCCATATTCTCCCGGGCCGCCTCCTTGATGCGCGCGATCATCGAAGCGAGTCCGTTGGCACGGGTCGGGGACAGGTTTTCCTTGAGACCAATCGCATCGATGAATCCGAAGTCATCGGAAGCGATGTCCGACGGATATTCCCCGGAATAGATGCCGATCAGAAGACTGATGATTCCTTTCGTGATGATGGCATCGCTGTCCGCAGCGAAATACAACCTTCCATCCTCGATTTTCCAATCCAACCAAACCCTTGATTGACAGCCTTTTATTAAATAATCATCCGTTCGCTTATCCTCCGGATAAGGCGTCAGGTTTCTGCCGAGTTCAATCAGATATTCATATTTGTCCAGCCATTCGTCGTACATTGCGAAGTCGTCGATGACGGACTGCTTCTTTTCTTGTAAAGTTGCCATTATTTACTTCACCATTTGTATCGCCCGGTCCAGGCATTTTGTAAAGTATTCCGCTTCCGCAAGCGTGTTGTACGGGGCGAAAGATGCACGCAGCATTCCGGTTACGCCGAAGCGGTCCATCAGCGGCTCGGCGCACATCTGTCCGGAACGGACGGCGATCCCCATCTTGTCCAGAATCAGCGCAAGGTCCTCGTGATGAGCTCCTTCCACGCAGAAGGAATACAGGTTGATTTTATCGGTTGTTCTACGTGGAACACCGTAAAGACGGATGTCGTCCCGGCCCGCAAACCAATCCAGCAGGTAACTCCGGATGCCTTCCTGTTCCTTTTCCACGGCCTCGTTCCGATGGATCTCCTCCATCCAGTCCAGGGCCGGGACCAAGGTCGGCACGCCGGAAAGATTCTGCGTACCGGCTTCGAATTTGCCCGGAAGGGGCGCATAGGTCGTCCCGCTGAAACGGACGGTTTCGATCATTTCGCCACCGCCCATATAAGGGGGCATAGCGTCCAAATAACGGCGTTTCCCGTAAAGGACGCCCGTTCCCGTCGCCGAATAGATTTTATGGCCGGAAAACGCGTAAAAATCACAGTCCAACTCCTGCACATCCACCCTTTCGTGAACGATGCCCTGGGCGCCGTCCACCAGAACGGGGATGTTTTTCCCGTGGCAGATTTTGACGATATCTGCAATGGGATTGACGATACCCAGCACATTGGAAATGTGGGGAACCGCCACAAGAACGGTCTTCTCCGTCAGCAGCTCCGGAAGTTTCAGCAGCGACAGGTGTCCGTCCTCTTCCACGTCCCAAACTTTGAGAACCGCCTTCTTGCGCGCACAGAGCATCTGCCAGGGAACGATGTTGGAGTGATGGTCCGAGACTGTTACAAGAATCTCGTCGCCCTCCTTTACAAAGGCTTCGCCAAAGGAAAAAGCCACCAGGTTGATGGAAGCCGTCGCGCCGGAAGTGAAGACGATTTCTTCCCGGGCTGCGGCGTGGATCCAGTCCTTGACCCGGTCTCGGGCTCCTTCATATTCCTCCGTCGCCACTCCCGAGAGATAATGAACGGCCCGATGCGCATTTGCATTGAAGAATTGATTGATTTCCAACCATTTATTCAATACCTGCTGCGGCTTCTGAGCCGTCGCGGCGTTGTCCAGATAAACCAGATCCTTCCCGTAAACCTGCCGGGAAAGAATCGGGAACTCGGACCGTATTTCACTGACTGTCTTCATTGTCTATAAGGAGTACAAATTTACGAAACATATCTTTTATTTGATAGGTTTTTTCCATAAATTTGTACCATTATGATTGAATATATCAAAGGACATATCGTTGAATGTAACCCGGCCGAAATCATCATCGAATGCGGCGGAATCGGATACAGCTGCCAGGTTTCCCTGCAAACCTATGAGGTCCTGCAGGGCAAGGGTGACGCGACCATTTATATCCATCATTATCTCCGGGAAGACGAAGAACTCTTCTACGGCTTCGCCACCAAGGACGAACGGGAACTCTTCCGGCTTCTGATCAGCGTGTCCGGCATCGGGGTCAATACCGCCCGGATGATGCTGTCGTCCCTCACGGCCGATGAAATCCGCAATGCCATCATCGGAGAAGACATTCATAAAATCAAGAGCGTTAAAGGACTCGGCCTCAAAACCGCACAACGGCTCATTCTGGAGCTCAAGGACAAGGTCGTCAAGGGTGGAGGCACCGACAATTCCGTCCTCTTCCAAACCGGCCATTCCGCCCTTATGGACGAAGCAACCACCGCCCTCGTGATGCTCGGTTTCTCCAAAGCCGCCATCGGCAAAGTCCTCCCCGGCATCCTGAAAGAAATCCCCGACGCCAAGGTCGAAGATCTCATCAAGGCCGCACTGAAGAAACTGTAGTTTCCAACAAATAAACGGCAGCTATCCGATTTGACGGATCCATCCGTTTTTCCCTTATAAATATCTGTCAGACAATTTGTTATTATTCTGATAGATCATAAATAACCCTATGAATTTTCCATACGGGTCCGGGCAACTTACCGCCTTATAATACCCTGCAACAATGGTTTTCTGCATTTACCCGTCAGTATTTTGCACTAACGGCTCATTCTTCTCTTTTTTGCAAAAGATGAATGATTTTGATTTAATTGTTAGTATTTTTACTATCTTTGCAAAAGAAATGAAGTATTCTGAAATCCATCGTAAATTACGAAGGGCCGGTTGCTTTATTATCAAACAAGGGAGCAGACATCCCATTTGGAAAAGTCCGATTACCGGGTTCCTGTTTGAAACAAGCTATCACGAATCAGAAGAAGCTAAAAACGGGACTAAAAATGATATTGAGAAAAGATCCGGAGTAAAACTATAAATCTTATGGAAGTCATTGCAATTATCGAACGAGGATCAGATGGAAAGTATTCTGTCTTTATTGAAAATAAAGATTATCCTTACGGTATTATCGGGACCGGGAAAACCGCACCGGAGGCTGTCAAGGATTTTCAAGCAGGATATGATGAAATGAAGTCCTTCGTAGAAGAATCCGGAGATATTTTCATAGAAGCAGAAATAACTTACAAGTACGATGTTCCATCGTTCCTGCAAGAATATGCCTTTGCTTTTACCTTGGCCGGACTTGAGCGAATCACCGGTGTCAATCAAAAGCAATTAGGGCATTATATCAGCGGTTATCGCCGCCCCTCTATGAAAACTGTCAGAAAAATAGAAACCGGAATTCAAGCCTTTTGTCGTCAACTCGAGACGGTACGGTTTATATAATCTCTACCTGCCGAAATAGACCAGAAGGACAGAGATATCAGACGGAGAAACGCCGGAGATGCGGGAGGCCTGGGCGATGTTGGAAGGACGATACCGTTTCAGTTTCTGACGGCATTCAATGGAGAGTCCGGAGACTTTGTCGAAATCGAAATCAGCCGGAATCCTCAAATTCTCGAGACGCAGGATCTTCTCTGCCATCTGCTTTTCGCGATCGATATATCCTTTATATTTCAGCGAAATTTCAACGGACTCCACTACTTCCGGAGCATAAGATGTTCCACGTGGAACAATTTTCAACAAAGACTGCAGACTCACAGAAGGACGCGAAACCAAATCAGAAATCCGCTTTGAATCGCTGATTTCAGCCTCGCCGATCGAAGATAAATAAGCATTCACCTTCTCCGCACGCATCGTCGTCTGCTCAGCAAACAGCGTAAGATTCTCCACCGCCTCATACTTCTGCATCGTCAGACGATAGCGATTCGCATCGCACAATCCCGCCTTGTACGAAAGCTCGCTCAAGCGGAAATCCGCATTATCCTGGCGGAGCAAAATCCGGTATTCAGCCCGGGAAGTAAACATCCGATACGGTTCATCCACCCCTTTCGTAATCAGGTCGTCGATCAAAACGCCGATATACGCCTGGTCGCGGCGAAGCACAAAAGGATCCTTTCCTCGAATCTTAAGGTGGGCATTCATACCGGCCATCAATCCTTGCGCGGCAGCTTCTTCGTATCCCGTAGTACCATTCACCTGTCCCGCCAGATACAAATTATCAATGATGCGGGACTCAAGCGTCGGGCGAAGATAGGAAGGATCAAAATAATCGTATTCCACCGCATACGCCGGCTTATAGATCACGACATCCTCCAGTCCTTCTATCTGACGCATCGCATCGTACTGGATGCGCAGCGGAAGCGAAGAGGAAAATCCCTGCAGATAATACTCGTTCGTATCCCTTCCCTCCGGTTCCAGGAAAAGCTGATGCGAATCCTTATCGGCAAATGTGCGAAGTTTGTCTTCGATACTCGGACAATAACGCGGACCTATTCCGTGAATCATCCCCGTAAAAAGAGGAGACTCATTGAATCCGGAACGCAGTACATCGTGCACCTTCTCGTTGGTATGGAGAATGTAGCACGGCATCTGCGGAGCACCCGCCTGGACGGAAGAAGGAACCGGCAGAAAAGAAAAACGAGCCGGATCGGGATCTCCCTCCTGACGAAGCAAATTCTCCAGTCGCACCGAGCGAATGTCAATCCGGGGAGGAGTCCCCGTTTTCATCCGCCCGGTCGGAATGCCAAGATCGACGAGTTCCTCGGTCAAACCATAGGAAGACTTTTCGCCGATCCGTCCTCCTTCGAAAGAAGTCTGCCCGATGAAAAGTTTTCCTCCGAGGAAGGTTCCGGCGGTCAAAATAACCGCCCGAGAATGAAAAATTGCCCCGGTAAGTGTACGAACCCCTGCAATTTTTGAATTCTCAAAGAGGAAAGAAACCGCAGAATCCGCGTAAATACTTAAATTACAGGTATTTTCAAGCAATTTCCGCCAAATGGCAGAATAACGGCTTTTATCGCACTGGGCACGCGGACTCCACATCGCCGGGCCTTTGGATCGATTCAGGGTACGAAACTGAAGCGTGGCCGCATCCGTCACGATTCCCATATAACCTCCGAGCGCATCGATCTCCCGGACGATCTGTCCCTTGGCAATTCCACCGATCGCCGGATTGCAGGACATCTTGGCAAACGCCCCCATATCCATAGAAATCAGAAGAACGGACGACCCCATATTCGCAGCTGCCATCGCAGCCTCGCATCCGGCGTGACCTCCCCCGACGACGATGATATCGTACGATTTTTCCATCAGACCAGTTCCCTGAGCGAAAGATAATAATTCTCCTTACTCCGCATCACCTTGATGTCCTCTTCCGTATGATCGTCGTAACCGATCAAATGAAGAATACCGTGAACCATCACCCGGTTCAGTTCATCCTCGAACTCCGTTCCATAGAAAGCAGCGTTCTCCCGGACACTATCGATGCTGATAAAGAGGTCTCCTGAAATTTTCTCCCCTTCACAGTAATCAAAGGTTATGATGTCGGTAAAATAATCGTGCTGAAGATACTTCAAATTGATATCCAGAATGTATGGATCAGAGCAAAAAATAATGGAAATATCCCCGAGACGCCGAATTTCGCTCTCGGCGACAAGCCGGAGCCAGCGGTTGTTTCTCTGTTTCCCCTTAAAAACGAACTGGGTGTCCTCGTAAAAATAAGAAATCATACTATGTGCGATTTGACTGCAAATTTAACCAAAAATGCACTTTCTTGAAAAAATATGGTAATTTTGTAGTCTATGCTACGAATGAATAAACATATTCTGCTGATACTTCCGGTTCTGCTCCTATGCTCCTGCAAACCGGGAAGTAAATATTATCCTGACATTGCCGATGCTTTGGGCAGCCATCCGGACAGCGTGCTGACCCTGCTGGAAAGCCGGAAACCGGAAACGGAAGCCGGCAAGCGGAAACAAGCGGAATATACTGTTTTACACGAATTGGCCTTCTCGGAATTATATGGATTTGCGGAGGTTGATGAAAAAGAGCGGATCCGGGAAAGTGAAAAATATTTCTCCTCCCGGAAAAACCAGCCGATGCAGGTTCTGGCTCTGGAAGCGACCGGTCAGATACAATACTCTGAAAACGACTACAAAGCGGCTCTTGCCGCCTATAGCGAAGCCCTCAGGACCATCGACTGGAAGAAAAATGCAGGAAGAGCACGGAAAATTTGCTCGGAAATGGCTCTTTGCTACCAGGCAGCCGGCATCGAAATCGATGAAGGGCAGTATCTGTTTTTCGCCTATCAAGGATTTAACGCATCTCGCATCCGGAACGAAAAAATCCGCTTCGGTGCCCTGGGAATGCTCTTTCTGGCCATTCTTGCAACGCTGATCTGGTATTTCAAAGCGAGAAAGATGGCTATGGAAAGAGAGTTGGAAAAGATCAAAGCCGAGACAGAAGAATCCATTTCCATAGCCGAAGACCTCAAGGCGCGTCTGGCGGCGATAAAAGGGAAAAGCATAACGGGAACAGACCTGCTGGAACGGATCTGCGCACAATACTATGTCAATGAAGGCTCGGACCGCCTGCAGGGAAGTGTCGTCAAAGAAGTCCGATCCATCATAGAAGGATTCCGCAGCGATCCTTCGGTCCTTCAAAGCGTAGAAAATTCGCTCAATGCGGCAAACGATCACGTAATGACGCGACTTCGCGAGGCATTTCCGAAATGGAAAGATGAAGACTTCCGCATCTATGCCTTCACGGCGGCGGGATTCTCCAGTACGACCATCGCCACGCTGCTGGAAAAAGACAAACCCTTCGTCTACAACCGCCTCTACCGCATCAAGTCCCGCATCCAGGCTTCCGATTCTCCTTATAAAGATCTCTTTTTAACGGTCCTTCAGTAATCATCGAAGGGTACTGTTTCTTACATCCTCGGCCTGCGGCCTCGTCCTTCCCACAGCCTGACGGCTGCGGGCCCCTCCCTCTACTTCCGAGGGTGGAAATGATTCCAGAAACAGTACCCTTCAATGATTATTGCAAGATGAAAATGAAACTGTGCGAGTTTTATAAATGAATAATTATATTTAACTATTTAATAATTAAATAGTTATATAATTAACTTGCGAGTTTATTTTTCGTAAAAAAAATAGGATGCGCCCAAAATAGTTACTAACTTTGCATCAGTAAAACCTGATAAAAGGATTGAATTATGGAAGTTAAAAAAAGCCCGAAAGCGAGCCTCGAAAACAAAAAGCTCCTCTTTACCGAGATCGGTCTCGTCGCCGCTCTGGGTATCCTCTACGGAGCCTTCGAGTACTCAACAAAGGACAAAGAAGTGGCTGTCCTGGTCGACAACACCCAGGTGCAGATCGAGGATGAGATGATTGCCATCCAGAACGAGACACCCCCGCCGCCGCCCGAGACTCCCAAGATTCCTGTCCTGTCCGACCAGATCGACATCATTGATGACAACATCAAACTCGACGATGTTTTCCAGACCCTGGAAGACGATGCCAACCTCGGTGTTGAAATTATGGACTACAAAGAAGTGGAAGTGGTTGAGGAAGCCGTGGAAGAAGAAGCCATTCCTTTCCAGCTCGTAGAAGAGAAACCTTCCTTCAACGGAGGCGATGCCAATGAGTTCTCCAAGTGGGTTAACTCCCAGCTCGTCTATCCTGAAATTGCGAAGGAAAACGGCGTTCAGGGCCGTGTAACCCTCTCCTTTACGGTGGAAAAAGACGGCAGGGTGACCAATGTGCGCGTTCTGCGCGGCGTCGATCCGTCCCTGGATGACGAAGCCGTCCGCGTCGTAAAGAGTTCCCCGAAATGGAAACCCGGAAAGCAGCGTGACCGCGCTGTGAAGGTTACCTACACCTTCCCTGTGATCTTCCAGCTGCGCTAATTTCGTACATCACACACAAAAAACGGTGTCAAAGCGTTTTGGCACCGTTTTTTTATGTAATTTTGCAGCCGTATGGAAAATCAACACAGCGAAAAAGCCGTTTTTGTCGGCGTCATATTGGAGAAAGGAAGCGAAAGGAAGGTGATGGAATATCTGGATGAACTGGAATTCCTCGCCGAGACGGCCGGTGCCATCGGCGACAAGAAGTTTGTCCAGCGGCTCGACCGGATCGAGAAA
>OCVV011063080.1_pt1 | contig 10736 bp, 13 predicted proteins | sample 1539721 | NCBI WGS metagenome assembly OCVV01 (sample SAMN02144230, study PRJEB22623) | gut metagenome | biome: sheep rumen | host: Ovis aries | place: New Zealand
TAATTTAACTAAACCTATTAATGATTTTGATATAATATTAATTTCAGGTTTTAGATCAACTACACCTACATGGAAAATGTCAACTTTTTATGTAAGTTCAAATATTAATCCAGGTGATGTAATTGAATTAAATGATGATGCTTATTATGCATGGTATACTGTTACTGATCTTTCAACTTTAACAAAAAATGCAGTACAATATGATGTCATTGATACTATATATGGATTAAAACTTGGAAGCGGCGGTGGAGGTGGAAATGCTTCCGCAGAAGAAATAACCTTAAGTGATTATAATGAACTTACTTCAGCACAAAAGAATGATGGTACAATTAGGTTTATACCTGAAAGTTCTGTTGGAGCAACAACTCCAATAAATATGTCAAATCCTACTAACATTTCTGAAAGTTCTAATATAGTTATTACACCTTCAGAAAAATCAGTAGAAATGACTTGGAACACCGCTAGTTTAAGCGGAATTGCTGCAACATTTTATTACAGTCGAATAGATGTGACAGATTATGATTATCTTACTTATGACTTAGTGACTGGAGATTCTTATGATTCTTTACATCCTGGTAGTGAAAACCCTATTAGAGATTTAGGAATTGGATTATGTAGTTCAGCACCTTCGACTTGGGCATATGCTCCAAATGTAAATTGGACAATATGGAATAGATATGAAGTTACTGATACTAATAGAGATCTTGGAACTCAAACTTTAGACGTATCAGAATTAAGCGGTGAGTATTATTTAGTTATTGCTTATGTTGCTTGGGAAGCTACTATAAGTAATCTTAAATATGCTACAAGTGGCGGCAACGAATCGCAAATTAAGTATATGGACAAGACATATGGTATTAGTTCAGGTGGCGGAGGCTCTGGTAGTGGAGTAAATATTGTTAAATTAGCTGAAACTAATACGACAGGTTTTTCAGTTGGTAATGTTACATTAAGTGACAGCATTACTAATTATGACATTTTAATTTTTTGCACAAATTATTCATCGCAAGTAGCAGGTTTTCAAACAGCTGCATATTTTACTGATGATATAATAAATAGATATACATCTGATTTTTATGTTGTATATAATGATGCTGGTTATTGTGATATGCGATATATTGATGATACTACATTAGCTGTATTAAGAACTAATGGTGCTTATGTACATAAAATATATGGAGTAAAGTTAGATTCTGGCAGCGGATCATCTTCTCATACCTATTCAACAACAGAACAAGTAGTAGGTAAGTGGATTGATGGTTCTGATGTATATGAAAAAACAATAGTGTTAAGAGAAAATGGTACAAATAATTTTTCATATGCCAATGATATTTTCGCACAAGCACTTCCAGCGGGTATTGGTTGGATTGATATAACGACACTTTATGCTAAAAGGAATAATAGTGGTTATGTTGATTGTATGAATAATCAACAAGAGATAATACTTGTTCCAAATCCAACTACTCAAGAGGTATATTTCCATAGTGCACATTCGCATACAGATGTCATAATTGCAATTCGATACACTAAGGTTACATCATAAAAAAAATTTTTGGTCGAAGATTTTTAAATTATATATTTAATTTTTTATATATAAATACGAGGGAGGTTTATTCTTATGAATAATCAATATATGAACCCAATGATGGGTTATAACAACTATATGTCGAATCAAGGGTTTAATAATAAACCCGTATATGATTCACCAATGATTGATGGTAATTATAATATAATATGGGTAAATGGTGAAATAGGCGCTAAAGCTTATCCATTATTTAAACCAAATTCATTTGTAATTCTTATGGATAATGAAGAGGATAATGTTTTTTATATTAAAATGACAGATGCTCAAGGAAGAGTTTCTCTTTCAAGAAATAAATATTATCCTGAAGAAGAACAAACAAATACATCAGTAGATTTATCTCAGTATGTTAAAAAAGATGAATTAAGAGATTTATTAATGTCAATAATACCACAATCTCAAGAGGAGGGAACGAACAATGAACAGGTTATACCAACAACAACTCAACCAATTATCAAGAAGACAGTTTCAATCGCCCCAAGCAACAAATAATATAGGGGATTTATATAGACAATTTAAACTATCAAAAGATAAAAATGGCTTCATATTAAATTTAATGCAAAACAATCCAAAATTTAAAGAAGCAATAGACTTAGTTCAGCAAAATGGAGGGAATGCCGAACAAGTTTTTTATCAACTTGCTCAACAAAAAGGCATAAACCCAGATTCCATATTAAATCCATTGAGATAAAACCATAAAGGTTTTATTATATAAAAAATATTTTATTTTAGGAGGGAAACAAAAATGGATAATGGTACAGGTTTATCAGCATCTGATGTAGCATTACTGAATGATGGAGGCTTTAATGGAAATGGCTCATTCATTTGGTTATTTGCTATCCTCGCTCTTATGGGCGGAGGTTTTAACTGGGGTGGAAATAATAGAGGCCTTGGTTATGAAAATTATGCAACTTCAAATGAAGTTCAGAGAGGGTTCGATAATCAGAACCTTCAGGCACAGACTCGTGACATCTTAGCAGCAGTTAATGCGGGAACCGCTCAAAGCGTAGCCGCAACAAACCAAACATTCCACGATACTGTTTCAGTTCTTGGAGACAAATATAATGAACTTGAAAGAGATATTGCAGAGGTTCGTGTTGGTCAGGCTCAAGCCATAGCAAACCAGAATGAATGCTGCTGCAATACAAAGCTGCTCATTTCTGAGACTGCTGCCGCAACTAACGCAAACATTGCGCAAGCTAAGTATGAAAACGCAATGGCTCTCGCAGGTCTTGAGCAAAGACTTACATCTAAGATGGATCAAAATGAAATTCAGTCACTTAGGGATCAGGTTGGCGCACTTCAGTTAGCTCAGGCTACTGCTGGTGTTGTTAGATACCCAACGAGTTCAGTTTACTCAAGTGGTTGCAATCCATTCTGTGGATGCTGCGGAGGAATGGCTTAAATTATCTGAGCGTATTTAGTACGCCTTAATTTAAAAGTGGGGTGTACTTTAGTAATCTAAAGTATACCCCATTTATTTTTTTATTAGGAGGGAATAAAAATGTTAGAGGCTTATAGCACAAATATTACGGTAGCAGATAATACTGCAATACCGTTTAATAATGTAAATATATCAAAGGGATGTACCGCTGTAGTTGCGGGTCCCGCAACAATTCAATTAAATAAATGTGGAGTATATATGGTTAGTTGCGATGCTTCTTTAGCACCAACCGCAGCAGGCGAGATTGGAATCCAATTAAGTAAAAATGGAATTTTACAACCTCAAGCGCAATCTGTTTCAACAGGAACCGTAGATTCATATGACGCACTGTCATTTACCACTCTTGTACAAGTTGCAGAAAATAATACTTGTAGTTGCTGCACAAGTCCAACAACTATTCAAGTAATTAACTCAATAGAAAGTGATTATGCTATTGCTAATATTACTGTAACTAAAATTTGTTAATTATTTTATGGCTTTACAATTTTGCTTTTTATAAGTTAATTGTAAAGCCATTTTTTTAATAAAAAATAATCAGGAGGGTAAAATGTATGACCGTTGAAGAAATCTTTTCTAAAATTGTAGCTCATATGTTAAAAGGTTTTATGGTGCATGAACAATTTGCTAATTATTATGATTTTCTTGGCTTAGATGGATATAGACAATGTCATGAACATCATTATGAAGAAGAAAGTAAAAGTTATAGAGAAATATATCATTACTATGTAACTACTTATAATAAGCTTCTTCCAAATTTAAAATTTGAAAATCCTAATGTTGTACCATCAAACTGGCTTAATTACACTAGACAAGATGTAGATACAAAGACTAAACGCATTGCTATACAAGATGGATTAAATAAGTGGGTTGAATGGGAAAAGGATACTAAACATTTATATCAAACTATGTATCAAGAGCTAATGAATATCGGTGAGGTTGGCGCGGCTTGCAAAATCATGGAACTTATCTGTGATGTTTCGGAAGAGCTAAAGACCGCAGAGCAATATCAATTAAATAAAATAGCTACAAATTATGATATTGTAGATATTATAGAAGAACAAAAAATACTCCATAAAAAATATAAATAGGAGGATTAAAAAATGTATTCTATTTTAATTAAATTAAGTAATTCTACTGCTGATAGATGGAAATATCTTACAAATGCAGATGGAACAGTTTATGTAGAAAATGACCTTGAGAATGTAAAAACTAAAATAGTAGAGCTTTTACAGACTAACTTATTAAGTTCTTTAAAAGTTGTAAAGAACTGTATTATAACAGATTCTATTTTAATAGAAGAGGTAGAGGCAGAATAATGATGCGGGAGTTGCTAAAAATTATGCAACTCCCGCATTTTTATTTTATAAGGACAACAATCTTTAATAAAATGTTTTATTTTTTCATATTATTTATATAATATAATTTTAAGAAAAGGAGGCTTGACAATGGCAAATAATTGGAATATAAATACTAATGATTATGATTTATATACTTCAGGTGATTCGACTGAAGCATTACCAGGTTCTCCTACTGTTGATGAACAAGGTAATTTACATTATGAAGATTACTTTTTTCCAATGTCTACTGTGCAAAAGTCAATGATGGATCAAGATCCAAACAATACTGGACCGACCAATGATTTTTGGACAGACTACCCTATTTCTATTGATATAAATGGATATATCTTTTATAATGGCGAAAATACAGGTATCAATGTGCGCGGTCCCGCAGGTATCTCAGCTATTGCTTGGGATGATTTAACAGAAGAACAAAAGGCTAGTCTAAAAGGACAGGATGGACGAGATGGCGTAAATGGTATTAATGGACAAGATGGAAAAGATGGTATAAATGGTTTAAGTGCATATGAAGTTTGGCTTGATGAAAATGGATGGCTAGATAATCCTGATGCCCATCCAGTATCAGATTTTTATCAATATATAGCAAATTTAGCTAATGGTATTATTAAACAAGGAACTGGTAATGGTTCTATTTTAATGAATTATAAAGGTAATAATAATATTGCGAACGGGGCGGGTGCCACTGCTTCAGGATATTATACTCAAGCTAATGGAAATAATTCATTCAGTTCAGGATATAAAACAATAGCAAATTATGCAAATCAATTTGTTGTCGGTAAGAATAATACTGCTGTAGATAAACCTTTTATTATAGGTAATGGACAAACAGATTTAGACAAATCTAATGCTTTCTCTGTTGATTGGTCTGGTAATGTGATAGCAGATGGAGAAATTAGTGATGGAAATGGTAATATATTATCAAACAAAATAGATAAAGTTGTAGGAAAACAATTATCGACTTATGATTTTAATGATACTTACAAAAATTTTATTGATAATTATACTGTTGATACAGAATTAATACCTCAATCATTAAATCCTGTAACTAATAAAGCTATTTATGAAGCAATAGAACAAGTAAGTGTTCAAAGCGGTAAACCGGTTCAAAATTTAGCTAATACTAATCAAGACTTATCATTACTTTATGCTGCGCGAACCACTGATGGCACGCTTGATGAGGCTAAATATGATGCGTCACTAACCTGGAATCCCGCATTACAATCTATCAAAAAAGGTATTACATCAACATATTCAAATATAATAGGTTTTGGTGATAATCTTGTGGCTTCTGAAAATAACCAAGTTATATTAGGAAAATATAATGAAGCTAAAGCAAATGATTTTCTTGAAATTGGTTATGGAAATGCGCAAAATAGAAGTAATATATTAGAATTATCTAAAACAGGTAACTTAACTATTTCAGGTGATATTACAAATGGTAATGGTGAAACATTATCTGGTAAACAAAATATATTAACATATGATGCAGAGCCAACTGTTAATAGTCTAAATATAGTTAGATCAGGTGATTTATATACATATTTTGTAGATAATGTTTTTGATAAACAAAATGGATACGAAAGACAAATTGCATCTTTACAATCTACAGTTGCTTCACTCCAAACAAGAATTACTACTCTTGAAACGATTATTGCAGCATATGGTAATCCACATGAAATAACTGATGATACATATACAAGTAACGTATATATTATTGGAATTGATAAAGATGAATTTTATATAAAACTTAAAGGTTCAGAGGAATCTGAAGAAGAGATAGAAGGAGATACAACAGATGCCAACAACAATGAATAGTACACTCCCAAATGAATGGAAATCTACTATTACTTATTATGAGGGCGATTTAGTAACTTATGCAAATATCATTTATAAAGCAGTATCAACATCAACTGATAAGAATCCGGGATTAGATATTAATAGGACTTATTGGTTAGCTTTAGATATTTACAAAAAAGAAAATACTATAATGCCTCATGGAGATTATAGTGGAGACGAAAATTTTTGGGATAGAGATAATATATATATAGATGATGCTGGCTGGGTATATGTTAATAATGAAAATACTGGTATTAATGTACGAGGTAAAAGCGCGGTCGAGGTGTCTTTCGAAGCATTAACCCCAGCTCAAAAAGAAGAATTGCGAGGCCCTCAGGGTATACAAGGTCCTGTTGGTCCTCAGGGTATACAAGGCCCTCAAGGACCGATGGGAGAAGTTACACTCTCAGATGAGCAGGTCGCCGCATTAAAAGGAGACCCAGGTAAATCAGCATATGAATCTTGGTTAGACCAAGGCTATACAGGTGATGAAACTGACTTCGTAGCTTGGCTAAGAAGTGGTATAATAGCTATTGACAAGAATCTTGATCCAGATTCAACTAATGCAGTTCAAAATAAAGCTGTATATAAAGCAATAGCTGATTATCAATTAAAAACAACTGAAATACTGAGTCAATTTCAAAATAGAATAAAAGATTTAGAAAATAGATTACAGTATGAAACTAATAATAAAACTCATTTCTTTAAATTTGGTGTTACAACAGAAGGTAAGTATGGATATATTCCAACTGATAGTGAAGCCATAATTCCTTTTGATAATACTGATGCGGAAGTGCTATCAACAATGTTTACTTCTACTGGCAGCGGAGTTAGTCAATTTGAATTTGCTTCAAATAATTTATATGCTGCGCCGACTCTTGCTACCGTGCCGCCTATTAGCGCAACTTCTTTTGAAAATGATGCGTCTAATGATACTGGCGAAGATGATTCAGTATTATATGGATCTAATGTAGTAGTTCAAGATTTTGAAGATGGTTATAATGCTATTTATCATATTTATAAAAATAATAAATTTGTTAATTATAGTTTAAATTATCATTTATATAATATGAATGAAAATACCTTAACGTCTAATAATACCGAAGCAGTTGAAGGTATTTGGTTTGATATTAATAGTATTGGATTAGAAGCAAATGAAATTTATTTTAGAGTTGAGCCAGTTGTTGCGGGAAGCACAATTAATTATGAAATAGGAGTATTTTCAAATGAAAATGCTTCATTACCTTCATTGGTCAATGGAACTTATAGGGAAACTTATGAACAAGGCAGTTTAAATTCAAGTACTTTAGTTCATTATAATATAACACAAACTCAAGGAGTTTATTTTGCTTCAACTTCTAAGAGTTCATATAAAATAACAGAAATATATTTAAAGTAAAGGAGGTTGAGTGCAAAATGGATTTTTATAGACAAAGTGCATATACTTATCTAACAACTGATGATGTTAATATCTTTAGAAATCATTTATCTGAATTTGGTTTTGTTAATCTTGATGGAACAGATCTTTCAACACTATCATTTGGTGATAAATTTAGATGGCGATATGATACAAGTGGAGAAACTTTTTTTCAAGATAAACTTATAACTGCCTATAATCAAAATGCTACTATCACTTTTTATCAAATTGAAGCATATTATGATATGATAGGAGGTAATGTAGATAATTCTATCTTCCCATATAGATCTTTTATTTTTATACCTTTAAAGAATCATAATTTTATACTTCAATTATATTTAACCAGTAATTTAATTATAACGCCTCCCTTCTTAACTTGTAAAAGTTCTCAATCAATATTACCTTACGACACTTTCCGTAACACAACAAAAGGAAGTAGTATTACAAGTTTTTATGTTCCTAATTATAATAATTTTGGTTATATAAGAAATATTTTTATGAGATCAGATTCTGATAATACTCTTCCTGATATTTCTTGGTTTGGTTGTCATATTGGTGCGAAATATTTTTCTAACAGCTATAATCCTACATCTCCTGCTACAACAGGTATTTTTAATTATGTGAATTTAATTAATCATTATCCACAACAACATCCTATTCAAAACGAAAGAATTTACAATAATATAAATCAAGGAGTTTGTACATTGGTGCGAGTACCTTATGAAAATACTTTTCTTGATGGTCTTTATTTGTGTACAACATATCCTGAAGATGAAATTGAAGGTAAATTCTTTAGCTTTAATGGTAGAAACTTTTTAGGCATATATGAAAATCTTGTAGTAGAATTACCTGAGAATTAAGGAGGCGAAGATATGAGTAAAATAGAAAAGAATATTTTTCAAACATATAATGATTTAAAAACATATCTTACTTCTAAAGGTTTTATATATTCAAATAATGACACTGAAATGCGTTGGGGTAATTCATCTACCCAATGTTATTGGAGCATTGATGCTAGTGGAGTAATGAATTTCACAAGGTCTGATGGGGCGGGAACCGCCTTCCGCAACAATTTAACAGATTGGTTTAAATGGTGCGGATGTATTTTTATTCCATTATTAAACAATGGGTGCGCGCTTTATTTAACGCCCCTTCCTATTGGTTCTTCTGTTGATGATTTAACAGTATGTAGTACAAATAATTATCATATTGAAATAGTAGAAGAGCAAGAAACAATAGTAGAAGATGACAATCTATTAGAAAATGGTCTTGTAATCTGCACCCCGCCAGAACAAGATAATTATTGGAGATATACATGGAAAGATAAAGATTTAACAACAACAGATCTATATAAGTGGGCGGTTGATAATACACATGGATATGTTTCAAGTGGAAAAGAAATTCCTTTAGCTCAAATGATTCCAGCTAATAATGCAGTAACATTAACTAAAGCTTTTTTACAGTATGGACGTTGGAGTGATAATATATATGTACAAGTTCTTGGTGACGTCAAACCGCCAAGCACAATATACAAAATAAATGGTCAAAAATATATTAATTTCTGTAGTACAGAAGGATATAGGTGTCCAGTCTTTAAATTACCAGCTGAAGAAGTAAGTCCTAATCCAAGTACCTCAACAGAAGGATACTCTAATCTTAAAACATATAAGATTGGTGACTATTGTATTTATAATGATTTATTATATAAATGTATTGTTGCGGTTACTACTCCTCAAAGTTTTGATGATAATAAATGGGTTGTTACAACAGTGCATAATGAAGTTATGTGATAATATGCGGAAGTTGCAAAATTTTAAGCAGCTTCCGCATTTTTTTGTTTGTATTTTTTAAAATTTTTTGTTATAATTTATTTAGAAATAAAAATGAAAGGAATAAAGATTATGAAACTTATAAATGATGATAGAACAGTAATTTTTGATACTAAAGAAGAGTTTTATAAAAATTTTAATGTTTTTTATTTAACTTTATGGGGACATCCTTGTATATTTAATTTTGCTAAAAATGATAGTTTAAGTTTTACTCTTAAAGATGGTTACGCAGTACAGGATGGTTTAAATTTTACTCCTGATACAAAATGTAGATAAATAATATAGAACTTAAATATAAAGAAGAAATTAATTGTAGAACAAAAAGAGAAGGTGATAAAATGACAAGAGAAGAAGCAATAGAAATTATAAGAAAAGTTACTTTTTATTGGGAGCTAGGTGAACAAACATTAACACAAGAACAAATAGGTGAAGCTCTTAAAATGGCAATTGAAGCATTATCATCAGTCACACCTAAATTTACGGATGCTGAGATACAGAAGATGCAAGAAATGGAACAGGCACAATTAGACAAGGCATATGAGTTAGGAAAAGCAGAAATGCAGACAGCAGTGCTTGATACTATATCTGAATTAAATGCTATATCTTTCTATGAAGCACAAGAAGATAGTAAAGAATGTTATTATGAGATAAGAGATGCAATTAAGCAGCTGCCACCCGCCGCATTATATCCAAAAATAGGACATTGGATAAAAGTAGATAATGAGGAACCAATTGCTTATGATTGTTCAGAATGTACTGCAATGGTTAGTCGTAAATATAGGTATTGTCCGAAATGTGGAGCAAAGATGGTTGAGCCACAGGAAAGGAGCGATAAGTGCAGTAAATGTGAATATTACATCAATCCCGATTATACAAGATGCAAAGAATGTGGTGCAGAAAGTGAGGATAAGGAATGAAAGAACAATGGATATTAGAAAGTGAGCAAAGTGCAAGAAACTTAGCAGAAGATTTGTATTATCAAATTATCAAAGGAGCTGATGATATGTATATTGATAGACAATGGTATTTTGAAAAGGTTATTCAATATATGAAAGAAGAAAGCGAAATATTTATGTAACGCATCCTATAAAATAGAAAGGGAGGAATAAGATATGGCAGATATAGAGTTAGTAATCAAGATACCGGAATATTTTTATGAATATTGTAAAACTCAAACAGATGCTACTGAGATACAGTTAGCAGTTAAAAATGGAATGCCATTACCAAAAGGGCATGGAGATTTGATTGATGTTAATGATATTGAGTATGC
>OCVV011338287.1_pt1 | contig 10733 bp, 4 predicted proteins | sample 1539721 | NCBI WGS metagenome assembly OCVV01 (sample SAMN02144230, study PRJEB22623) | gut metagenome | biome: sheep rumen | host: Ovis aries | place: New Zealand
GAGGGAGCTAAGGTTACTCTTAAGTAATCGGCGATACGGATCATTTTTAAGAAGAGATGCAGACGATCGGGTCTGCGTCTCTTTTTTATCTTTATAAAAAGAGATGATTTTCCTCTTGCATTTCCTTGTCTGTTTTGGTATTATATTAAATTGTCATTATAGGCTAATGTGGATTTCTATGCATATCGCGATTAGCCTTACGGTTTTTGTGCGCAAAAATCGGTGTTCTGCCATTTCGTTCTGCGCGGGAACCGGCTCCATGACAAATATCAACAAGGAGTGAAACACGTCAATGAAAAAATTCAGAATGCGTCCGATCAAATCCGGAAAATGCACACGAATGAGTTACTCCAACAAGAGAGAGGTACTGGACATGCCGAACCTGATCGGCGTGCAGGTAAACTCCTACAAATGGTTTCTGACAGAAGGTCTGACGGAAGCCTTTCGTGACATTTCTCCGATCGTGGATTTCTCCGGCAAGCTGAGTCTGGAATTCGTATCCCATCAGCTTTGCGAGGATGATATCAAGTACACGATCGAAGAGTGCAAGGAGAGAGATGCAACCTATGCGGCTCCCCTTAAAGTAAATGTGCGGCTTCGCAACAACGAAACCGGTGAGATCAATCAGCATGAGATCTTCATGGGAGATCTTCCGCTTATGACACGTACCGGTACCTTCGTGATCAATGGTGCGGAGCGTGTAATCGTAAGCCAGTTGGTTCGTTCTCCGGGCATCTACTATGCCATGGAGCATGATAAGACAGGCCGCCCGCTGTATTCCTGCACCGTGATCCCCAACCGTGGTGCGTGGCTGGAATATGAAACGGATGCAAATGACGTGTTCTGGGTGCGGGTTGACCGCAATAGAAAGGTTCCGATCACGGTATTCCTTCGTTCCCTGGGCCTCGGCTCCAACGAGGAGATCCTGGAGAAGTTCGGGGATGAACCGAAGCTGACTACCAGCTTTGAGAAGGATCCTTCCCGTTCCTATGAGGAAGGTCTTCTGGAACTGTATAAGAAAATGAGACCGGGCGAGCCTCTTGCGGTTGAGAGCGCTGAAAGCCTGGTACATGGCATGTTCTTCGATGCAAGACGTTATGATCTTGCAAAGGTAGGACGTTACAAATTCAATAAGAAGCTTGCTTTCCGGAACCGTGTCCGCGGTTTCATCCTTGCCGAGGATGTGATCGATCCGGTGACCGGAGAGGTTATGTATGCACAGGGTGAGATCCTTTCCCGCCATGCAGGAAAGCGGATCCAGGATGCTGCCGTACCGTATGTAATGGTTCAGACAGAGGAGAGGAACGTGAAGATCCTTTCCAATATGATGGTAGACATCAAGCCCTGGATCAAGGACCGTCTCGGAGATGTCGATCCCGAAGAACTGGGCATCACGGAAGACGTATACTATCCGGTACTGAAGGAGCTTCTCGAGAAGTACGAAGAGGATGAGGAGCTGAAGGAGGCTATCAAGGCAAGTGCCGGGGATCTGATCCCGAAGCATATTACCGTTGATGATATCTTCGCTTCCATTAATTACAATATGCATCTGGAGTATGGTATCGGCAATTCCGATGATATCGATCACCTGGGTAACCGTCGTATCCGTTCCGTAGGTGAGCTGCTGCAGAACCAGTACCGTATCGGTCTGTCCCGTCTGGAGAGAGTGGTACGTGAGCGTATGCAGACACAGGATATCGAGACCATCACTCCCCAGTCACTGGTAAATATCAAGCCCGTGACATCGGCAGTGAAGGAGTTCTTCGGATCCTCCCAGCTGTCACAGTTCATGGATCAGAACAACCCGCTGTCCGAGCTGACACATAAGCGTCGTCTGTCCGCTCTCGGTCCCGGCGGTCTGTCCCGTGACCGTGCAGGTCTGGAGGTTCGAGATGTACACTACACCCATTATGGACGTATGTGCCCCATCGAGACCCCTGAAGGACCGAACATCGGTCTGATCAACTCCCTTGCTACCTATGCAAGGATCAATGAATACGGCTTCGTAGAGGCTCCTTACCGTAAGGTGGACAAGTCGGATCCGGAGAATCCGGTGGTTACCGACGAAGTTGTCTACATGACAGCCGATGAAGAAGATAATTATATCGTGGCCCAGGCTTCCGAAGCACTGGATGAGGAAGGTCATTTCGAGAGAAACAACGTAGCAGGACGTTACAGGGACCAGACCTCTGAGTTCCCGAAGAATACCGTGGATTACATGGACGTGTCTCCGCGAATGGTATTCTCCGTAGCTACATCCATGGTTCCCTTCCTGCAGAACGACGATACCACCCGTGCGCTGATGGGATCCAACATGCAGCGTCAGGCGGTTCCGCTTCTTAAGACGGATTCCCCGGTTGTAGGTACCGGCATGGAGTCCAAGACCGCAGAGGATTCGGGTGTATGTATCCTTTGTGAGCGGGACGGTGTGGTAGAGCTGTCCTCCAGTGAACTGATCCAGGTCCGTACCGATGACGGAGAACTGGATGAGTATCATGTGATCAAATTCGCAAGAAGCAACCAGGGTAACTGCATGAACCAGCGCCCCATCGTAAAGCGCGGCGACAGAGTACGGGCCGGCGAGGTGATCGCTGACGGTGCTTCCACCTGTGACGGTGAGCTGGCACTCGGTAAGAACCCGCTCATCGGATTCATGACCTGGGAAGGCTATAACTACGAGGATGCGGTCCTTCTTTCCGAGAGACTGGTGAAGGAGGATGTCTATACATCCGTTCATATCGAAGAGTATGAGGCAGAGTCCAGAGATACCAAGCTGGGACCCGAAGAGATCACCCGTGATCTGGCAGGTCTCGGAGCAGATGCACTGAAGGATCTGGATGAGAACGGTATCATCCGTATCGGTGCGGAGGTTCGTGCCGGTGACATCCTGGTAGGTAAGGTTACTCCGAAGGGAGAGACCGAGCTGACAGCCGAGGAGAGACTGCTTCGTGCCATCTTCGGTGAGAAGGCAAGAGAAGTAAGAGACACTTCCCTGCGTGTTCCTCACGGCGCTTACGGCGTTGTTATGGATACAAAGGTATTTACAAGAGAGAACGGCGATGAGCTTCCTCCGGGAGTCAATATGTCCGTTCGCGTATATATCGCTCAGAAGCGTAAGATCTCCGTCGGTGATAAGATGGCAGGTCGTCACGGAAATAAGGGTGTCGTATCCCGTATCCTTCCGGTAGAAGATATGCCGTTCCTTCCGAACGGGCGTCCGCTGGATATCGTGCTGAACCCCCTGGGCGTTCCATCCCGTATGAATATCGGGCAGGTGCTTGAGCTTCATCTGGGTCTGGCAGCACAGGCTCTCGGCTTCAAGATCTCCACGCCGATCTTCGATGGTGCAAATGAGAAGGATATCACGGCAACTCTGGAGCTGGCAAATGACTATGTCAATACAGAGTGGGAAGAGTTTGAAGCAAAATACAAGGATCAGCTTGATCCGGAAGTCATGAAATATCTGTATGACAACCGGGATCACAGAGAAGAGTGGAAGGGCGTTCCCATCGACAGTACCGGTAAGGTACAGCTCCGTGACGGACGTACCGGTATGGAGTTCCCGTCCAAGGTATCCATCGGATTCATGCATTATCTGAAGCTGCATCACCTTGTTGATGATAAGATCCATGCACGTTCCACCGGTCCGTACTCCCTTGTAACCCAGCAGCCTCTGGGTGGTAAGGCACAGTTCGGCGGTCAGCGTTTCGGAGAGATGGAGGTTTGGGCTCTGGAGGCGTACGGTGCATCCTACACGCTGCAGGAGATCCTGACCGTCAAGTCCGATGATGTATCCGGACGTGTGAAGACCTACGAAGCCATCATCAAGGGCGAGAATATCCCCGAACCCGGTATTCCGGAATCCTTCAAGGTACTTCTTAAGGAATTCCAGTCTCTGGGTCTGGATGTCCGCGTACAGGATGAGGACGGAAATGAGGTTGACCTGGGTGAGTCCGTTGATTATGACCGCGATCTTCGCAGTGCACTGGAAGGAGACCGGAAGTATACCGGTGATCTGGAAGAGCACGGCTTCAGCGGTGTGGATGAACAGGGTGAACTGACAGAACTGGATCAGCAGGATGAGTTCTATGAGGAAGACGAATCCTATGATGATTCCGACTATGATGAATAATTGAGAGGAGAAGATAAGATGCCTAACTTTTCAAATGCTGAGCAGGAACAGCCGATCAATTTTGACGCGATCCGAATCGGACTTGCTTCTCCCGATAAGATCAGGGAATGGTCCTATGGTGAGGTTAAGAAGCCTGAGACCATTAACTACAGAACCCTGAAGCCTGAGCGCGAGGGTCTGTACTGTGAGAAGATCTTCGGTCCTACCAAGGACTGGGAGTGCCACTGCGGTAAGTATAAGAAGATCCGTTTCAAGGGGATCGTCTGCGACCGCTGTGGAGTAGAGGTGACCAAGGCCAGTGTACGTCGTGAGCGTATGGGCCATATCGAGCTGGCTGCGCCGGTTTCCCATATCTGGTATTTCAAGGGGATCCCGAGCCGCATGGGACTTCTTCTGGATATTTCTCCGCGTATCCTGGAGCGTGTGCTGTACTTTGCAGCATACATCGTACTGGATCCGGGTGAGACCGATCTTCATCTGAAGGATGTGCTGACCGAGACCGAGTACCGCGCCAAACTGGAGGAATATGGTGATGTGTTCCGCGTAGGTATGGGTGCTGAGGCGATCCAGGAGCTGCTTCGCAACATTGACCTGGATGAGGAGGCAGAGGTTCTCAAGGAAGAACTGGAATCCGCAACCGGTCAGAAGAAGGCCAAGATCATCAAGAAGCTGGAGGTTGTTGAGGCCTTCCGTAATTCCAACAATAAGCCGGAGTGGATGGTAATGAATGTCATTCCCGTAATCCCGCCGGATCTTCGTCCTATGGTACAGCTGGACGGCGGACGTTTTGCAACTTCCGATCTGAACGACCTGTACCGCAGGATCATTAACAGAAATAACCGTCTCCGCAGATTGCAGGAGCTCTCCGCTCCGGACATCATCGTTCGGAATGAGAAGCGTATGCTGCAGGAGGCAGTGGATGCACTGATCGATAACGGCCGTCACGGACGTGCAGTTACCGGCCCCGGTAACCGTGCGCTGAAGTCTCTGTCCGACATGCTGAAGGGTAAGCAGGGACGTTTCCGTCAGAACCTTCTGGGTAAGCGTGTTGACTATTCAGGCCGTTCGGTTATCGTCGTAGGACCGGAGCTGAAGATCTATCAGTGCGGTCTTCCCAAGGAGATGGCCATCGAGCTCTTCAAGCCCTTTGTTATGAAGGAGCTGACAGCCCGTGGGATCGCAAATAATATCAAAGCCGCAAAGAAGAAGGTAGAGCGTCTGGATCCCCAGGTTTGGGATATCCTCGAGGATGTGATCAAGGAGCATCCGGTCATGCTGAACCGTGCACCTACCCTTCACCGTCTGGGTATTCAGGCATTTGAGCCCATCCTGGTAGAAGGTAAGGCGATCAAGCTTCATCCGCTGGTATGTACCGCGTTCAACGCCGACTTCGACGGTGACCAGATGGCTGTGCACCTTCCCCTGTCCGTTGAGGCACAGGCAGAGTGCCGCTTCCTTCTGCTTTCACCGAACAACCTGCTGAAGCCTTCGGACGGTGGTGTAGTATCCGTTCCTTCACAGGATATGGTACTTGGTATCTATTATCTTACCAATGACCGGTATCGTGAGGTTCCCTATACGGAAGATGAGATCGTAAAGACCTATTCTCTGGAAGATGAGCATGAAAATATTGAAGCGATCATTAAGGATGCCGAATCCGGCGCCGTACAGCTTTCCGATAAGATCCGTATCAAGGTCATCAAGAAGCAGTCCAAGAAGAGCGGTGTCACCTACTTCAAGGATATCGTAAGTACGGTTCATGATATGGTGGGCCGGAAGTATAAGAGCCTGAACCGTGCGCTCCTCGCTTATGAGAACCAGGAGATCACGCTTCAGCAGAAGATCTATGTAGAGAGAACAGCCACAACGACGAACGGAGAGACCGTGACCGGTATGGTGGCGACCACTCTGGGCAAGCTGCTCTTCAATGAGGTGATCCCCCAGGATCTGGGATTTGTGGATCGTTCCGACGTGAAGACGGTCCTTGAGCCGGAGGTAAACTTCCATGTAGGCAAGAAGTGGCTGAAGAAGATCCTGGACAAGTGCATCAATATCCATGGTGCTACCAAGACGGCAGAAGTGCTGGATGATGTAAAGGCCATCGGATACAAGTATTCTACGCTGAGCGGTATCACCGTATCCGTTGCGGACATGACCGTGCCGGCCAACAAGCAGGATATCCTGGACAAGGCACAGGAGGTTGTGGATCAGATCACAGAGTACTTCAATATGGGCTTCCTGACCGATGAGGAGCGTTACAGATCCGTTATCAAGGTTTGGGAGAAAGCGGATACAGACCTGACAAATGCACTTCTGGACGGTCTGGACCGTTACAATAACATTTACATGATGGCTGATTCCGGAGCCCGTGGTTCCGATCAGCAGATCAAGCAGCTGACCGGTATGCGTGGACTTATGGCGGATACGACCGGTAAGACCATCGAACTTCCGATCAAGTCCAACTTCCGTGAAGGTCTGGACGTACTGGAGTATTTCATCTCCGCACACGGAGCCCGTAAGGGTCTGTCCGATACTGCGCTCCGTACCGCCGATTCCGGTTATCTGACCCGTCGTCTGGTAGACGTATCACAGGATCTGATCATCCGTGAGACGGACTGCTGCGAGGATCAGGATGAGAAGCCGGGTATCTATGTATCCACCTTCTGTGAAGGAGATGAGATCATTGAGGAGTTCCGGGAGCGTATCACGGGACGTTATGCGGCAGTCAGCGTATTTGATAAAGACGGAAATATGCTGGTAAAGAAGAATCACATGATCACACCGAAGCGTGCCGAGAGCATCATGAACTACGGTGTGGATGAGGAAGGCGTACCCTTCACCGATCCGGAAACGGGTATGGCACGGAGAGACGCGAAGCTGAAGATCCGTTCCATCCTGACATGTAAGTGTCATCTGGGTGTCTGCGCGAAGTGCTACGGTGCGAACATGGCAACCGGCCAGGCAGTACAGGTAGGTGAGGCAGTCGGTATCATAGCCGCACAGTCCATCGGTGAGCCCGGTACACAGCTGACCATGAGAACCTTCCATACCGGTGGTGTGGCCGGCGGCGATATCACACAGGGTCTTCCCCGTGTCGAGGAGCTGTTCGAGGCACGTAAGCCGAAGGGTCTTGCGATCATTTCCGAGATCCCGGGTAAGATCTCCATCATCGATGCAAAGGATTCTGCAAAGAAGATCCGTGAGGTGGTAGTTACCGCTGACGACGGTGAGGTTAAGAGCTACGGCATCCCCTATGGTTCACGTATCAAGGTGACGGAGGGACAGCAGATCGAGGCCGGAGACGAGCTGACAGAGGGTTCCGTAAATCCGCATGATATCCTGAAGATCAAGGGTGTCGAGGCGGTGCAGAATTACATGATCCGCGAGGTTCAGCGTGTATACCGTCTGCAGGGTGTTGAGATCAACGATAAGCATATCGAGATCATTGTTCGTCAGATGCTGAAGAAGGCCAAGATCGAAGATTCCGGAGATTCCGATTATCTGCCGGGAACCTACGTGGATGTTCTGGATGTGGAAGAGATCAATGAGATCCTGGAAGAGGAAGGACTGAAGCCGGCAGTGGCTACGCAGATCCTTCTGGGTATCACCAAGGCATCCCTGGCCACCAACAGCTTCCTGTCCGCGGCATCCTTCCAGGAGACCACAAGGGTCCTGACAGATGCTGCCATCAAGGGCAAGGTGGATGATCTGATCGGTCTGAAGGAAAATGTTCTGATCGGTAAGCTGATCCCGGCAGGTACGGGTATGAAGCGTTATCGTTCCGTTAAGCTGGATTCCGAATATCTGGATCAGATCGACGGCATCGAGGATGCGGAAGGACTTGCGGATACGGAGTTCTATGATGATGACAGCACATTTGCCGATGATGCGGAGGCTCCTGCTAGAGAAGAAGCATCTGAGGAAGAAACAGCCGAAACCGGAACGGAAGAAGGCTCCGGGGAGTAGGGAAGTTATCTGTTGCGATGAAAACTTCTTGACATCGCATTTTCATATGTATATAATGGTAGGGCATGTCGATAGTGACATGCCCTATTTCTGTGCAGTGAAAGGGGCTGGCCCTGCTGCGCAAGATCATGAAAAGAAGGAGGTGAAATCATGCCTACATTTAACCAGTTAGTAAGAAAAGGAAGAGAGACTGCTGTAAAGAAGTCTACAGCTCCGGCTCTGCAGAGAAGCTTCAACTCTCTGAAGAAGAAGCCCATCAACCAGAGCTCCCCTCAGAAGAGAGGTGTATGTACAGCTGTTAAGACTGCAACTCCGAAGAAGCCGAACTCAGCTCTTCGTAAGATCGCCAGAGTACGTCTGTCCAACGGGATCGAAGTAACAAGCTACATTCCGGGCGAGGGACACAATCTGCAGGAGCACTCTGTTGTTCTGATCCGTGGAGGAAGAGTAAAGGACTTACCCGGTACCAGATATCACATCATCCGTGGTACACTTGATACTGCAGGTGTTGCAAAGAGACGTCAGGCACGTTCCAAGTATGGTGCTAAGCGTCCGAAGGATGCTAAGTAATCCATATTGACACAAGTCTTTCAAAAGTAGTGCTGGTTATGGCATGATTTTCATTTCATACAGCACGTACACATGAACCCGGACGATATCAGGGATACAACCCGGATCTGTCGGGGGGACTATGTGAGTACCGAAGAATTAATCATTATTAAGGAGGGAAGAACCGTGCCACGTAAAGGTAATATCGTAAAGCGGGATGTGCTTGCAGACCCGATTTACAATAACAAAGTGGTTACACGTCTTATCAACAGCATCATGCTGGATGGTAAGAAGGGTGTAGCACAGAAGATCGTATACGGTGCATTTGACCGTATCAAAGAGCAGACCGGCAAGGACCCCATCGAGGTTTTTGAGGCGGCTATGGGTAATGTTATGCCCCAGCTCGAGGTTAAGGCACGTCGTATCGGTGGTGCAACATACCAGGTACCGATCGATGTACGCCCGGATCGTAGACAGGCACTCGGTCTCCGTTGGATCACAGATTTCTCACGCAAGAGAACTGAGAAGACCATGGCTGAGAGACTTGCTGCAGAGCTGATCGATGCTTCTAACAATACCGGCGCATCTGTTAAGAGAAAAGAAGAGATGCATCGTATGGCAGAGGCAAATAAGGCATTTGCACATTACAGATTCTAGTCAGATACTCATTTTACCAAGATAAGGAGGAAAAAGCCTTGGCTGCAAACGCAGGAAGAGAATATCCGTTAGAGCGTACAAGAAATATCGGTATCATGGCTCACATCGATGCCGGTAAGACGACACTGACGGAACGAATTCTTTATTATACCGGTGTAAATTACAAGATCGGTGAGACCTACGAAGGAACTGCCACTATGGACTGGATGGAGCAGGAACAGGAACGTGGTATCACTATTACATCCGCTGCCACGACCTGCCACTGGACAGTGCAGGAGCAGACAAAGCCGAAGAAGGGCGCACTTGAGCATCGTATCAATATCATCGATACTCCGGGCCACGTTGACTTCACCGTAGAGGTTGAGCGTAGTCTTCGTGTTCTTGACGGTGCTGTCGGTGTGTTCGATGCAAAGGGCGGTGTTGAGCCGCAGTCTGAGAACGTATGGCGTCAGGCGGATACCTATCATGTACCGAGAATGGCATTTGTAAACAAGATGGACATCCTTGGTGCGAACTTCTATAACACCGTAGAAGAGATCAAGACACGTCTCGGCAAGAAGCCGGTCGTTGTAAATATCCCCATCGGAAAGGAAGATTATTTCCAGGGAATCGTAGACCTTTTTGAAATGAAGGCTTATATCTACAATGATTCCAAGGGAGAGGATATTTCCGTTACCGATATTCCTGAGGATATGCAGGAGATCGCTGAGAAGTATCATACCGAACTGGTAGAGGCTTGCTGCGACTCCGATGAAGAACTGATGATGATGTATCTGGAAGGCGAGGAGCCGACCGTCGAGCAGCTGAAGGCAGCGCTTCGTAAGGCTACCTGTGCCGATATCGATACACCTGCAGGAGAGAAGGAGCGTGTTGTTCCGGTTCTCTGCGGTTCCGCTCATCAGAACAAGGGTATCCAGAAGCTTCTGGATGCTGTAGTAGAGTTTATGCCCGCTCCTACCGATATTCCCGATATCAAGGGTACGGATATGCAGGGCAATGAGATCACAAAGAAGTCTGCCGATGAAGAGCCGTTCTCTGCACTTGCATTCAAGATCGCAACTGATCCCTTCGTTGGTAAGCTGGCATTCATCCGTGTATACTCCGGTAAGCTGAACTCCGGTTCCTATGTACTGAACGCTACAAAGGGACATAAGGAGCGTGTCGGACGTATCCTGCAGATGCATGCAAATAAGAGACAGGAGATCCCCACCGTATTCTGTGGTGATATCGCAGCGGTTGTAGGTCTGAAGAATACTACGACAGGTGATACGATCTGTGATGATCAGCATCCGGTAATCCTGGAGTCCATGGAGTTCCCGGATCCGGTTATCGAGCTTGCGATCGAGCCTAAGACAAAAGACGGACAGGACAAGCTGGTTGATGCTCTGCAGAAGCTGGCTGAAGAGGATCCGACCTTCAAGACACATAC
>OCVV011341497.1_pt1 | contig 10731 bp, 16 predicted proteins | sample 1539721 | NCBI WGS metagenome assembly OCVV01 (sample SAMN02144230, study PRJEB22623) | gut metagenome | biome: sheep rumen | host: Ovis aries | place: New Zealand
TTATTTAGACGCTCGCTCCGTCGCATTACAGGCAGAAGAAGATGTCTTAAATAATGGCGGTACTTGGGAACAAGCGAAACGTGCATACGACGAAACACTTAAGAAAGCGTCATTGACCACATTACCCGAAACCATTGTAGATATTGCAATGGGGAATCGTCTTGTAGGCTCTGCTCTTAATTCTCGTGCGGCACGTAAAATTGCGGGTTCTACTCTTGGTCGTATGGGGTCTTCCGTATTAGACCCTGCCGCAAAGATTGGTACTCAAGCGGCATTCAAGTCTGGTAGTACACTTGTTGGTCGTGGTGCGGGAATCCTTGCGGATACCGCATTATAGGGCAGTACAGAGGCATTATAGGAAGTAACACAGGACTATATTGGCAATCGTGAAGTTGCGAAAGCAATGGGATAGACTGATAATGAATATAGTCTTGGTGGATTTAAAGATTTCGCATTATCCGATGAAGGTCTTGAAACAATGAAGACTGCGGGTATTATGGGTGCATTATTTGGCGGTGTAGGCGGCACCTTGTCCTCTGGACAATACTTAACCCGTGGTGCAGAAACAAATACTGGTATACGTGCCCATAATAACACAGAAAAAATGATTAATGATGGCACTCTTAAGATTGACAAAGAGAGACGCCAAGACGAAGAAAAGATTATTTCCGCATTGACTGGTATTAGTCCTACTGAATTGGCAACGTGGTCTGACGCAGATATTGTAGCAGAAGCCTCTATCCTTGAAGGTCAATATATGGGCGTTACGGGAGAGGCAGAGGATATGGCTACTACCCGTGGTGCGGCAGACGTTGTACGTAGACTGACAAGCAAAGAAGATAATACGATTCATCGTGAGGGCGATGTAACCGAAACATCACGTGCATTCTTAAAAGGAATGGGCGTAGATGATAAAATGCTTGAGGGCATGTTTAATTCTCCTGTAGAAAAATCTCTTATGGAAAAGGCAAGGAAGGCAGAAGAATAGGCGGCAAAACAGGAGAAGACTGGAGAAAAACAACAGACTACCGCAAAACTTACAGGCGTTACCGCAGAATCTATGAGAGAAAACGAAGGTAAGTCTGCGATTGAAAACATCAAAGAAGAAGCCCAGTAGAACAAAGTAGAGACAACTACAGAGAAGACTCCGAGTAATAATCTTGGTAGTGCGGCGAAACAACAAGAACAACAGGGCAAGATTGATACTTCGGATAATATTGAATACAAAGATTCTCTTCCCGGTAATTGGGAGGCAGACCCGCAAGAATTTGAAAAAGACGCTATGTTAGATTAGCAGTCTTATTATAACGCAAACACCAATAAGAAAGCGGTTATTGCACGTGCTACAGATGGTGGATTTAATGTTGTAACCGACCTTAATGAAGAAAGAAAAGATACTCCTCATTTTGATACTCTTGAAGCGGCAGAAAATTATTTAACAGGGAAAAAGGATGACATTAATTTCCAAGAGACAAATGGCGAACAGACAAAAGAAGGGACTACGGAAGACCCGAATATTGTACCTAAAGGTGGAGTAGACGCCAGAGGAAATAATCATTCTGGCGAATTAATCAATAGCGTTGACGATTTATTTAATTTCATGCAATAGAATCCCGGCATTATTGGACGTGGTGAATTTATTGAATTCGTTCATGCGAAACATAATCTTGGCGTTAACGATTTAAGTATGTACATTGACAGAAAGAACGAAGGTCGTGTCTATAATGAATAGACTGGTCAATGGGGATACGTAAACGCAAAGAAATTCCATGATGAAGCGACTGGTCGTGCCATGATTCAATTATATCGTGGTGGCGATATTATTTCTGCCGTCCATGAAATTGCTCACGTTGGTTATGAAAATTTAAGTGTTCAAGATAAGGCAACCTTTAATAGATACGCAGTAAAGTCTATGGGTCAGTGGATTGCCGATATGTTAGACGTAAATTATGATGATGCGTTACGGCAGAGACTCCATAATTTACAAAACGACGAAGAATTAAGAAAGAAGATTGAAGAAAGTCCTGCATTGAGACAGACTGTTATTACATTCTTAAATGCAGAACAAAATGGTGTAGATATAAACCATTTAACCGCAGACCAAATAGAAGCCATTGATGAACGTTGGGCATGGGAATTCTCTCTGTGGTATTCCGAGGGTTATCTTCGTGGCGTAGAACCGAAGAATGTTGTTCAACGCATTTATCAACGTGGCGTTCAATCTCTGGAAAGAGAATTGAATATGTTGAATCGGTTGTGGGAACATATCCACCATAAAGACAATCAAGATATTGAAAGCCTTTATACGGATAGAATGAACGCCAGTGCAGAAAGACCGAATTATAATGCAGAAGAATAGATAGCACAGGAAGAGGAAATAATCAATCCGTTTGAGGCTCCGCCCGTTGCTCCTTAGTAGGCGACACAGTAGGCGGCTCCCGTTGTTGCTCCTGTAGAATAGACAGTACAACAACAAGCCCCTGTTCCGTAGGAACAACCGTAGGTTGTATAGGCACAAACACAGACCAAACCCGTACAGGAAAAACCGAAAAATAATAAACAACCCAAACAACCTAAAGAACCGAAAATTACGGAACAGGAATTGAATGAAACAAAATGGAGAGTTGATACTGGTAAGTTCTTAAAACAATTTGAAGGAGCAAGACCCAAACAAATCGAACAGAGCGACGCAGATAGATTAAATGGGTTGATTAATCAAATTAAAGAACACCCGGAATTAGATAAGAGTTAGGGTATTTCAAAGAGAATTAGTAGTATTCTCAAGAAATTCTTTGATTAGAATGTACAGCCCGCACAATAGGAACAAACACAGGAGCAAGTATAGGAAAACCCGTAGACAGCAGAACAAACAACTCCTGTTGCAGATACCCCTTCTGTACAACAAGAAGTCATTGATAAATATCGTGAATTTTTAAAAGACGTAAATGGGGATATGAAAGCGTTTACTAAAAAATGGGGGACAAGTTTAAGCGAAGAAGAATAGAAGAAATACAGTAAAGATGATTTTGAAACATTCTTGTTTTTCCAAGACAATATTTTTAATAAATATTCTAATGTAGAAGAGACTCCTTCTGTACAACAACCCAAACAGACTCCTCAATTATAGGAAGAAAAGCCGAAAAAGAAATTTAAAACGCCTACAAAAAAAGAAGACGCTATAAAATTATTAAAAATTGTTGAAAATAGAGAAGAGGGTTGGAAAGAAGCATTAGATGCATTACGTAAAGTAAATCCGAAAAAATTACGTAGCGTAAAAGTCCAAGATGGAAACGACCTTTGGAATGAACAGGCACAACCTTAGAGTGGCGACGATTTATGGGATACTCCAGTAGAAAAACCCAAACAAGAATAGAATACGTAGACAGAAAAAACAACAGAGAACAAACCCGCAGAAAAGCCGTAGGAAAAACCCGTTGTAGAAGAGGCAACAACAGAAACGCAGGAAGAAAATACTCCTGTAGAAAAAGAAAGCCCCTCTACTACAGAGGAATAGACCGAACAAGACCAAACGTCAGAAGAAAGAAAAGAAGAACTTCTTAATTCCATTGACTATCCCGAAGAGTTTGCAACAAGAGAAGAAGCCTTAAAGTCTGTGGATGACGAAAAAGTTCTTAATGAAAAAGATAAACAAGAAGTTATAGATTATATTAACGAATGGTATGACGAGATTGAAGGAAAGTAGAAACCGGAGACAACAGAAAAACAAGTAGAAGAAGAACAGAAACCAAAACAAGAATAGACAACAAAAGAAGAAGAAACGTCAGATATAGACAAGAAAGTTGACGAAATGTTAGAAAATAGAAGAAAACAGAGAGAAGAAAGAGGGTTAGAAGAAGAGTCTCCAGAACAGATAAAAGAAATAAGAGAGCAATATAAAAAATTTGTTATGTTAAATAATTAGAATAAAACAACAAAAGGAAAGACTACAAAAACAAAGAAAACTAATAATACTACTAAGACAACTAAATCTAAGACTAAACAGACAAGTCCTCTTGATGCGGTACATAAGAAATACAAATACAACAAACTTATTACTGGCACTCCGATTGGAGAAAATGGATATAGATATAATTCTCAAGAAACACAATTTATCAAGAATTATAGAGATATGGTAGACGAAGCCGTTGGTAACGGAGAAAGATTAAGAGAATTAAGCAAGCAATTAGATGGATGGTTCCAAAATAATTCTACTGAACGTAACCGTTTGGTTCATAAGTATTTAACCGAATATCTTGTAGATGTAAACAATATAAAAGTAGACGATGGCGTTCGTAATCAAGAGTCCAATTATGAAAAGAAGATTCACGACGAAGCAGTGAAAAACAAAGAAATACTTGATAAGGCATTCCCAAATACAAGATTCCAAATCGCTTCACATTCGGGTAGAGTAGATTTTCCAGAATTTTCTCTTGCATATCTTGGTACTGGTGTAGGAGACCAAGTACATGGATATGGTGTATATGTATCTATCGACCCAAAAGCGGCGAAAGGATATTTCGACATAGAGAAAAAAGATATGGAACTTAAAGAGAAGTTGGCTTCTAAAAAACCAAGCAAAATAGTGGTTAATGGGGTTGACAGAACAGAAAGCATAAGAAAATTAATTTATACATATGAAAGAAATCTTGGCAAAATAGAAAACGAAAATAGATTAAAAACGATGTTACATAGTGCGTTAGCAAACGCAGAAGGAGAATACGAACATTTAAGAAAGCAAAAAGAAAGTATTGATTTTGCATTTAAATTTTTAGAGGAAAGAGGACTCGACACATATCAAAATAGGGCAAAATCTTAGTCTTTGCAAAAACAAATGGATTTAATTGAAAAAGACGCAGATAGAATGGAAAGAATGATTTATGAAGTAGAAAAAGGAGCAATAAAAGTTGAATATAATATCAAATTTAAAAATAGCCCAACTTTATATATTGTTAATATTCCAGATATAAAATATATGATAGAAGAGACTGCGACATTTGATAAACAACCAAAAGAGATAAAATAGGGTATTATAAAAACCGTAAAACAAATTTATAAGACAGACAACGACGGTGCATTAAAAATATTAAGAGAACTTCCATTAATGCATGAAATAGGTGAACAACAAAGCGGAAAAATAAGAAATCCTTTTATTAGACAAAATCACCATCCACAAATTTATTGGGATTTGGTAAATTAGGTTGCTCGGTCATATGGTAAGAAGAGAAGTGAGGCTAAAAAATATGTTTCTGAGTTATTAAATAAAAATGGCGTTTATGGTATCCATTATTACGGGCAAAGAGACGGAGAGTGTGCCGTAGTATTTAACGATAAGGCTATTGATATTCTTAATAAATTTTAGAGATTTGAAAATAAATGGAAAAAATTAAATAAAGTAGATAATGCCCGCAACAGGCAAGCGGATTTAGAAAAGGCACAACGTAAATTAGAAAAACGCAAACAACAAGATGACGGTGTTCGCAACCAAGAGACAAATAAAGCGGAACAGGCAAAAGAAATATTAGACAAAGCATTTCCTAATACAAGATTCCAAGTTGCATGGCACGGAAGCCCATATGATTTTAGTGAATTTACATTAAAACACCTTGGCAAAGGGGAAGGAGAAGCCGTAATAGCAAAGGGGCTTTACTTCTCTGAAAAAATGATGGTTGCGAAAAATTATTATGATTTAACAAAGAGTAAAAATGTTGAAATTTATTTTAATAATAAAAAAATAGACTTGAATTATGATGATGGGTTAAAAATAAACGGAATAAAAGATAAGCAAGTATTATACGGATTAAATGCAGATGATTTTAACAGAATTATAGAAACTATATATTTTGCCGACGACGCAAGGTTTAATAATATAAACTACGATAAAGTTTTATCTGTACTTGAAAAAGAAATCGAAAACACAAAGGCGGTAATGAAATAGATAAAAGAAAAATTTAAAGAAGACGGGTATTATTATAATCCAGATACAGACAACGCTATGTATAGCGAAGACGAATTAAAAGATTATCTCAAAAAATACGAAGACGATTTAAGAGAATAGTAGAGAACATATCGTAAATTTAGAAACATTAAAAATCTTAATGTTAATTTTAGAGTAAAAAAGACGGGAAACGACAACGCAACAATATATAGGGTTGAGATTCCAGACGATAATAAATTAATCCACGAAGGGCAGAAACTTAAAGACCAACCAAAATACATTAAAGATAGAATATTAAAAATGATTAAAGACAACCCAACATATTTTAATAAGCCAACGAAAAAAGACTTTGAGAAACGACTTTATTTTGATAATGGCAATACAAATCTCCCTTGGAATTATGACACTTTTGAAAATATAGAAAATGACGGAAAATATATTAAAGATAGAGAATTTCGTTTAGAGGATTTATTACATAAATATGGAATAGATGGAATCGTATATGATGGTGTAGACTCTCCGGGAAGTTGGGTTGACGGTAGATGCTTTGTTATATGGGACGATAAATCTATTAAAATTCTTGATAAATTTTAGAAAGAAGAGGAAAAATGGAAAAAGAACAATAAAAATATAGATAATACGCAATATATAAAAGCAAACCAACAAAAAAACCAACGTAAATTAGAGAAACGCAGACAATAGGACGACGGAACACGCTTCCAAGCGGCTCCAGTAAGACTTATCGGCATGAATGAAAGCGAATTAAATGAACAATATTATAAAGATTATATGAAAATTGGAAAACAACTTGGATACGATATTAAGGGAGTAGAAAGGTCTTTCTCGAAATATGGTAATGGTTTAAAAGATACTAATATAAATACGAAGAGCGAACCTCTTGCACAAATCTTTGTTAAAGTAAATGATAAAATTAATAAACAATTATGGGGTAGTGGAAAGAATGTATAGCGTGGACTTGACGGAAAGTGGAGATTTTATATTGATGATAGAAATGCGTCTGTTAAAAATGGCGTATCAAAATTATTAAGTGACCCGGATAAAATAAACGGGAGAAAATTCGCTCTTGGACAATTAATTAAACACGACGAATTGTTTAAATATTATCCCAAATTAAAATCTGTAATGGTTGAATTTAAAAATCTTGGTAAGGCAAAAGGGGAAAGTAAAGGTAAAAATATAAGTAGCGGAATTAAAATTAATCAATATAAAATCGCAGACACAAACGATTTAATGAGAACCTTATTGCACGAAATCCAACATAATATTCAATCAGAAGAGGGGTTCGCAAGAGGCGGTAATAGTTCTGAGTTTTTAGATTCAGATTCTACTGTTTTGTTCTCTGCATTAACAGACGATGTTTTAAGTGATAAACAAAAAATCGTTGACTTTGCAATAGATAACGAATACCCGATAACTCAAAAAACCATTGATAGAATTCTCAATATGAACGAATCTGATTTTAAGAAATATTGGGAACAGAATTCTACATTGGGAGTAATTTTAAATGATTACGTTGAATCAAATGCAAGACATTTTGAAGCGTATTAGAATTTACTTGGTGAGATTGAAGCAAGAGATGCGTCTAATAGATTCGGAATGTCAGATGAGGAATATAAAAAATAGAAACCGTTAAATTATGTCTATGCGTATAGAAGGTTAAGAGAAAACAATAATGAAGTGACGGTTCGTTATCAAGAATCTACCAAACAAGACGCCGACGAAAGAAGAGAAGAGAAAGAATACAATAAACGTAAAGAACGTGTTGAAAAAGCAAAAGAAGAAGGTACTCTCTCTGACCAAATGAAAGACGTTTATTCCGTATCGTTTACTAAGTCTGCACAAGAATATGCAGAAAATAGAACGAAGATGGAATACTTCGATAACAACGAAGATTATTGGGATAGGACGGAAGATAAGTCTACTGGTAAAGTAACTTATGTACGAAAGACCCCGTATGAACACCAATAGAAAGTCGTTACCTATAATGGAGTAAATGACGTTAAGAGAGAGAACAAAAAGAAATCCAAACCCGTTCAATGGATGGAATGGATGAAAGACCAACTTATCAAGTATATGTTTAATGATAAACATTATCTTGCAAAAGCGGCACGTAAATTAGGTGTATATGACGCATATAGAAGAATGATTGTAACAGAAGGGTATGCGTTAAAAGCAAACACCGCATTGACACAGGGTATTAAATATAACGGCAAGACGACACGTGCGTTGAACGATATTATCCGCGATGTAGGTGAACCTAAACAGAAAGAATTCCTTAAATATTGTATTGCACATCGTATCCTTGATTTAAAGGATAGAGAGAATCCCGTATTCCAGAAGATGAAACCCGATGAAGCAAGAAAATATATTGAGGAAATTAAAGCAAGTCCCGACGCAGAATTATTTGAAAAGAATCGTAAAGATTTCGTAGAATACAACAAGGCATTGTTACATGTTCTTGTAGACGGCGGAATCATGGACGAAAAAACATTCCAAAAATTCTGTGATGTAGACCCGAACTTCGTTCCGTTAACGAAAGTAATGGACGATGCAGACATGGGATTTAGTAGTATTATTAACGCACACAACCTTGTTAATTTAAAGAGTCCTATTAAGAAGATTGGTACATCTATGTTAGAAGTTGCCAACCCATTCCTTGAAATGCAAAAACGTACCGCAGAGTATTACGCAATAGCGTCCCGCAATAAAGCGGGATAGATTTTCGTCAATGAAATCGCAGGTGCGTTAGAAAAGACTACGGAAGGTGATGTTATTGCCCGTGGTCAAGGTATGTTACGTAGAGTAAGGGTTGACGAAAGAAATGGTCAATTAATTACTAAACCCGATGATAAACAACAAATCATTTACGTATGCAATAATGGTAAACATGAATTTTACCAAGTCGCAGATAAAGAGATTTATCAAGCGTTAACATTTATGAACGCAGACCAGATGGGTACTATTCATAAGATGTTAGATAAAATTGCACACGTTCCTTCTGGATTGGTTCGTGAGACAGCAACAATGGTACCGGACTTTGGTGTAAGAAACGTTATCCGTGACGGCGGTGAAGCGTTCTTGACATCCGAACATGGTTTCCTCCCCGTAATCGACCAGATTTGGGGTATGTGGCAAGTAATGAATAATACAGAATGGGCACAAATGTATTTTAATCAGAATGGCGAATACGGAACACTTAACCGTGATAGAGTTAACTCTGAGGGTATTGCTTCTGTAGATGATGTAATTGACGAGAAATTAAATCCGTTAAAGAATTTCAAGGAAATTAAATAGGCGTAGATGGCAATTCTTAAAGATAAACAACGTCAATTTAGTATCTTAACCGATATTAAAGATGGTAACTTTGGAGATGCGTGGGAACATGCACGTAAGTCCAGAGGAATGGCGGCTCTTAAATTAGCAATCAGTCCTCTTTGGGCAATCGGTAAATCCAATAAACGTATGAATGACTTGTTCGAATTAGGTACACGTGTTGGCGAATTCAAGAACGCAAAGATGGGATTCGAAGGAACTCTTGACCGTATGGCGAGAGGAATAATGAATACCAATTTGAAAGAAGCGGAATTCCAAAAGAAAGCACAAAGTGATGTTTATGCGGCACACGTTGCAAAAGATATTACTTTGAATTTCAGTCAACATGGTAAATTGGGCAAGGAATTAAATCGTTACATTCCGTTCTTCAACGCAAGTCTACAAGGTATTTACAAATTATGTAATACTCTTTAGACAATGGCTACTGGAACCACAACATCTGGTGGTAAGAACAGACGACTGCAACAAGAGTTACTCTTTAAAGCGGCGTTAATTACCGCAATGGCAGTGGGAGTAGCCGCCGCAGGAGATGGAGACGAGGATTACGAAGAGGCTCCCGATTACGAAAAAGAGAACTTCTGGATTTTACCCAATGGTTTACGTTTCCCGAAAGACCAAGTATTAGGCAAAATCATTGGTAACACGGTAGAAAAATCTTACGCACAGTGGAAGAAAGGAAAGGCAGAACCTTCCACAATCTTAAAATCTATTTTGGAGAACTTCAAACCCGATAGATTTATGTTCGCAATCTTTGACTTGGCTATCGGCGGATTCGGTAACTATGATACCTTTAAAGAAAGGTCTATCGTACCCGAATACATGGCAGATAAATTAGGTCATTTGTAGAAAGATATTTCTACTTCTAACTTTGCGGTAGATGTATCCGAAGCATTGTGGAAGTGTGGGTTTGATATTAGTGCGAAAAAGATTGACTGGGCATTACAGAAGAACTTCTCTAACTGTGCAAAATACGCTACTGCGATTTATGATTTAGGAAAGAAAACATTCAACCCTAAAGAATTCAATGAGCGTATTGCCCGTGGTTATGATAAGAATGATTCTACCGGGTCGATGGTCGCAGGATTAAAGGACGATATTCCGAGTCCGTTTAATCTGGTAAGCGGTACGTTCGCAACAAATCGTTCTACGTTTAAATCAATTTCTGACTTCTATGAGAATTATAAGAAGTACAAGAAATTGTCTTCTGACGAAGCGTCCATGTCTAAGGAAGATAAGCGTACGTGGAAACGTTACGAACAGGCGTATAAAAAGGATATGACATTTAGAAAGCAACTTCGTGCAATTAAACAAGATAGAACATTGACGGGTAAATAGAAACGTGAAAAGGCAGGTAAGATATTTAAACAACAAATTAAATTGGCGAAGTGGGCAGAAGGATAATAGGGAGTCGCAAGACTCCCTATATTTTTTGAGGTGATTAC
>OCVV011318012.1_pt1 | contig 10730 bp, 10 predicted proteins | sample 1539721 | NCBI WGS metagenome assembly OCVV01 (sample SAMN02144230, study PRJEB22623) | gut metagenome | biome: sheep rumen | host: Ovis aries | place: New Zealand
TACATTTCCATCGATGAAAGATAAATTAAAGATTTTACATTTTTTTCTTTAGCAATCGATAATACATTTTTAGTTCCACCTACAATAGAATCAATTGTTTCAACTGGTTTTTCAATAAAGAATTTTGATTTAGTTGGTGAAGCACCATGAATAATATAATCAACTTTTCCTTCATAAGAGAATGTTTCTACTGAATTTTCAACATATTCAATCACATCCGATTCACCAAATAAAGCATTCGCTTTAGAAATACTTCTAACTACAAGAACAATCTTGATATTTAAACAATCTTGTTCATTTTTTAAAAGTAAAGCTTTAACTAGAATAGATCCAAGTAACCCAGTTCCTCCAGTAATTAGAATTGTTGAATCTTTGAATTTATTAAAATCGATATATGACGACTTACAAATATGTTCAATGTCTCTCAATAATACTGAATTAGAAATATTCATTTTAGTCTCCTTATCTGTCAATTCCAAACGTTTCTTTATCCTCTTTTAACTGAAGATAAGCTTTAAAAGTATAAACATCTTCAGGAGTTGTAATTTTTAAATTACCCCTATTTCCATCTACAAGATGTGCTTTCATTCCTAATGTACGAATGATTGTGCATGCATCAACCATATTCTTATAGCCATTCGCACTATTTCTAATCTTATTATGCGCATCCAAAATATCTTTCAAATAAAAACTTTGTGGAGCTTGACCAAGAAAGGTGTTATCTCTAATTGTAACAGAATCAACAACATCATGATCTTCACTTACCATAATTGTTTCATAAGCAGGTACTGAAGTAATAGCATTGCCATTCTTCTTGACACCTTCAATATTATTAGTTATAACCTTTTTTTCTACAAATGGTCTTACACCATCATGTAATAAAACAATAGAATCTCCTGAATTTTCTTCACTAGCTCTAACTAGAAGTCGATAAATTGTATCTTGAGCAGAGTCACCGCCACCAATAACATCTACTACTTTTGAATACTGACCTTTTTCAACATGCTTTTTTACATAAGGAATCCATTCATCAATAGTTGAGATATAGATTTTATCAATATCTTCATGATTTTGAAATAAATCTAAAGTATGAAATAAAATTGGTTTCCCATTAATCTTTAAAAACTGTTTTGGTAAAGATGCTTTCATTCTTGTTCCTTTACCACCTGCAAATATTAATGCTATATTCATATGTTATCCTCTTTTCTACTTAGAAAGTGTAGTATACTTTCCGAAGTCTAAAACTGTATAATAATGTTTTTCTCTCTTTTCTACTGGTGGAATCTCCATATAATCACCATACAAATTAGAAAGATATGTATCATAATCATGTGGAATTTTCACACTAATGTCTTCAAATTTAGTTTCATATACAGGAAAATAAACAGAGGAAGGTTGTATTTCTCCGTTATATTGTTTTCTTCCTGTTGGAACAGTAACATAAGATGTCTTTTTGTTTAATTGAACAAATTTATCATATTTATTATACCAAACTTCATAAGAACGAAAAGATAATAATTTACCTGTTGCCTTAACAACAAATGAAGTGATTTTCTCAACTAAGGTATCTGAATTATAGTAAGGATTATTCTCAAGTTTACTTTGATTCAAAAATGTCGAAATAGCAACATATTTATATAAATTAGCAAATATACCTTTAATCTTTCTAATAAAAGAATTATTCGATGCATTTTCAATAGGGAAAACATCTATAGAAACACCTTTTTTCATGAAATCATTCTCATGTGCTTCTTGTAAAAGCGTACCTTTTAAAGAAACCTTCAAAAACAAATTGCTTACACGATGTTTTCCATCAGGTACAAATAACTCATACTTATCAGGAAATTCTTTATCAAATAATTCAATGAATTTATTATAATCATCACGATACATATTTAAATCCATATCATCATCCCAAGGAATAAAGCCTCCATGTCTAATGGCACCAAGAACACTTCCGCCACCTAGCATGCAAGTCAATCCATTTTTTTCGCATACGTATTGAATATCTTTAAAAATCATCATCTGAATATTACGTAATTGATGAAGTTCTTTTTCCGATAACTCTATTACTTTTGAATTCATTAATTGTTCCTCCTGTTATGAGTATCTGCTTACTCTTACAAGTCTATAAATCTTTTTAAGATACTGCTGTGATATAAATGGCAATTTAACTAAACATCCCATCAACGCAATATATTTTTTACTATTTAAACAATCTAAAGCCTTATTAAACACTTCATTAGCCTTATTATATCTATCTGAAGATTTTTTATTTAAATGTTTTTCTACAAAAAGTTTTGCTTCTGCCAATGAAGCAATTTCACCCTTTTTATATTTATTTGTAATAAACTGTAAATATAAAAATTGTTCATATAAATTAGATCGAGAAATACTATTTTTTGTTACACGGTAATTTAATACTGTATTATTATAGTTTGAAATTTTAAAACCTTTTAATACTGCTCTTAATGTAAAATCAGTATCTTCACAAAGAGGAATTAATCTATAACCTTCTAATTTTTTAAATACTTCAGTCTTACCAAACCATGTTGGATGAGAAATCACCTGATTATAGCGTAAGGCTTTTTTTATATTATCAAAATCTTGTGGAACACTCTTTATGCTATAGATTAAATTTCCTTCTTCATCAATCATATTTGATAACCCACCAATCAAATCATAACCATTGTTTACCAAGTACTCTAATTGTTTTTCTAATCTATCAGGCATAGAGACATCATCAGCATCCATCCTAGCTATATACTCACCATTAACTAAAGTTAGAGCCTTATTCAATGTCTTAGCAAGACCTAAATTTTCTTCATTGATGTAAAAACGTATACGATTATCTTTTTTGCAATAGTCATTCAACAAATCAATTATATCCTGGTTAGAAGGATTATCTAATAGAAAAATTAATTCGAAATCTTTATAAGTTTGATTTAAGATAGAATTAATTGACTCCTTTAAATAATGAATTTCTTCCTTATATCCTGACATAATAACTGATATTTTAGGCATATTGATTTCCTCCTAACAGTCTTAATTAAAATTATCTACTTCTCTATTATATTCATACTTAATCACGATATTTCTTAAAAAACTTTAACTATATTACTTATACATTTTTCTAATACATCTAATTAAGAAGTTGAAAGCAAAGCCTGGCATAATTGCAAGCAATAGTTCAAATTTAGAGATATCTGGTGATACACTTCTATACTTGAACAAATTGATGACATTATGTTTTAAACGCGCATTGTCAAATATCTCTGCTTCTTTCATTCCTTCAAAAGTTCCATACTTTTCTTTTAATGCGTTTAGTACCTCATGATGAGGTATAACACGATGATTGTAATAGTCTTTTTTATTGTCTATTCCAGCCAAAACCCCACTGACATTTTTGCCATGTCTTCTATAATCTACCAATGGTTCATCAATAAATGAAATTTGACCTTCAATACTAGCACAACATAAAGCCCATTTATCATGTCCAGTATATGAACATATAGGAACTATTGATCTAATAAAATCACCCCTACCTACTAATGTCATTCCAACGGCATAAGTAGTAAATATGGTATGTTTTGTAATTTTATCTCCTGTTTTCCAAATATCCCAAGGTTTAGAATGATTATCCCTATATTTTTCTTCCATAACATTATCATCTTGGTCAATTATTCGTCGATCAGAAGAAACGAGTAAAGTATCATCTTTTTCTAATGTTTCTACACATTTTTTTATTTTATCTTCATGCCAAATATCATCTTGATCACAAAAAGCAATATAATCTCCAGTTGAAAAAGAAATAAGTTTTTCAAAAGCTTTAGTATAACCTAAATTTATGCTCTCATAATCTACGAACACTACTTCAAAATTTGTAATGTATCGTTTAATAAAACTACGGTCTACCCTATTGTCTATACAATCATCAAATACAAAAAGCTTTATATTTTCATAAGTCTGATTATTTAATGAAATTAACTGTTTTTTTAAATAGTCCAAGTTAGGATTATAAACAGAAAGTAAAATGTCAACTTCTTTCAACACTTTACAAACACCTCCATTTTTAAATCTTTATACGTTGCTTATCGATAAACAACTTTACATAAAATATATAATAGGTGATAAGCCTTAAGCATCAACAAATCATAAACAACTTTAGATTTAAAATCCAAACTTGATTTTAAAATTTTTGACTCTACAAGATACTTTCTTGATTCAGTAGCAATTTCTTTAAAGAAGTTATACGGACAAGTATTCCCAAATGCAAATCCAGCTATTATTGTTTCATTAACAAAATTCATAACTGTTGTTGAATACATTCTATAGTCATAATCACGTACCTTACGTTCAATCATTAAAGCTCTTTCTTCTTTAGCTGCTTTATAGATTCCATCAATTCTATTTTTATTAATTTTAGCCGAAGAACTATGTTCAAAACGTCTCATCCAAACATAATAACTATGTGGATTCATTGCAATGACATTCGCATATCTTAATGTAGCCATGTTGAATAATGTATCTTCATGTCCATGTCGAAGTGTTTCATCAAATCTAATATTATGTTCATCTAGAAATGACTTTTTAAACATTCCTGTCCAAACACCATTACTATGTCTGATTTCCCTATAATTTTTAAAGATTTCATCTCCAGTAAATGCAATCTCTCTTTCAGGAGCATAAATATCTGATGAAACAGTTTTTCCATTATTAATTACGTAGTATTCACGGCCAAATCTTACAACATCAGCATTATATTTAATACCAATATTATAATTATCAGCAACGAAACCTTTACGACAAATATCATCATTATCCATGAAGGTAACATATTCACCTTTTGCTTTATCTAAAGCAAAGTTTCTAGCTGAACACATACCACCATTTTTTTTGTGATACACAACAATTTGTGGATATTCTGCAGCTAATTCATCACATATTTTTCCACTATTATCAGTTGATCCATCGTCTATTAACATAATTTCATAATCATCACATTCTTCATGTACTAGACACTCAACCGCTTTTCTTAAATAATTTTCAGAATTATAAACAGGTATAATAACACTAACTTTCATCTAATTCTCCTTTATATTTTTAACTCAAATAATTTATATGATTTATATTTTTCATTTGATTGCAATACGACTTTGTGATGATGAGATTCTAAAGTATCAGCGACGTATTCATTAGTAACAAATAGATACTGAATTTTATATTTCTTTAAAAGAGGTAAAATTTCATCATAAGTAACTGAGTTATTTAAGAACTTGTTTAATTGAATAAAATGCAATCTATTAATTGGTCCATATTTCTTTGAAGTTAATCCGTAAACATTATCATCAGGAAATGCTAGTACAATATTCTTTGATGACATTAAAAAATAATCACCTTTAATAGTATGAAAATCCCAATCAAATTCTACTGGGAACATTAATAAGTAATGTCCATCAGGCTTACTGTTAAAATATTCACCAACATCATGAATAACATCAGGAACCATATAATCGTTATTTAAAGAAATACCAAACTCATAGTTATAAGTTGTTTTAACTGATGCTAAAGATAATGCAGTAGTTTTTGATCTGATTAAATAAGGTACTCCAATTGAACTAACTGAAATGCATATAATTATCAAAGGAATCATTCTATTTATAGAATAACGCTCCAAAATCATAACAAATATAATTCCTGCCAACACTAAAGATATAATTTGAATAGAACTGATAAATCTTTTAACAACGAACCCAAGATTAAATGATGTTAAAAGTACAATTCCATTAAACATACAGAAATATATTATGAAGAAAATAAACATCAACATAAGTAGAATTGGGTTATGTAATTTGTTTTTAGAAAGAACGTTTAATAAAATAAACTCTATAGGTAAAATAATAAACGTGATGCTAGTTGAAATAGATAATTTATACCATTGTTCATAATCACTTACTATTCTTCTATATAAATAAACATGTCTTAAGGACACAAATCGTAAACCTGTATTAATAACCAGCAATATAGCAAAACATATAAAAAATACGATAATTAAAGACAATCCTGAATTAATCTGATTTTTAAATTTATTTGAAAAATAGTCATTAAAAACCAAGAATAGATATGAAAGCCCAATCATGCAAAATGGCACTGTCATAATTGTAGAAAAAGAAATTAAACTTGCTGATAGAAGACCAATAAATATTATTTTCTTTAATGAGAAAGACTCATAAAGCTGCTCAAATGCTATAAGATAAAGCGGTAAAGATATCATTCTCACTAATGCGCCACCATAGAACATTGATGTAGTAATTTGCCATAAATCATACATATCTATTCTAAATGGGTTATCTGAAAAAGTAAGTAGACCAATTGGAATCATCAAAATAGCCAATCCAACCAATGCATATTGTGATTTCTTACTTTTAAAAATTCTATCGATAAACATCTTATACACAAAGAATGTAATTATATAGTTAGTTGCACTCATTGTGATTTTAGCAAAGAAAGGAACATAGATGTGGAAAATACTTGCTAAATATGCATACACTAATTCAAATGAATTAAATAATCTACTTACATCTACTCCACCTTTTGTTAATAGAGCACCAGTAAAGAAATTCTCATTATCAATGGCTGATGTACCAATGGAATGAACCATTTTACTAATATAATAACGATCATCGTACCCAATTGTATAAAAAGTGATTGTATTCATCATATAAAGGAATATGAAACAAATAGCAAGGAAATACACATACCAATTTCTTTTTATATGATCCTTAATAAGCTCCTTATTCCATGAACAAGATGTTTTTATTCTACCAGTTCTATATATTCTTAAAACGCAAAGTACAAATATAATAATATGCAGAATACTCATACCCATCACAAATATATTCCAACTTAATTTAAATAGTTTACATGGAACTGTAATAACTGTACTAAGTAAAAAATAAGATAAAAATCCATATACTATTTTATGGGAAAATCGATTTGGATAAGAAAAAAAAGATATAACATAATCACCAATAAGATAGAAATATGTGAACATCACTACAAAGAATAACAATGTCAATAACCAGTTCATTACATAATCCCCCTTTATTTTTACTGATTTACTTAAGCTTGTTATTCTCTTTTAATATTGCTATTTCTTGAATTAAATTCTTTTGTTTTTCCTCTAATTTTGAAACCTTAGTAAATAAAATATAATTTAATACAATAAGCATGAACAAAACAGCAGCAAAAACTATATTTGAAATTGAAATAACCGAGAATAGCCCACCTACAAAGTAAGCAATTTGTGGAAAAATACTCAATACTAGTAACGCAATTGAAAGTAATAACCATCCCATTGCATAATCTGATCTTAATTTATTCTTTCTAACATTCTTAATAATATAAACAAAAAATAAAAATGATACTACAATTAAACCTACCCTTAAATTTAAACTCATGTTAGCCTCCATTAATTAAAGAAAATAATAGTCATTAAGACTTTAAACATATATTTGATAGAATTACCAATATTAGAGTATGCACTTACCCCACCTTGACGATCTCTCATCTGTACTTGAACTTCTTTAACTTTTGCTTTTCTTTTTATTTCAAAAGCTAATGTATCAGGTTCTGGTGATCTATTCATATTAAATCCATAATCCTTCAACATTTTTCTATTTAACATTCTCATTCCACTTGTTGGATCTTTAATTGTTTTTCCTGTAGTTAATCTAATCATAAAACTAATCAAACGACTACCTAGCATTCTTGCACTAAATTCTTTTGGCATTTCAACAAATCTAGATCCAATTACAATGTCATAGCCTTCTTCAATTCCGTGAAGAAGATTTTCAATATATTCTGGTAGATGTTGACCATCTCCATCAAACTGTACTGCAGCATCATACCCCTTATAGTATGCATACTTATAACCAGTTTGAACTGCACCTTGCAACCCAAGGTTAACTGGTAAATCTAGATAGTTATACCCTTCTCTTTCTAAAATCTCTTTAGTACTATCTTTAGAACAGTCATTGATTACAATATAGTCACAAAATGGTGCTTTTTCTTTTAGCTCTTCAATAACCTGTTTAATACTTTCTTCCTCGTTATACGCAGGAATGATTGCTAATACTTTCATTGCTTTTCTCACTTTCTTTTTCTTATAATATTTAATGATTCATCATTTGAAATAAGGAGTAATCCTAAATAAATAACTGCCGCAAAGAATACTTGTAAAACAGTTAAATATATGTGACTCCCTAACATTTTATATAGAATGACCCCTGGAATCATTGCTATAACTGAAAAGATAAAATACTTAAATCCTAATTTAATAATACCATTAATCTTTATATTTTTAAGCATGTAATAATACTGAATTAACGTAACACTGTACTCTGCAACTAGTGTACCAACAACAGCCCCATACACCCCCATAACTGGTATAGTTAAATAATTTATAATTACATTAATAATAGCTGAAAAAATACTTGATACAGTTAAATATCTAGTATTTTGTGTAGGTATCAAATACTGATTTGCAGAAATACTTGATAACCCTCTTGCAATTATAATTGGAGATAGAGTAATCATGATAGGTGCTACCATATCATATCCTTTACCATAAAACCAAGGTACAAATCCAGTAGAAATCGTAATTATACCTAATGTCATCGGTAAAGTTAAAAGTAGTGTATACTTAACAGCTAAAGAAATACTATTATTTAAACCTTTATAATCTTCATTTGATACATAAGTGGAGTTTTTAGGCAACATTACTAATGAAACTGCCGAAATAATTGTAACAGGAACTTTATTTAATTTATCTGCTTGATCATAAAATGCAATAAGAGATAAATTACTTGTTAAATTTTCCAACATTATTTTATCCATTTGGAAATATACCATTGTCACAATTTGTGGTAATGCTATTTTTAAGGTTGGAGAAAGATGTCTTGTTAAACATAAATTTTTTAAATTAGGAGTTACTAATAATTTTGCTAATTTTGGATAACACCAAATAACACCTAACAACTGACATAGCCCCATTAAAGTGATGTATTTCCATAAGTCGTTTTGTGTCTTTACAAACAAGAAAATACTAGCAATGCTCAATGATTTAATAAGAACTGTTCTTACAACAACACTTTTAAAATCTTCAATTCCATTAAAGAACCAAATTACATCTAAGAAATATCCTGCAAACCAAATAAGTTGATAAATGGTAAATGTAGAATAAACCTTATTATTCATAAATAACGCATAGAAACATGCAACAACAAAGAATAAAATAGTTCTTAAAATAATTATCTCAAAGAAAATCTTAGAACGTTTTTCTTTATCATCCTTAACATATGCAATTTCACGAATCGCATAATTTGTGAGTCCTATAGATCCAACTACCGATAAAATTTCACTGACCGAAGAAATATAACCATAAATTCCTAAATTATAAGGTCTTAATACTCTAGAAATATACGGTGATGTAACTAAAGGAACAATAACTGTCATAAGTTGTGCTGCACAACTATAGAAAATGTTAGAAATGGTTTTTTTCATTTTATTAACTCCTATTAATGGATTTCATTAATATAGAAACGTGTAGCAATATTTTTCACTTCTGTCTCTTCTGTATCAATTTTAGCAAGATATTCACGTAATAATCTTGTAGATAACTTATTACCAAATCGATCAAAAATATGTTCTAAATTACTATGTTTCGTTACATAATCGCTATTCGCCATAAAAATTATATTATTAAAATCTCTGAATGCTTTTTTGTCGTCTTTTAAAATCCCTACATTACCTTTTTCCATCATTGGATCTGTTGCATCACATGTAATCACATCAGCATATCCTGATAATATATTCAATTCTTTTTGATCATACTTTTGTGAAGTGATTGACTTCCACTTCATTTGTCCATATTTTTCATTAAATCTTTTTTCACCATATGATGTACCTTTATAAGATTCATCATATGCAAACTTTAAAAATGGTGCATTCTTCTTTAAGTCTGATATTTTTTTTATCTTATAATATTCTGCAATTTTTCTATCTATTGCAAAACCTAATGATGAACTTGCTAGAGTTTTTCCTAAAACAACCGTATTATGCTGTTTCATACCTCTACAGACAAGCTGATATTTTTTTGTACCAAAAACATTATCATTTCCATTTAAGATATTTTTGTAAACATTATCTAAATATCCTGAATATAAATCGATAGAACCATCTTCCAATTTCTTTTGAAGATCTTCAGATTTTAAATAGTATTTTCTTTCTACTTTATATCCATTTTCTTCAAGAATATAAGACATTACTTGAGCAATAAATACATCTCTAACCTCCGAAGAAGACGCAAGAGTTATAATTTTATCACTTGAAACTCTTGAACAACCTGGAATTAAAATTGCGACAAGCAAAATACATATTAACTTTTTCATATTTCTCTTAACACCTCATTATTAAGATTTATGTAATAAGAATAATTTATTATCTTTATCTATCTGTATTAATTCATAACCAGATTTACTTAGCGCTTTTGCAGCTTGACTAGATGAAACAACTAGATAATCAATCTTATATTTTTTTATCACATATTGAATATTCTTTTCTACATTCCCTTGTGAGAAATTCATCAACAAATCATATTCCTCATTATCCATAATCCCTGCACCATTAGGTACAAAAGAATGATAATTATCTTTAGGATAGACAAGCTC
>OCVV011360133.1_pt1 | contig 10727 bp, 9 predicted proteins | sample 1539721 | NCBI WGS metagenome assembly OCVV01 (sample SAMN02144230, study PRJEB22623) | gut metagenome | biome: sheep rumen | host: Ovis aries | place: New Zealand
TTAGAATTATTAACTAAATTAAACATAATTGTTGTATCAGTTTCAGAAACAAATTCAAAAGTATACCCTTTCTTGCCGTGTGCACTTTCTAACATATACTTATATTCATCAATTGTATCTACATCACCATCAACTACATTATCCTTATTAATTTGCGTACCTTCAAAATTAGTAACAGGATTATTATCAGGAGGAGCAATAGCTAAAGGTTTACGTAGTAATACATTGTAAATAATAATTATTATTAAAACAATTAAAACTAGAACAATACTAATAATTCCAATTCTATATTTATTTTGCTTATCCATGAATTACCTCCTAACTACATGAATCATCATTATAATCAAATGTCTTTTTTCCACTATTTGTACAATTTCCGACATTATCACAAACGTACCAATAAGTACGAACATTTTGACCACTAAGTTTAGCACAACTGCTGTTTATTACACTATAGTACAAATTACCATCCCAATGCATATGTCCACCCAAAGACCAATACCAATCTTTTTCTGATGCAAGTTTAATATCACTTTTATCCAAGGCATAGTTATTCTTTTTAGTTGAACAAGAATTAGTTCCACCAGAACATAATTTTTTATAACAATATTCAAGTCTAGAATTATCAGAAGAAAGACCTGATTCATCATCTTTCCATTTACTACCAATAGTAACTCTTCCAGAATAATTGTGTTTAGATAATTCGCATCCCTTATATGATGGTCCAATCTTATCAACAAAAACATTTACAGGACAAACTCTATAGTTACCAGCATTATCTGAAATAGTAATATTATCTGTCTCTTTAGTAGAAGTATATTTATTAGAAAACTTAGCTTTTGTACAACCACTACCATTAGTTTCACTACAGTCAACAGAAACAGTACGATCATCTTTAGTCCACTTATCCGTACCATCATTCTCACCGCATGCTGGTGCTTCTTTATCATGCTTAACATAATACTCACAAGTATTTGTATTACCAGCATTATCACTTATTTGAACGCTATCTTTCTCAATTGTATTTTCATCATTATAGGTATTATCATAATTTGCCTTTACGCACCCACTTGTTCCAGTATCATTACAAGAAACAGAAGTACTTACATCACCATTTGTCCAATTCTTATTTTCTTTATTAATCTTACATGTTGGAGCAATCCTATCCATTTTAAATTTAACAATTACTGAAGAAGTTAGAGAAACACTATCAGTAACTGCAAGTTTAGCATAACGGTATCCATCACCAGTCATTTTAAGTGAAAAAGTTCCACTGCTTTTATTAGGATCACTAGTATTATTAGTTAAAGTATTATATTTAGAATCACTCTCACTAGTAGCACCAGAAGCATTTTCAGAAATAGTTAAATTGTGGATAGGACTAGTATCAGAATAACTTCCTTCAATAATTAAACCATTTGGATAATTACTCTTGTTTAACCATCCGTTAGAAGCATTTTTAGTAACATTAATAGTTTTATTAGTATCACCATGTTTAGCAGAACCTTGTGCAATAGGATCTCCATCTTTATTTCCACTACTATTCAACTTATAAACTTTAATAGTTAATGTAGGAGCAGTTCTATCTATAAAGACATTTACATCACATTTCTTAAAATTACCATTTTTATCATATATAACAATTTGATCTTTACCAATATCTGAAGTATATTTCTTAGAAAAAGAATCTCTTGCACACCCAACACTACTATTAGTACTTACACACTTTACAGAAACAACTTTTTCACTGCTACTCCAATCTATAGAACTATTTGTTGCCTCACCACAAGCTATATATTGACTTGAAGTATCATTTTTATTTCCTCCACCAGAATAATCATGAGATTTAGAGATTGATTTAGATACGCCTAATCCATTAACCGCAGTAATAGTAACTTTAATTTTAGAAGGAACATAAGAAGTTAAATCAATATCCCTGCCAATAATACTTTCAGTCTTAAAAGAGTCAAAATATTCACTTTGATAAACTATTTTATTATTTGAGTAAATTACATAATTATAAGAAACAATACCATAATTATCATCTTGCATCTTTATTGAAGCTTTTGCACTAACCATTTTATCAGTAAAAGAAATATCAAAATTCTTAAAAGAACTATTAGATGCAAGTGGATCACTATAATAAGGTTCACAAGACAGATAAGGAACATAATAATAATCATCTTGATACTTAAATATCTGAACATAAGAAGCATTCTCATCACAATTATGTTTTTGATAATTAACAACCTTATCAATATATTTATTCTTAACTAAATCTTTCAAAGGTACCTTTAAAGTTTGACCACTAACCTTAGGTAAATATTGAGGATTCTTCTCCGCATAACTTCTAGCAGCAACTACCATATTATCTTCTTGAGATATATAATACTGTTTTTGCCCACGCTTAATTACACTACTAATTCCAATGATAGAAATAGTAGTTAATATACCAAGAATAGTAATAGCTGCTAACAACTCTACTAAAGTAAATCCTCGTTTAAACTTGATAATCTTTTTATTAAAGTTAAACAATTTAGAACTTTTCTTTTTATCTTTATTTTTTTGTAATTCTACTTTATCCATAAACATCCCTCAACTATCCTAACATAACTATTATACAAAAAACATTAAAAAAGTTCAAAAAAAAATACGTAAAATACGTATTATTTTTTTGTTTTTCCCCTAAAAGCATCTAAATCGTCAACAACGCCATCTTGATCATTACTTTTAGCCTTATCATTACTATTATTAGTTACTAATGTAAGAATTCCTACTAAAGCAATAACCGCAATAATCACACCACAAATAATAAATAAACTCTTATTTTGTTCTTGAATTAAGGTATTCTTCTTTGTCTTATTATCTGTTTTCTTAGCCATACTATTCACCTCTATTATCATTATAACCTATCAAAAGAAAAAAGAAAAGAGAAGTTTTACTTCTCTATTCATTATTTTTAACAAACTTATCAAAATTAGAAATTTCTGTTGTATCTAAATCAGTCATAGCAAGTTGATCAATAAGTTTCTTTTGATCTCTACTAATCTTTTTAGGAGTATATACTTTAAATACAATAAACATATCACCTTTATGACGACTATATTTATTATCTACACCTTTACCACGAATACGTTGTTTATCTCCACTATCAGTACCAGCAGGAATATTAATCTTAACGTTTCCATATAGTGTAGGTATTTCTTTTTTGCATCCAGTAATGGCATCAACCATATTAATTGGAACTTCCAAATAAATATCATCATTATCACGAATAAAATATTTGTGTTCTCCTACAACAAATTCTAAATATAAATCTCCATTCTCTCCACCATTAACACCAGGACCACCTTTTCCGCTAACACGTTGTCTGTCTCCTGTATTAATACCAGCAGGAATGTTAATAGTTAAACGTTTATTTTTCTTAACGCGTCCTTTTCCATTACATTCACTACATTTTCTTTTAAATGTCTTACCTTTTCCATTACACTCAGGACAAGTAGTCTTAGACATAAAAGAACCAAGAATAGTACTTTGTTGAGTAGTAACAGTACCAGAACCATGACAGTTAGAACATGTCTCACTATCAAATCCTCCAGCACCACGACAGTTATCACACTCTTCTACTACATCGACATTAAACTTCTTCTCACATCCATATATTGCTTCATCAAATGTAATATCCATACGCATAAGAACGTCATTACCACGAGCACTTCTTGAACGGGCATTTCCTCCTCCACTAAAGTTAGAAAATCCTCCACCGAATCCGCCACCAAAGATAGAATCAAAAATATCACCAAAATCAAAGTCACCTGCATCAAAGCCACCTTGGAATCCACCGTAACCACCGGCTCCTCCAGCTCCTGAAGCACCTACTCCAGCATGACCATATTGATCATACATCTTACGCTTATTCTCATCAGATAGAACAGAATAAGCCTCTTGTGCTTCTTTAAACTTCTCAGCAGCATCAGGATTATCTTTATTTAAATCCGGATGGAATTCCTTTGCTTTCTTACGAAATGCACTTTTAATTTCTTGTTCAGAGGCATTCTTATCAATACCTAAAACCTCATAATAATCACGCTTTGTTGCCATAGCACATCACCTCTTTATATTGAATGAAGTAGTCCAAAAGGACTACTTACACTCTTAATCTTCTTCAACATCTGCTTCTTTTACATCGTCATCTTTTTTCTTAGAAGACTTCTCTTCATCAGCACCTGAATTATCAGATTCTGCTTGAGCAGATTTTGCAGCTTCTTCATAAACTTTAGCAGATAATGCCATAGCTTTTTCTTGAAGTTTTTCTTTATATTTCTTAATATCATCAATATCATTCTTTTCTAGAGCTTCTTCTAGATCTTTCATGATATCTTCAGCTTCTTCTTTATCCTTAGAATCAACTTTATCTCCTAAGTCTTTAATAGCTTTCTTAGTTTGGAATACTAATTGTTCAGCTTCATTCTTAGCTTCAGCTTCTTCCTTACGTTTTTCATCAGCTTCTTTATTTTCTTCAGCTTCTTTTCTCATTCTTTCAATTTCATCATCAGTTAAATTAGTACTTGATGTAATTGTAATAGATTGTTCTTTATTAGTTCCTAAATCTTTAGCTTTAACATTAACAATACCATTTGCATCAATATCAAATGTAACTTCAATTTTTGGAACTCCTCTAGGTGCAGGTGGAATATTAGCAAGTTGGAAGTTTCCTAAAGTCTTATTATCTGCAGCCATTGGTCTTTCACCTTGTAAAATGTGAATATCAACAGCAGGTTGATTATCTGCAGCTGTAGAGAATACTTCTGTACGAGATGCAGGGATTGTTGTATTACGAGGAATTAATGTAGTCATAACTCCACCTAATGTTTCAAGACCTAAAGATAATGGAGTAACATCTAGTAAAACGATATCATTAACATCACCTGTTAAAACTCCACCTTGAATAGCAGCACCCATAGCAACTACTTCATCAGGGTTAACTTCACGGCTTGGTTCTTTACCTAATTCTTTAGTAATTAAATCATATACCATAGGGATACGAGTAGAACCACCAACAAAGATTACTTTGTCGATATCATTCTTAGTCATCTTAGCATCTTTTAATGCTTTCTTAACTGGATCTAAAGTAGATTCTACTAAATCACTAATTAAATCTTCAAACTTAGCACGAGATAATGTTACGTCTAAGTGTAATGGTCCACCATCTTCTCCTTGAGTAATGAATGGAGCACTAATTTGTGTAGAAGTTACACCAGATAAATCTTTCTTAGCTTTTTCAGCAACTTCTTTTAAACGTTGCATAGCCATTTTATCTTTAGATAAATCTACACCATTTTCTTTCTTAAATTCTTTAACTAAGTATTCAATGATTCTTTCATCGAAATCATCTCCACCTAAGTGGTTATTACCATTAGTAGCTTTAACTTCGAATACACCATCACCTAATTCAAGGATAGATACATCGAAAGTACCACCACCTAAGTCATAAACAAGAATTGTTTGACCTTCTTCTTTTTCAAGACCATAAGAAAGTGCAGCAGCTGTTGGTTCGTTGATAATACGTTCAACTTCTAGACCAGCAATCTTACCAGCATTCTTAGTAGCTTGTCTTTGACTATCTGTGAAATATGCAGGAACTGTAATAACAGCTTTATCTACTTTTTCACCTAAATAACTTTCTGCATAATCTTTAATGTAAGAAAGAATCATAGCAGAAACTTCTTCTGGAGTATATTTCTTTCCTTCTAGTTCAACTTTTTTATCAGTACCCATTAAACGTTTAATTGAAGATACTGTATTTGGGTTAGTAATTGCTTGACGTTTTGCATTGTCACCAACAATTCTTTCACCATTCTTAAATGCAACTACAGATGGAGTTGTTCTTCCTCCTTCTGGATTAGGAATAACTTTTGGAGCACCAGCCTCTAAGACTGCACAACAAGAGTTAGTTGTACCTAAATCTATACCAATAATTTTACTCATATATCATCTCTCCTTATTTTACTTTTGATTTACTTTAACACTAGCTGCACGAATTACACGATCATATAATTTATAACCTTTTTGTAATACCTCAATTACAGCTTCGTTTTCCATCTCTTCTACATGATCTGTAAGAAGAGCTTGCTCTAAACTAGGATCAAATATTTGTCCTTGTCTAGATATTTCTTCAACACCATAATTTTTTAATGTAGATGCTAAAGAAGAATATATCATTTTAAATCCTACTAAGAATTTAGATAACTCATCAGTAAGATTATTATCATCTAACTTAATAGCTCTTTCAAAATTATCAATTATAGGAACTAAATCCGTAATTAGATTTTGATTTGAATACTTCAATAAATCAGAAACCTCTTTATCTTTACGAGTTCTATAATTAATAAGTTCAGCTTGTGTTCTTTTAACTTGATCAACAAGCTTTTTATTTTCTTCTTCTAAAGCAAGAATCTGTTTTTCTAAATCAGCCATTGCTTCATTCTTTTTATCTTCTTCAACCTCTTGTGGTTGTTCAACGTTTTTTTCTTCTTGTTGTTGTTCAACGTTTTTTTCTTCTTGTGGTTGTTCAACGTTCTTTTCTTCTTGTAATTCTTCTACGACTTGTTTCTTCTTCATAACGACCTACCTTTCAATATTCTCTTTCATGTACTCTAACATTCCAACAACTCGGTCATATTCCATTCTCTTAGGTCCAATAATTGCAATTGTACCCTCTTCATTTCCATTCTTGAAACGAGTCTTAATAACCGTTACGTCATCGTCAATCTTACTTTCTCCTCCGATGTATACTTTAATGTTATTATCTCCATCTTCTTCAATACTATTAAGTATGTCTTTATCTTCTAATTTATTAAAGACATTTTTAATTTTCTCAATATTATTAGAAAATTCAGGTTGTTCTAACATCTTTGTTCTACCCATAACATTAACATCATGAGAAGAATAATCATTAAATACATGATAGAAAGCGTTGTATAGTTGCTCATGTTGTTTTACATAATTTCCTATAATAGGTTTAATTTCGAACTCTAATTTAGCACTAACTTCATCAATTGGAGTTCCAGATATAAGATTATTGATTAAACTTACAGTCTTCTTTACTTCTTCAGTAGATACATCTTTTAACTTTATACTCTTATGTTCTACATGTCCTTTATCAGTAACAATAACGACTACCATACTTTCTTCATCAATAGGAACTACTTCTATTTGTTTTAAAAGGTTCTCATGAGAATTACCACCAAGAATAACGGTAGTATAATTGGTCATATCAGATATTATTTGCAAACTTTGAGCAATCGTATCTGATAAGGCAAGTTGTTGATTTTTGAAGACAATTTGTAGTCTCATCATATCTTCAGCATTCATTTTCTTAAGTTCCATTAAGTTATCTACGTAGAAACGATAACCCGCTTCACTAGGAACTCTTCCTGAAGATGTATGAGTCTTTTCAAGTAATCCTAAGTCTTCCAAAGCAGACATTTCATTACGAACTGTTGCACTGGAGCATTTTAAAACCTTCGATAAGATTTTAGAACCAACAGGTACAGGTTCTTTAATATACTTCTCAACGATGTATTTTAAAATTTTACTTTGTCTTTCAGTCAACATAACATCAACCTCCTAGCACTTATTTCATCCAAGTGCTAATAATATTCTATTACTCTTTTTAGCACTTGTCAACTATTTGTGCTAATAAAAATTAAAAAGAAAAAAATATAGTAATAATAACTATATTTTTCTAATAAACTGCATTAATTATTTTAAAACGTTGCGCATTATTTTGATAATTTGCCCCATTCGCAGCTAATGATTTTAAACTCTTAGTAGTATTAAAACTAGAATCTAAGAAGCTTGTATAAGAAGCATCAGAAGCAGACAATCTAGTATTAAATCCAGATACTATATAGAATGTACCACTACCGCCATCTTGAAACTTCCATTTTTCCCAATCAAAACCACCTACACGACTACCAACAAACTCAGCTATATTAATATCACTACCACTATATTCCGCACCATCTGCTATTTGAAGTGTATTATTATTGTTAAGATCTATTAATGATGAAATTTTATAGAACCCATTACCTAAAGAGTTAATAGACCATTTTTGATTATTATCTCCAGTAAACAAACGTAGTTTAACTGTATTATCACCTGTTTTAGTTAAGAAATGAGCATCTCCTAAAGCAGATTGAATATAATAAACTCCATCTGCAATACTATTACCTGGAAGAGGATTCCAAGCACTATAATGTAGCCCAACACTAGTTTCATTAAACTCATTAGTACCATTAGTAGCTAAGTACTTAGTAGAGCCATCTGAATAAGTTAATAAAATATTATGACCAGTAACATGTGTCTTATTATTATTACCTTGATTAGTACGTCCTTCATGCCAAACTGCCACTTCATCTACGTAACTAGTAGAATTAAGGTTATATTCCATACATCCTGTTGAAGTAGTTGTATCATTTATTTCACCATTACGGTTAACATCGCCTGAATTATATAGTAAATTAACTCCACGATACATAACTTGAATCTCTGAACTACGTTTAGTAGTAGGAGAAACAAAAGTATTATAACAATCTTTAATCTTAGTAACTTGCTTACTAAATGCTTCATTATATGCAGCAGGAGGTGAATTTCTATCTCCAGAAGAAATCTTTGTAATCTTAGCCTTACCACTAGAATTATTAACACTAGCAAGCATAAAGCCATTTACAAAATACGCATTTAAATCTGCAACATCATATGTTCCGGCACTCTTAGAAGCAACTGATAAATTATGTTCCTCTAATGCCTTTTTATTAAGAGCTAAATTAGCTCCAGATTGACCATATGATCTAACACCAGCATATCCAGCAATATATGAAGAACCTCCTCCTCCAGCAACTTTATCAGCATTACCAGCAGCGCCACCATAGTAGCCTCCGCCACCACCTCCAAAGTTACCAGAACCAGCATGTTGACCAAGACCAAAGAAAGAATAACCTGCATTTGGTCCATAAGTACTACTGTTCTTGCCAGGATATCCAATTATTCCACCACCAGGGCCACCTCTAGAAGTAGAAGCATTAGAAGCACCGCCGCCTCCAGCAGCAACCATAATACGATACTCTAAATTTTGATTCCAAGCACCATCTCTTAAACGAACATCAGTAGCTCCTCCACCAAAACAACTATTAGAAGTAGTTCCTCTATTTCCAGCCCCATTAAATACCGCACTAGCAGTATTTAAAGCAGATGAACAATTACCTTGATTACCAATATAAAAATATAAGTGTCTATTTTCTTCTAACCAAATCAAACCAGAAGTATACGCACCATAACCACCGTTACTAGTGCCACCGCCACCTCCAGCTCCCCATAGTTCAATCTTGTACCAACCAGATTCACCTATAGGAACAATATATTCTTGAGAGTCAACACTATTTCCAGTAGAAGAAATATTTGTATTAGTTAAACTATAACGATTTAACTCATCTTCTATTTTTTGTACAAATTGTCTATTAGTTTGCCTATTAGTTTGCATAGTACTCATAATAACAAATATAATCATAATACCCAATAGCATAAGACCATATAGTATAGTAGAAAATGCAAAACCCCTATTATCTAATCTTCTCATTAGCATCACCTATTCTAAAAGTAATTTTATCATATTTCTTTTAGGATGACTACAAATTTATCTCCATATTTCTTATCCTTAACACATTTATAATTAGTAGGATAGACAATACGATTCAACGATTCGTTCTCACAAACAATAATTCCATCTTTATTTAAAATAGGATATTTTTGAATTAAAGAAATACTCTCTTCAATAAAATTAGTCTTATATGGAGGATCTAAAAACAAAACATCTATTTTAATATCTCTATCATATAAATACTTAATAGCCTGTTTAAAATCCATGTTAATTACATCCGCATCACTTATTCCGATACTATTCAAATTAGTTTTTATAACGGTACACGCCTTATGATTCTTATCAACTAAATAAGCATATTTAGCACCTTCAGATAATGCCTCTATCCCAAGATTACCACTACCAGAAAACAAATCTAATACAGTACTATCCGGAATATAGTTTTGAATCATTGCAAATAGTGACTCTTTTACTCTATCCATTGTAGGTCTAGTCCCATCAATATCATATCCCTGTATATTTCTACCTTTATATTTACCACTAATTACTTTCATCTAGTACATCCCTTACTTCCTTTTATTTTTTTTAATTCACTACGAATAGAAAGAATAAGAAAATTAATCTCATTCTCCTCTACTTTATATTCAGCAAAGATAGGATTTTCATAAATACGCATCTTTAATTCATCACTAGGATGAACTTGATACTCAGAAATTAACCTCATTAATTCTTTATCAGAATTAATTATCTTATTAAGTTCCTTAATACGTACCACATGTTCGTTCCTATCTAACTCACTTTTTAATTTTTCAACACTATCTATTAACTCTTCCATGTCCTTATCATAACATAAATTCTATTCATTTAGAATATGAAGAAACTCTGAAATCATCCCAATTTTATCTGATAATTGTCTAACCCTATCTTCACTAGTAACCTTATAAAACTTTTTAGCTTCTTCTTCTACAACTTTTAAATATGCAGAATCCCTATTCAAATATCTATACCAATGAGAATCTTCTCTTAAATATCTATAAATAAGTTCATGAGTCTTAATATAATGAAT
>OCVV011349440.1_pt1 | contig 10726 bp, 10 predicted proteins | sample 1539721 | NCBI WGS metagenome assembly OCVV01 (sample SAMN02144230, study PRJEB22623) | gut metagenome | biome: sheep rumen | host: Ovis aries | place: New Zealand
ACGCTGCCGGGCCGCACGCCGAGATACTTCATCATGCGCTCGGGGCTGGCGAAGGAGAGCTTGCCCTGGTGCAGGCGGTGCTCCATGTCGTGGATGTCCATGGCATGGCGCGAATCCATGATGACCAGGTAGTGGCGGTTGCCTTTGTGGTTGCGGAAGAAGAGGTTTTTGCAGAGCGTCGTGCCCTCGCCGCGGTAGAACTGGGCGGCAATCTCGATGGTCGGCGCCTCGGGGTGCTCGTAGTAGTCGAAGGCGATCTGCATTCGCTGCAGGGCCTCATATACCTGTGGTTGTCCAATCATTGAACATCTATTTTACGGTAAACATAACAGCCACCCAGGTTGGGATGGTCGTAAATCATGGTATCCGACGTCTCCTTGCGGATAGCCCGGACTATCATGATGTCGCCCATGGCGCCGCCTATCATCATGGCGCCGCCCAGCATCCACAGCAGGCTGCCGGCAGCAATGCCAGCCAGCCAGGGCACCATGCCCGTCAGCAGGCCCGGCATCAGGGCCATTATGACGTAGTTCCGCTTGGTCATCGGCACGTCGACATGACAGTAGGCAGCTCCCTGCACGGTGCCGAAAGAGAGGTGGCTGAAACGCCCTTTGGTCAAGGCAATCCAGGTGAGGCCGTGGATCAACTCGTGTACCACTATACCCACCAAAAGCATCACTCCGAACCACACCACGTCGAAAATCGCAAGGGCTGCGTCGGGATGGATCCATTTGGTGAGCCACCACCCTACCCCACCGGCCGCCACCATCAGCACCACGGCCCAGATGTTGGCGGCCAACATGCTGAAGGTGCGCTGCACGGGCTCGTAGCCCTCGACCTGCGGCAGGGGTTCTTCCTTTTTCTTATCCATCGTGACTCTACTTGATGATGCCCAGCTGGCGGCTCATCTCGAGCATGCGGACGATGGGGCGCTTGGCACGTTCGATCATCTCGGCATCCATCCGTATCTCGGGCTGCTCGTCGCGCAGGCAGCGGTAGAGTTTGTCGAGGGTGTTGAGCTTCATATAGGCGCAGTCGTCGCAGGCGCAGCTCTTGTTGTCGCGCAGGGTGATGAACTCCTTGCCGGGGTTTTCGCGACGCATCTCGTAGAGGATGCCCGTCTCGGTGGCCACGATGAAGCGGCGGGCATCGCTCTGTTTGATGTAGGTGAGCATGGCTTTGGTGGAGCCCACGAAGTCGGCCACCTCGAGCAGTGCGGGGTTGCATTCGGGGTGTGCCACCACGGGGGCGTCGGGGTACTCCACCTTGAGCTGCATGACGGCCTCGGCCTGCATGGCGTCGTGGACGGTGCAGACGCCGTTCCAGAGCACCATGTGGCGGCCGGTCACCTGGTTGATGTAGCCTCCCAGGTTGCGGTCGGGGGCGAAGATAATCTTTTGGTCCTCGGGGAGCGAGCGCACCAGTTTCTCAGCGTTGCCGGAGGTGCAGATGAGGTCGCTGAGGGCCTTGATCTCGGCCGAGCAGTTGACGTAGGAGATCACCATGTGGTCAGGGTGCTGGGCCTTGAAGGCGGCGAACTCGTCGGCCTTGCAACTTTCGGCCAGCGAGCAGGAGGCCTCCATGTCGGGCAGGAGCACCTTGCGCTGGGGGTTGAGGATCTTGGCCGTCTCGGCCATGAAGTGCACGCCACAGAAGACGATGATGTCGGCCTCGGTGCGCTGGGCTTCCTGGGCCAGGGCCAGACTGTCGCCCACGTAGTCGGAAAGCTCCTGTATCTCGTGACGCTGATAGTAGTGGCCGAGAATGACGGCGTTCTTCTCCCGTTTCAGTCGCATTATTTCCTGCTTCAATTCTTCGTTGGTCATATCTTTGCTTTTATTTTTGCAATCAAAAGAGATTGCAAAAATACGAAAAAAAATGAAATACCCTCACCTCATCCACCCTCCGACCCGGACGGCGGCAGCCAGAAGGCCTGCCTCGAAGGGGTGGAAAACCCGTTTTGGGTCCGTGTCTCCTCCGCAGTTCCTCCGGGGTTGGTCCGAGGATGGTCCGAGGATAGTCCGACCGATGTCGGAGGAACCACGCTCCATTTTCGGTGTAAACCCACCCCTGATCAGTTTTCAACCTTAATCAATAATTATTTCTTAATTTTATTTCTATTTGTTTTTTTTTTATGGGTGTTAATATGGTTGATATCTCGCTATCGGCAGTTGTTGACAACTTATTTATGCACCCCTATTCACAATGTTTTCCACAATAGGAGTATGTGATTTACATTGGTTTAGGATTTATTATCAACTATCGGTTAATTCTTGTTTCAACGGAGAATTGTTAAAACGAAAAATATCAAGTTAGGGAGGATTGTTTTTGTTGAGAACGCTGTCGAAAAAGGGAGTTTTATCAACCGATCGGGGTTATCAACAGGCTTTACACTCCAGTTTGAGACTGCTTTCAACATCCGGTGTTGAAAACAATAAAGGGTCTATGGGTCGATGGATGGCGAAAAAGATGTACCTTTGCAAAAAATATAACCGCTATGAAAGAGATCATACCTATCGCCTGCGACCATGCAGGATATGAGCTGAAACTGAAAGTGATAGACCACCTGAAGGCCCGTGGGTTGGAGGTGAAGGACTACGGCACGCACTCCACCGAAAGCTGCGACTACCCCGACTTTGCCCATCAGGTGGGCAGCGCCTTGGAACGCGGCGAGTACCGCCGGGGCATCGTCATCTGCGGCAGCGGCAACGGTGTCCAGATGACGGTCAACAAATACCGCCACGTGCGTTGCGCCCTCTGTTGGACGCCCGAGATCGCCCATCTGGGTCGGCAGCACAACGACTGCAACTGTATCTCGATTCCGGCCCGATTCATCGATGAAGGGACGGCCATGCAGATTGTCGATGAGTACCTCGACACGCCGTTCGAAGGCGGACGCCACGAGCGCCGGGTGGAGAAAATCAGCCAGTTGCTCTGATGGACAGCGAGCAGTTGGCGTTGGCTCGCCGTGTGTTCTCCTGCATTGACAACACGTCGCTGGCGAGCACGGACAGCAAGAGCTCGATCGAGGCCTTCTGCCGCCGCACCAAGGCCATGACTTTGGCCGACGGCACCACGGTGGCGGCGGTGTGTGTCTATCCGCGATTTGTCGACGTTGCCGTGCGCGAACTGGCGGGCAGCGGTATCCGCGTGGCCACCGTGGCCGGGGCTTTCCCGCACGGTCAGCTGCAGTTGGAGCTGAAGGTCGACGAGGTGCGCCGGGCGGTCGATGCGGGTGCCGACGAGGTGGACATCGTCATTAACCGTGGACTCCTGCTCGAAGGGAGCGAGAAAGAGGTTTTCAACGAGGTCGAGGCCATGCGCCATGCCTGCCACGACCGCGTGTTGAAGGTCATCCTCGAGATCTGCGACCTCCCTTCGCCCATCTTGGTCGAGCATGCTTCGCGGGTGGCCATCGAGGCGGGGGCCGACTTCATCAAGACGTCGACCGGCAAGGGAACCTCTGGAGCCACCCTCGAAGGGGCGGAGGAAATGTTAATTACTATTAACGATTACGTTAAAATTTGTAAAGAAGAGGTCGGTTTCAAAGCCGCCGGAGGCATTCGCAAGCCCGAGGAGGCCTTGGAGTACGCCCGTCTGGCCCAAAAAATAATGGGCGAGCAATACATTAAAAAAGAGACATTTAGAATTGGAGCAAGCAGTTTGACGGAAGGTTTGTTTTCACTTTTAACATTTTAATTCATTGCGGATTGGGAAAAAATTCGTTTCTTTGCAGTTTGAAATAATATAATAGTATGAAACCGCTAAGACAAAAGTTAGCCCAATACACCTACCCCCAGGAGATGAGAGCCCTGGGTATTTATCCCTACTTCACTCCTATCTGCAGCGAGCAGAATACCGAGGTGTATGTTACCGGTTATGACCACCCGGTTTTGATGTTCGGATCGAACAGCTACCTGGGTCTGACCAACGACCCCCGACTGAAGGAGGCTGCCAAGCGCGCCATAGACAAGTACGGCACTGGATGTGCCGGATCGCCGTTCCTCAACGGCACGCTCGACATCCACATCCAGCTGCAGGACGAGCTGGCAGAGTTCCTCGGCAAGGACGGTGTGATGCTCTTCTCGGCAGGCTTCCTGGCCAATAGTGGCGTCATTCCCAACATCTGTGGCCGGGGCGACTACCTCTTCTACGACGAGCGTGTGCACGCTTCGATCATGGAAGGCCGCCTGATCACCATCGCCAACACGCAGAAGTACCGCCACAACGACATGGCCGACCTGGAGCGCGTGCTCAGCAAGGTGCCCCTCGAAGCCTCGAAGTTGGTGGTCACCGACGGCGTCTTCTCGATGGAAGGCGATGTGGCGCATGTGGACAAGATGGTGGACATCTGCAATAAGTATGGCGCCACCCTGATGGTCGACGAGGCCCATGGTCTGGGCGTCCTCGGCCGTGAAGGCCGTGGCACCTGCGACCACTACGGCAAGCTGCCCGAGGTGGATCTCGTCATGGGCACCTTCTCGAAGAGCCTGGCCTCGGTGGGTGGCTTCATCGCTGCCGACAAGGACACCATCAACTGGATGAAACACTCGGTGCGTCCCTACATCTTCACCGCCAGTATCACGCCCGCTTCGACGGCATCGGTGATCGAGGCGCTCCACATCATGCGCAGCGAACCCGAGCGCAACGCCGCCCTCTGGGACAACCAGCGCTACGCCCTCAAGGCTTTCAAGGACCTGGGCTTCGAGGTAGGCAACACCTCTACGCCCATCATCCCCATCTTCATCCGCGACAACGTCAAGACCTTCACCATCACGCACGAGCTGCTTGAGGACGGCGTCTTCGTCACGCCCGTCATCTCGCCGGCGGTGCCTAGCGATGAGACACTCATCCGCTTCGCCCTGATGGCCACCCATACCCACCAGCAGATCGACACCGGTGTGGAGAAGATCTACAAGGCCTTCAAGAAGCAGGGCGTGGTGAAATAGTTAGTAGTCAAGAAGAAAAGACTATAATATATGTCTGACATAGTAATCAAAACCGTCGAAAAGAAGAGCGATCTTCGCAAGTTTATCGCTTTTCCCAACAAGCTGTTCAAGGATGTGCCGACGTACATCCCGGCCCTGAACTTCGACGAGGTGAACCTGCTGAGCGACAAGAACCCGTCGCTCGAGCACTGCTCGCGTGAGCTGTACCTGGCCTACCGGGACGGCAAGGTGGTGGGTCGCGTGGCCGCCATCATCAATCGCACCATCAACGAGCACTGGAACAAGAAGGCCGTCCGCTTCGGATGGTTCGACTTCATCGAGGACTACGACGTCTTCATGGCCCTGCTCAACCGGGTGGTGGAGTACGGCAAAGCCCACGGAATGAACGAGATCGAGGGCCCCTTCGGCTTCACCGACATGGACAAGGAGTGCTGGGTGATCGACAACTTCGACGCCCGCCAGAACATCTCCACCCTCTACAACCCCGAGTACTACATCCGTTTCATCGAGCGTGCGGGCTACGAGATCAAGTGCAAGTGGCAGCAGTACTCGATGCAGGCCAACCAGCCCGTGCCCGACAAGGTGGCACGCCTCAACAAGCTCATCATGGAGAAGTACCACTTGAAGCTCGTCAAGGTCAAGCGCCGCAAGGAACTCATCCCCTATGCCTGGCAGTTCTTCCACGCCATCAACGAGAGCTTCAAGGATCTCTACGACTTCGTGCCCATGACCGAGAAGGAGATCAAGGTCTACATCGACGAGTATTTCCCCTTTGTCAACCTCGACTTCGTGCAGTTTGTGGTCGACGAGAATGACAAGCTGGTGGCCTTCGGCCTCTCCATCCCCGACCTCAACGGGGCCTACAAGAAGGCCAACGGCAGCCTCTTCCCCTTCGGCTGGTACCACATCCTGCGCGCCTTCCGCAAGTTCGACACCATCGACCTGCTGCTCAACGGCGTGCTGCCCGAGTGGCAGAAGCGCGGTGTGCACAGCATCTACTACAGCGACATGAACGAAGCCGCCATCCGCTACGGCGTCCACACGGCCTACACCAACCCCCAGATCATCGGCAACGAGGCCGTCAAGATCTGGGAGACCCAGTACCACACCACTCCTCTCATGCAGCGTGCCGTCTTCGGCAAGGCCTTATAAGTGAAGAAAACCGTTTAAATCAACCCTTTTATTAACAAAAAAACCAAAAACAATGAAAAAGTTCAAAGTTGCAGCACTCCTGATGTGCTTCGTGGCCATGAGCATGGCCTTCACTTCGTGCCAGAAGAATGAGGACCTCATCATCGGCAAGTGGAAATGCACTGCGGTGTCCGCTTCCAGCAACACCATGAATGCAGGCGTCGGTTCCATCTGGGAGTTCAAGGCCGACAACACGGTTGCTATCGCTGGCATCAGCGGCGCCACCTACACCGTCGATGGCGACGATCTCACCATTTCCATCTCCATGATGGGTGTCACCTCGAGCATCAAGTGCGACATCAAGAAGCTCAACAAGAAGACGATGATCCTCGCCGAGGACGGCAACGAGGCCAACACCGCCACCTTCGAGCGCCAGTAACCATCCACTTGTGGGACACCACATTAGGCCGGAAAGCAAGAAGCCTTCCGGCCTTTTTTGCAAATTTATTTTAACGCCCTGTCAGATTCCGGTCAAAAAGTGGGTATTATATAGGCATGAAACGGACCATTCTATTGCTGACGATCCTGCTTTCGGCTGCCGTAGCCATGGCTCAGGACGATGTTGAGGCCGACAGCGTGCTGGTGTCGGGCACGGTAGTGAATCGCATGACGGGCCGCCCCGAGCCCTATTCGGTGGTGCGTCTGCTGCAGCAGGGGACGCTCCGGGCCTCGGCATCGTGCGACAGCACGGGCGCATTCGCCGTCATGTTCGTCCCCGAGGGGAGCTATCTCCTCGAGGTGCAGGTGCGGGGCATCACCCTCTACCAGTCCGACCTCGTCCTGATGCAGGATGTCGACCTCAGCATCGGCGTCATTACCGACACGCTGCGCATGGTCAACCTGCGCGAGGTCCGCGTGACCGCACTGCGCCATCTGCTGGGCTCGCAGTATATCTTCTCGCCCGACGACACCCGCCTCTGGAACATGCACCGTCGCAACGGGGGCGGCGACCACAGCGCCTCGGTCGCCATCTCGCCCGACATGGTGCCCGAGTGGGACGAGCTGGACGCCGAGAACGGGGTGGTGCGCGCCCTCTTGCCGCTCGGGGTCCCCAGAGGGGCCTACAAGTACCACCTCCGCAATGCCGGCCTCAAAGCCGACGCCACCAACAGCGACATGAAGAACGACCTCATACTCAGCGGCCGCATACGCGACGCCAAGGCCACCCCGAAGAAGCAGGGAAAGAACTGATCCGGATGAACAACCACGAGGCATATACCGAGATGCTCAGCCGCCACCGCCAGTTGGTGTGGTCGCTTTGCTGGACGCGTGCCCGTGGCGACCGCGAGCGCTGCCGCGACCTGGTGCAGGACGTCAGCCTCTCGCTCTGGGAACACTACGGCAAGCTGCGCCCCGGCGCCAACGCCTTCGAGGAGCGCGCCTGGGTGGCCTGGCACACTCGCACCGTCCTCGACCACCTGCACCGCCGCCCCTCCCCCACCCTGGTGCCCCTGCCCGACAACCTGATCGACGAGACCGACGACTCCCGCGACACCGTCGACGAGCTCCTCGCCCGCCTCGCCGACGCCGACCGACAGCTGGTACAGCTGCGCCTCGAGGGCTACAGCGCCGACGAAATTGCCGAGCGGATGGGCCTGCGACGCGACACCGTCTACCAGCGCCTGCACCGCATCATTGAACGTTTACGCAAGGAGAAAAGATGAAACAAGAAGAGATAGACAACCTGATCAACCGCCTGCAAGGCTTCGACAGCGAGGAGCTGCAGCGCTCGATGACCGACGGCCTCGACGAGTGGTGCCAGGCCCGGGCGGCCCGCAGGCGCACTCTGCGCCGCGCAGCCGCCATAGCGATCCTGCTGCTCACCAGCACGGCCCTGGCCATGAGCGTGGTGCCGCAGTGGCGCCCCGCCTTCCTGGCGCCCCACAAGACCACCGAAACGGCCTCCCAGCCGCATACCCCACGTCCGCAACCCCGCACCGCCCCGGCCGACAGCGTCGAGGCCGTCCCCGCCCGCGCGCGGATCATCGACTACCACTACCTGGGTCGCTCCGGCGAGGGCTACTCCGTCACCTACGGCCTCGACTCCCGCACCCTCACCTACACCCGCCGCGAGGGTAACCGACTGGTCAGTTCGGTGATGCACGACGCCTCCGACAGCCTCTTCTACGACACCTTGAATCCTTCCGATATGAACAGCCGTATGAGAACCGCCGCCATGACCGCGGCCCTGGCCCTGATGGCCAACAGCACCAAAGCGCAGGTCGACTGCGACTTCCAGTCCGTCACCCCGCAGGGCGACACCCTCTTCTACACCATCATCGACTCCGCCGCAGGCCACGTCAGCGTGCAGGGCGACACCTACGTGGCTTGGGACGAGCCTTACATCCACTACAACGACACGCTCCTCATCCCCGCCACCGTCGCGCACGACGGCCGGCAGTACACCGTCACCGCCCTGGCCGACAACGCCTTCGCGTCGCACTATGAGATCCAGTCCATCCAGTTGCCCGCCACCCTCACCGCCATCGGACGCCGTGCCATGCGCGGCACCAATATCACCGAACTCGTCGTGCCCGACGGCGTCGACACCATCGGCCCGCAGGCTTTCTTCGTGATGCCCAACGTGGTCTACCACGGCACCGCCGCCGGCAGCCCCTGGGCGGCCAACAACGTCAACGGCTATCGGGAGGACAGCGTCTACTACTCCGACGCCTCGAAGACCCGCCTCACCGGCGCCCACCGTGCCCTCAGCGCCTTCACGGTGCCACAGTCGGTCGTCACCATCGGCCCCAACGCCTTCCGCGGCTGCGCCAACCTCTTCACGGTCACCCTGCCCGAGGGGCTGGACAGCATCGAGCGCTACGCCTTCATGGCCACACCCCTGCGCGCCCTCACCATCCCCCGCACGGTGCGCTACATCGGCCGCGGGGCCTTCCACAGCGCCTTCTACCCCACGGCCTACGACCAGCCCGGCGTGGCCGACGTGGTGATTCAGGACGCCGAGGTCACTATCGACCGCGACGCCTTCGCCTACTCCTACCTCAGGTCCATCAACTTCGGCCAACGCCTCGTCAGCCTCGGCACCCAGGCCCTCGGCAACTGCTCCAAGCTGAACACCGAGGTGGTCATCCCCTCCAGCTGCCAGCGCATGGGCGACTCCTGCTTCGTCTATTGCGTGCAGCTGCCCCGCGTGGCCATCCCCGAGGGCATCGACACTCTCGGCGAGGCCACCTTCCGCGGCTGCATCCGGCTGACCGGCTTCGTGCTGCCCTCCACGGTGCGCCGCCTGGGCGCGTATGCCTTCATGGAGTGCTACAGCCTGGTCACCTTCGTCAGCAAGGCCACCGTGCCGCCCGCCATCGAGAGCAACACCTTCCACGGCATCCAGGGCCGCCTGCAGCTCGTGGTGCCGTGCCACTCGGCCGAGGCCTACGACGCCGCTCCCCACTGGGGCGCCGCCTGCGACTACAGCATCGAGGAGGACTGCACCGGCATCGCCGAGCCCGCGCCGCGCGTGGCCACGGTGAGTGTGGGCCGCGGCACCATCAGCGTCAGCGGCAGCGAGGGCGAGGGATGGTACGTCTACGACACCAGAGGGCATCTGCTCGACCACCGCTACTATGACGGCACCGTCCAGGTGGACCGCCCGGGCGTGTACATCGTCCAGATCGGCAACCGCCCCTCACAGAAGGTCGTGGTGAAGTTCTAGCACTTGTAGTAGTCCCTCAGGATGGCCACCATCTGGTTGCCGCTGAGGATGCGCTTGATGACCGTCGAGAGCCACTGCTCGAGGTTGGCCACCACGTTGCGCAGCGGCGGCCGTTTTTTCTCTACCAGCCGCGCGATGCGGCGCGCCAGCACCTCGGGCTGCAGGCCGCCGTTCTCCTCCTTCTCGATGAGGCCCAGCGTGCGGCGGAAGACGGGCCCGTAGTCCGCGTCGTCCAGCGTGGCCTGGCTGTTCCTGCGGCTGGCGGTGAAGCCCGTGGCAAAGTCGCCCGGCTCCACCATGCACACCCGGATGCCGAAGCGCGTCACCTCGGCCGCCAGCGCCTCGCTGAAGCCCTCGATGGCGAACTTCGACGCCGAGTAGAAGCCCTGGTAGGGCAGCCCCATCAGGCCCCCCACCGAGCTGAGGTTGATGATCTTGCCCGCCCGCTGGCGCCGCATGTGCGGCAGCACCGCCTGGCACAGGTTGACGCACCCCATGAAGTTGGTCCCCATCTGCAGGTCGATCTCCTCCTCGGTGGCCAGCTCCAGGGCACCGCCGATGCCCATGCCGGCATTGTTCACCAGCACGTCCACACGCCCTTGTTCCTCGACCACCCGGGCCACTACGGCGCCCACCTGGCTGCGGTCGCGCACGTCGCACGTCAGGTACTTGATCCGTGGATGGTCCACCGGCCTCCGGCAGAGGCCGTAGACGGTGTGTCCTTGCGAGGAGAGCAGTTCGGCCGTCGCCTTGCCAAAGCCCGACGAGGCGCCCGTGATGATGATGATTTGCGGTTTCATAAGCAGCTTCAAATTTTTTGCAAAGGTACGCAAAAAAAACCAATCGGAGACCATCCGGCTGCCGATCCCCCCAATTTTCCCCCTCCGTCGCCCCTCTTTGTCGCCCCTTAGCCCCC
>OCVV012828373.1_pt1 | contig 10726 bp, 4 predicted proteins | sample 1539721 | NCBI WGS metagenome assembly OCVV01 (sample SAMN02144230, study PRJEB22623) | gut metagenome | biome: sheep rumen | host: Ovis aries | place: New Zealand
CGGGACTCAAACCCGCGACCCCCAGCTTGGAAGGCTAGTGCTCTATCGACTGAGCTACTTTCGCGTCGCGAGCAGCACTGCCGCGTTGTATGTGGGTGCGGATGGATTCGAACCACCGAAGTCGAAAGACAGCAGATTTACAGTCTGCCCCATTTGGCCACTCTGGAACACACCCATTTTTCAAAGATCTCTCTTGAGCCTCTAGTCGGACTCGAACCAACGACCGCTGGATTACAAATCTAGTGCTCTACCAACTGAGCTATAGAGGCGTTCGTCCATACACTTCCGACGAAAAAGCGTGCAAAGGTACGGCTTTTTTTTGAATTGACCAAATATTTTTGCAAAAAAATGCAAATTTAGGTCATTTTTCTTGATTTTGCCCCCTTAATGCCTTACTTTTTCTCTTTCTTTGCTCTCGGATGCGTCTCCATATACACTCGTTTGATTTGTTCAAAGGTCGTGTGTGTATATACCTGCGTCGTACTGAGCGAAGCGTGACCCAAAAGCGCCTGAATCGTTCGTATATCTGCTCCGTTATCCAGCATCGTCGTCGCAAACGTGTGGCGCAACACGTGCGGAGAATGTTTCTTCAAGGTACTCACCTCACCCATACGCGTGCGCACGATATTATATAAGGTGTTCTTCGTCAGCGGCACAATCTCGCCTCCTCTCGATCTCTTTACGAAGAAAACAGCAGGAGTGGTGGAACACAATGCATCCCGAGCCTCCATATATTCCTTAATCTGCTCCGCTAATGCAGAACCAAAAGGTACTATCCGCTCTTTCCGCCGCTTACCGAAGATACGTACCTGACCTTGCTGCAGATCCAGGTCCTTATCCTGCAATCCCAACATCTCCGCCTGACGCATCCCCGTCTGATAGAGCATCTCGATAATCAGAGCATCGCGGATGTCCTCAAACGAGTTGCCGCGCATCGCTAATCGCTCATCACTCAACCGTTCCTCTTCCGCCATCTCTGCAGGACGGAAGAAGACCGGAAGCGGTTTATCCGCCTTCGGAGGAACAACGCGCGCAGTAATATCACGGCTCACCTTACCCGTACGAAGCAGAAAACGATAGAAACTTCGCAATGCCGACAACTTGCGCTTGACAGAACGGGGAGACTGTTTATCTTTCTCTAATAGCTCCAACATCCAAGTCTTGACATCGTCTTCACCAATACTTTTAGGATCCAACGTCGCTTCCTCCACCGACAGGAACCGGCAAAAATCCCGCAAGTCATCGCGGTATGCCTCCACCGTCCGCGGCGAATACTTCCGCTCAATAGCTATATAATCCAGAAAATGTTGAATCATAGTTGCAAAGGTACGATTTTTTTTGCATATATGCAAGAAAAAATTGAAAATTAACAGAAAAATCGCCCGTTTGAGCGATTTTTCTTTAAGCAATTTCCTTAAGCATTCAGCATTCGGTCTTCAGCGATTACCACTGCTCGGAAGTTATTTCTTCAAACAGCCCGACATTGTTAAACGAGCTACAGAGGGTCGTCAACATAAGGGCTTGCACCGATGATAGAGGAGTGGTGTATATTTTTTTAGTTTCCATCATAGTCCTCTCCCTTCTTGTTGTAATTGTCCTTGTGCGTTATACTCCCTGCCGTCACGGAGAATAATCAGATGCCCGTTTCTAACAGTTTTCCCGGATCCGCCAAGTTCGGCAGATACCTTCTCCACTCCTGTTGTCTGCCCGGAATGGTTAAAGTTGAGGGAGATACGAGCCGGGGCGGCAGCATTTGAGGCGGGATGATAGAACGCGCGGAAAGCCTGATACGTTGCGCCACCAAACTGATAGAACCCTACACCATGGTTTTTGTCTCCATACAAGACATAGGATGGGTCTAACACTGTTACATTATTATTCTCATAGCCTCTGAAAACATTGCCTGCCATGTGCTCGGACTCTGACTTCTGGGTCGGAGTAAGAAGGATAAAACTGATATTATCCTCTTCGTTCGCTCTTTCACGACGGAGTAGCACTCCGTTGTCAGCAGGGATGGTGAGTGTTTCGCTTGCGCGTGGAATAGCGTTCATATTCAGGCTGTTTCCTTCTGCTGTAGCGGTGTATGCCTGCACGCCTTCTGGCCAAGCTACCGTGAAGGCATAGGTAGCGAAATAAATCGTACCGTAGAACGCATCTTGGTTCTTGGGGTCCGGATTCACCGCCGCGTAGGGGTGGATATTCGCATCGGCAAAATAGTCCAGCCAATCGCCAAAGTCAAATCCGATTACCGCTCCGCTGGTATTCAGTTTGACTGCTCCCCAATACTGGTCGTGGAGGTATAGCAATGTGGATCCGGAACGGAAATCAGGGAAAGCCGATGTACCTATTGATACATTATTCTTAGGGTCGGTATTCCTTACAACCACCCATTCCAGATTGCTACAGTCTGAGAATGCACTCTCACCAATATTCGTCACAAATGTCGGGATAGCAACGGCTTTCAAGGCAGCCTTGCCGTTAAAAGCGCCATCTCCGATAGCGGTGACGGTATATTTGGTTTCCCCTACTCTGAACGTATCGGGGATTATCAAGATTCCGTCTTCCGGAAGAGCGGTTGCACCGGTGATGGTGGCTTTATACTCTGCATCCGCAGTATAGTTCAGCGTGGCTCCATTCGCATCTATGGTTTCATCGGCGAAAGCGCACAGGCTGCATGCTGCAAACAAGCAGCTTATTATTACATTTTTTTTCATCTTACTTATAGTTTAATATAAACGGCTGATCCATCGTGCCTTTCATAGCGTCAGTGGTAAAGACGAAGGCATCGGTATGGGTAAAAATATTGGTCCAATGTGCAGACCAGTACTGCAAGGAAATGCTGTTATCCTCCTCGTTTGCGGGTGCAGTGATATAGAGGAAGAACAAGCCCTTCTCTCCGGTGTTCTCCGATGAGGGGGAAGCGACCCCTAAACAATGTCCTCCTGCATCGAATGCCGCCAACAGGTCCTCCGCCTTCTGTGTAGCCTGTAGCGCATCCGGCAGCCGAATAATAGCCGTCATGGAAGACGAGTAATCGTAATCTGTCGGTGCTACCCAATTCGTTGGACGGGGCACACTACCCTTCATGTTCTCCGGCTCGTCGCTTTTTCCCTTGCACCCTGCTGCACCGAGTAGCAGGAGGCAGGGAAGAGCCATTAACAATAATTTTCTCATTGTTCTCATTGTTTTATTTAATTAAGATGGATCACTTGTTTATTTCTTGTCCTATAATACTATAGGTCTTGCCGTCACGGCGGATGAAGACATGATCGTTAATCAGGATCTTCTCTGCCCTATGGGATGCTTTCCGTACGGTGAGTTCAAGCGGTTGCTGAATCGTGCCCACGATCTTGTTAGGCTCATATCCAACGGTCTGTTCCGCCGACTCTCCATCGAGTGTGAATGTCACTTCTGCGGCATCTTCTCCGCCAATGAGGAAGAGGTATTGTCCGTCCTCTATCTCCGTCGGCGTGTAGTCGATACCGTTCGCGTGTGCCACCGGCATCACTTCTGCGGTAGCGAAGACGACCATGTTCGTGGCGTAGGGATGAGCAGCCATTTTCTTTTCTGCTTTCGCCTCGACCGGCAGCGGCTTGTTCTCCGGATAAACCATATTCACGGTTCCCTTACCCACGCGGTAGAAGAGGTATCCTTCCCCCGGTTTGAGGGTCTGGAGCGAACCTTTCCATTTGCCGCTCTCTGTGAACACGGCTATAGCGGTACGGTTCTTGATCACATCACCTACGGAAGCGTTGTCGTAGTAGTCAGCGAAAGCGTCCGTGATGGTTCTCGTGGAGTTCATCATGTACGGCACGCTGTTCCATCCATTACGCAAGGAGATGGTGCGTTGCTGCATTGTCGGTTCGTCACCGATGAGGTACCAGTCGGTTACATCTTCGTGGCAATAAAGCATATACATATACTGCCAGCTCCAAGTATCCATTGTACCATACCACTCATAATGGGAGGTGTCGTCGGACGCGCGGTTATATTCGCTGAAGGAGAGTGCCACGGTTGATTTGACTTGGTCGTGGCGGTTCCACGAAGCATAAGACGGGAGTACATCGTCGATCGCCATCGAAGCAGGAATCTTATAGAGAGATACCCAATTCCAGCCTTTGGAGAGTTGGATATTCATCATCTCCTTGGAGGAGGTGCTGAGTTTCATCGGCTTTTCTGGCGAGTAGCCTTTGGTAGTGTTCGCCTTGTATGTGATAGCAGCGGAGGGGATCAGCGGCAGGATCTTTCCTGTCGATGCCTGCCAGAGACGGAACGCCACATTCTCGCCAGTCAAGCTGTCCGAGCCATGTATAGTGAGATAGACAAACGCCTCGTTCAGGGCTTCGTCCACATCGATATGTACCTTACCCACGCATTCGTTATTCACAAACGCAGCTACTATATCGCCCGCATCGGTGTCTATCTTATCGTCCACATATACTTGTGCGCGGATGTTCATCGTCGTCGAGTACACGGAGAAATCAGCGTTCTGCCACGGGTCCTGGGCTTCGATCGTGATGTCCACCATGAGCGGCTCGGACAGATTGTTCATATCCGTGAGATAAATGAGTTCCGAGTAATCGCCTACGTTCATGTTCGGTGCATTGACGGTGAAGGTCAGCGTCCTCTCTTCCTCGGGTTCAAGCGTTCCGCTTACCTCGCTACATGCGAGCCAGGATGGCAGCCCGTCGATAGTGAACTGATAACGTTCACCGGAGGTGTTGACAATCTTCGTCTTGAAGGTAAAGACATCCTCGCTGTATTCGTCGCGGTCAAGGATATATTCGATGTTCTTCTCAGCCCATTTGAGACGGTTTTTTTTCACAAACACAGACCATGTAACGGGGTTCTCCATCGGGTTGCCGTTTAGATCCTCTACTTCGCGGACGGTGATTTGGATATTCTGTTTGTTAATCTCATAATCGAACATATTGAGGTTGATCATCAGCTCATCGTTGTTGTACGCCCAATCGAAGTTCATCTTGCTCAGCGTAGCTTTCTCGCGTGACGGAGGGAGATTAAGGTAGTCGGCTTGCGCTTTAGCTTGTTCGATATATGCCGAGTCGATCAGCGGTTGCACTTTGCCTTCCACAACCACACCTTCGGAGGTCTTGAAGACACGCTGGTCATTCGGAGAGAAGACTTTGCGGATGATACCACTGCTGTTCTCTTGGTCATCAGAGAAGGTGAGTAGCGCCATCAAGCCCATCTCGTCACCAGCAGGCGAGATATTGTCGTACTGCTCGATGAGGTTCTGCGGCAACGCTTGCTCGAATAGCACGAGGTTATCGAGGTTACCTGTTAATCCCCGGCTTCCGAGGTACATCGTTCCGCTGAACGAACCCACCTCGTCCGAAAGGATGGAGGAGATGAGGTTGCCGTCTATGTAGATAGCCGTAGCGTTATAGGTACGGTTGATTGTCAGTACGAACGAGTGCCATGCACCATCGTTGAATGAACCGGCAAGCCGCTGATTCAGTTGGTCATTGCTGTAGTAGAGTTCGCCGTTTCGGAAACCGATGAAGGAGCCAAGCGCTTCGCCTGTGCCCGGGTCCTGATTACCCGCTGTGAGCAGCGCTACCGTGTCCCCTTGCAACGACTCGGCGCGGAACCAGAACATAAGTGTCATGTCCTTTGCCGCCGAACGTGAGAGCAGTTCATCTCTCAGCCGGATTCCATCGTGCTTTCCGTCGAAAGCGAGTGAGATACCATCGGGAGTTGTCCAACTGCCGTTGTGCAGCAGCAGGTATGCGCCGTTCGCTTTGTCAGCGAGGATATGCCCCTTTCCTTCGTTCATCGGATAGTAGTCGGCTAACTTACGCTCGTAACCGGTCATCTGTACCATGTAGGTATCGCTGATCTCCTCCTGTGTGAGTGCTTTGGTCCAGAGGCGTGCTTCGAGCATGTTGCCCCTGAAACCGCGTCCGAAAATAAGCGGAGCTTTGACGCTGTATACAGGCGCATCAGAGCCGTTGAGATCAAGGCTCACATTCTCCGTTCCGACATAGAAGAGTACTTTCTGACTCTCGTAGTTATAGACAGCCGCTACACGGGTGAAACCGCTGATCACTTTGCTGACAGGCTTGGAGCTAATCACCTTGTCTCCAAACTGCAGATACAGCGTTGTTCCCTCTTTGATACCGAACTTCAGTCCCTCGTCACCATGCTCAAAGAGTACTGCGCTCGAACCATCCTCTGCCGGTTTGATCATCAGGTCTATTGTGAAGGACTTGGCAGACAGATTGCGCATGATTGGCGACGAAGCATACGAGCTCTCTGCTTCCGCAAAGAAGACGGAAGTCGAAGCTAACAATCCTGTGGTATTGGTATAACCGGTCACTTGGAAGTTATTGTCCTTATCCAGATAATTGCCGGCTATCGGTTCGTTGAAGCGAAGCAATATCTGGTTATCGCCGGTAAGAATACTATTCGTCGGATTGGGTTTGCCAAATACGCGCGGCACGCGTGTATCCTTTATACCGCGCATGACTGCAGATGGACGTGTGATGAATCCGTTTCCGTGGCGGCAGAACGCTACAGCACGCAGGTCATACTGCTGCTCCATCGGGTCACGCTCACCATAGAAATGGATATCTTCAATACGTCCGGAAGTGATCATCGCCTTGTTGCCAGACGCAGCGTTATAAAGACTGTCGTCCGCATAGTACGAGCAGAGGTTCACCCATCCGTCATCGCTATGCGTAGAGAGTTTATATTGGAACTCGATGTGATCGAAGTTCTTGTAGTTAACATCAAATCCATCAATGACAACCGGCAGATACCATCCCGTCGAGTCTTGCGGAGAGAGAGTATTCATGATCCAGTTGCTATGCGGCGCGGAGATATTTATAGGGCATGCTACCGGCATATAGTGAACCGAGAGACACGCATTCTGGTAGACGGTGCGCGGCATACAGGTAGATGCCAGCACGAGGCATACATCCTCGTAGTCATAGCCCTCACCGGCACGAACCTCCACCGTCTTGGTAATCGGGGTATTACCGTTGAATCGGAACTCACGACCATCCCCCAGCGGCGTACCGTCAATACTAATTTTCACGCCTTGCGCGTTAGTAAGCTCGTCCTGCTTGAGGGTAAAGACGGTGACCGGTGCGCTCGCTAAACCTACGGTCTCGTCAGTCTCGTTCCACATAGTGATGGTGAAAATAGCAGGCTGGTCATGCGGAACATTACTCATCTCATGACGGTTGATCACAATCTGCGGATTCTCAATCTTCTGGGTTGCTGCATTGAGCGGCGTTCCCGGACGATAGAAATAAGTAGAGTCTGCACCTTCCCATGGACATTCGGTAGCACCGCCTAAGGTCTGGTACATCAGCGAACCGAACAGATATTTATTCTTATTGTCGCTATCCAAATCATGCGCGATAGAACGTGTGGATTTGGATTCGGCGTTGAAATCATCCGTTTTGGATTTATAGACATTGAATGTCAGATGTTCGCGTGCACCGAGCGAAATAGTATAACCGGTTGTTTTGCTAGCACCGGTGGTCTCTTCATTCTCCGGAAGCGTTTTATTAAAATCAAAGATGAGATCCCAATCAAACGAGAACTTAGCAGAACCTATCTCCGCCTTTATTTCCGTATGGGGATCTTCTCCATCACCCATAGATTCCTCGGCAGCCATGAGGTAATTATCAATCTGAGACCCAACCGTCGGGAAAAGTTTGTCTTTGATCATAGCCCAGCCGAATCCGCCTAATCCGTCTCGTTGTGCCTCTCCGCTCTGGAGCATAAACGGATAACCAATATATGCCGAACGGAAATCCGAATAAGCATAACTCTCCGAATAGGACTGCGTTACTCCGCTGCTGAGGGAGAGTGTCTGCAGAGGTGCTCCTGACAGCGTATTCACTTTCTCTGCTTCGTTGGTTGCTATTATGCCGATCCAGTTCCGGATAGCCTTGGTATCCACGCTGATTTGGTCTATCACGGGCTTGCTATAACCCTCCGGCTTAATAATCTCGTAGTAAGCGTTTAGGCCGAAGTGTTCATCCTCAGGACCTACCATACTCCAATAGACCGGTTTCCGGGTACTTTCCGCCAAAGCTACCGCATCCTCTCGGCTACCGGTCAGCAACAGACTTTTGAGATGGTAGTAGAGTTCCGGTATGACAGAGGTCAATATATGTTCCTGCGTATAAGAGAAGGAAGAGAGAATCGTTCGTTTGAACAATATATCTTCGGTTCGCATCAGATACCAGGGGTGTCCGGCTGCGTCAGTGCCTTGTCTCACCACGCGTACATTCTCGTTGTCTATCTGCCCTTTGAGCAACTCATAGGAGACGGAATCCACGATGCGGAACGCATCCGCCTTACCGGTCATGACGCCGTTGGTCACACCGATATACACATCAGCCATCGGACCGACACTAAACGGGTCGTTACCAGTGGAGATAGTGGAAGCGGTAGTGAAATCGTATTCCGCTTTGGCAGAACCGATATATTGCATCGAGATAGGCAATGTAAAATCAGAGGATTTCTGTACTACATTGAGCAGACCCAAGGTCGTTCCGCCGACAGGAGTTCCGGCGTATGAGCCCATGAAATACTGGGTGTTATTACCATACGAGAACTTGAGATTGACACCGAAACGGTAGTTGAAATACTGCTTGTAGCTAACGTGATACTGTGTACCGGCATTCAGCGTAGCAAACGAACCACTTCCCGGTGGGTCACGGAGTATATCCAGCAAGGTGATACCCGTAGCCGTGGTGTCCACTTCCAATATATCCTGCGCTTTCTCTTCTGCGCCCAAGACATAGGCGCGCAGAGACTCGGCATTGATGTATGCACCTTCGCTCTCCACCGAGAAATCGAGGGAATGCAGGGCATTGTCACCCTTTTGCACAAAGGTCACGTGGTCAATCGTTGCGTTGATGAGGGCTGATCCCCTGCTATCCAGAGGTATGGAGAAAATCTCAGTCGTCTTACGCATACCGTTATATACCTTGAGGTTACCGCCCTTCAGATACACTATTTCCGGGATCCGTGTGTGCTCGTTATTGTAATAATAATTCTCATGTGCGGTCACCTCGAACTGGTAGTTACCGACAGGGAAGACTGGAGCTCCGAAGAGATAGTTGTTCTGCCCTATTGAGTCTTTCGTCACGAGTTCGACATTGACCTCATCGCCGTTGAGCGCCTGGGTCTTCCAATCTTTTATACCATAATAATCCAGCGGCATACCATACTGCATCTGGGTATAAGAGACGATGATCGGACTATGGTACGTAATACTATACGTCTCGTTGTAATCCACCTCTTTGCCCTCATGGATGTTGGTGAAGTGCTGAAGTGGAGCATTCGTCAGATCCAGCGTTTCACCCGTCTTGCCATCGGCGTAGAGAGTTGCATGACCGCGTGCGGTTGCCTGAGTAATCTTATACTTGACTGGGAATAAATCTACATAGTACTCACCGGTGTTCGCATCCGGATAGATGATGATACGTTTCTTGTAATACTCCGTGCGGGTAGAGCCTACAGAGTCCGTTTTGTCTCCGTCGCGCACGTCATGACGCAAATTCACAATGACGCTGTCGCGGGTCGGATCGTCCTTGAACCGGACTATATGAGAGATATTGTCCCCTTCAAGCTCGAAGACCATCTTGAGGTCATCTCCGAGGTTGTTCTGACTGAGACCGAATCCGAGCGTTTTATCTGCCTGTACACGACCGCCCGTGAGGCGCCCGATGAGGCGCACTTTCGTCAGATCGGTTATACGCACGTCATCCAATGCTTTTACAAGCAGGAGGGTGCTATCCTCGCTCTCATCGTCCATCTTGACAAAACCGTTATTGAGGAAGACGTGTCCCTCTTTGAAAGCCTGAAGGGTAAACCGGTCGTTTTCCGGTACACGGAGCGCGAAATTACCCGAAGCATCTGTCTTGTAGAGCGCGGAGCCGTTCATGACAGGAATACCATTCAGCTTGAAGTTCACATCCCTCGCAGGAACGGTACTGTTCTCATAGAGCACGCGTCCCGTCAGGCGGACTGAGGATATATTGGCGAAATTGATATTCTCTTTGATACAGTCATCCAATCCCAGTGTAATAGTCGCATTATTTGCAGAAGTGTTGTTATAGGTGAACTGAGCCTTGGTAGATGTCGGTGTGATCGCATAGGGATATCCTTCGCCGTAGAGAAGGCTGTCAAGCAGATAGTAACCATTCTCATCGGTAACAACGGTCTGTACTATCTCTCCGTCGGATGTGCGCGAACCTACTACATTGATTCCCGGGCAGGCGGTGCCGTCCTCATAACGCACGTATCCGCTCACTTTTCCGTATGGACTACGGGAACCCACTTCCGTAGCTACTACGGACTTCACATTGCCGTTACACTCATAAGTCATCGTCAGGCGGTATTCCCACTCGCGGGAGACAAACGGATTAGCAGTACAATCTTTGTACCAACTGCCGTCGTACGCCTCCTTCAGCACCGTCCATGCGGTATCTTTTCCTGCCGGACGTGTCTCGATCTTGAAAGATCCTACATTACCGTCGATAGCCTCCCAACGTAGCAGCACACCATCGGAGTATTCCTCTTTGGATGCCGTGAAGTGATTGATTGTTGCCACTTCGGTGTAATAGATATTCGCATCTTTCGTGCGCTCGGGCTTAACCTCTTTGTAACCATAGTTGATCGAATCATTGGGCACGGTCACGTCCGTTGTATCGATATACACCTGATATTGATGGTGGAC